>OIWU01000461.1_pt1 | contig 50571 bp, 37 predicted proteins | sample 1587711 | NCBI WGS metagenome assembly OIWU01 (sample SAMEA3888909, study PRJEB22519) | human gut metagenome | biome: human gut; feature: human-associated habitat; material: faeces | place: Denmark | collected 2010 | reverse complement strand
ATCTCCATTGCGGGGTCGTCCTACTCGACGCGCCAGGGGGACTCGGGCTGGGAGCTCGTGAAGGGCGAGGGGGACGATGCCACCGTGGTGGCCCAGCTGTCTGGCTCGCCCGTTGCCCTGTGCCTGCACGAGGGCACGCTGTTCGTCCCCGAGAACCTCTCGGACGGAACGTGGGACGTCATCTGCTATGTCGTGGCAGACGGCTCCACGCCCGCGCAGCTGCTCAACGGTGATGGCCAGCCCGTCGTTGGCTCGGGCGAGCTTTCCGCCGCCGAGCAGGCGCGCGCCGAGGACCGCGCCGCGAAGGCGGCGGACCGTCTGGCGGCCGAGAAGAAGCCGACGCCGCCCGCGCCGACCTCGATGCTCGTCGACGAGAAGGTGGTGGAGGCGAAGCGCGAGGCCGTGCGCGCGCTCCGCGACGACACGACGGCGCAGGGCCGCGCATTCCACGAGAACGTCTCGCTCGGGTTGGGCGCCTGGATCGATCCCGCCAATCCGGGGCGCAAGTATTTCCGCATCGTCGTCTCCAGCCGCGCCGAAAAGCCGCTGCCGGTCGTCTCAAAGGACATGGTCTTCCTGATGGACGCCTCCGGGTCGATTGCCAACGACCGTCTGAAGGCCTGCCGCAAGGCCGTCTCCACCGCGCTCCGCCTCCTCAACACGGGCGACCGCTTCAACGTGATCGCCTTCCGCGACAAGTTCTCCTACGCCTTCCCCGAGACGGCGTGGATGGAGGTGTCGCAGGAGGCGTTCGAGAAGGCCGACGCCTGGATGGCGCGGCTCACGGCGCACGGGCAGACGGACGTCTTCCGCACGCTGCGCGGCGTGCTGGCGATGCCCCGCGACCCGTCGCGCCCCGTCGTCGCGCTCGTCATCACGGACGGCGAGGCGACGAGCGGCATGACGCGCAGCGCCGAGATCATCTCGAAGTTCTCGGAACTCAACGGCGGGCTCATCTCGATCTTCATGTACGGCGTGAAGGGGAACGCGAACGCCTACCTGATGGACATGCTCACGCGCTGCAACCGGGGGACCTGGGCGCGGCACGAGGGGCTGCGCTGGTCGGCGGCCGCCGGGATTCCGGCACTCGCGATGAAGTTCCAGCGCCCCGTCCTCGCCGACATCTCCGTCCTCTTCTCGGCCTCGTCGCGGGCCGAGACCTACCCGCAGCTCGTCTCGAACCTCTGCGAGGACGAGCCGATCGAGATATATGGGAGCTGCCCGGCCGACCAGAAGGATCTCGTCTTCTCCCTGCGCGGGCTCAACGGCGCGATGGTGTTCGAGAACATGTTCCGCCTTCCGTTCGCGAAGGCCGAGAAGATGGGGCCGGAGGTCAAGACCGCCTGGGCGCAGCGTCGCCTCTATGCGCTCATTGCCGCCTACACGGCCCGCCCCGACGCACGCCTCCTCAAGGATTTGCGCGCGTTTGCGGACGCCTACCAGATCCAGATTCCCTACGAGCGGGAAATGCGATAGACACCGGTAACCGAGAAAAAGAAAAAACGATATGAAAATGAGATTTCTAATGGGGGGGCTGCTGGCCGCGTGCGCGGTGTGCGCCGAGGGGGTGCCGAGCGCGTTCCGCCACAAGGTGGCCCTCATCGCCGGATTCTGCGAGGGGTCCGAGAAGGCCGCGTCGGTGCGGCGGTTCGCGGCGGCGTATACGGACAGCCACGGCGCGTCGTTCGTCTTCGCGACGAAGACGCGGCCCGGGTCGGACCGCTTCCGCGTGCTGGACGCCGCGGGCGCGGTCGTGTACGAGGGCGAGGACGACCGCGAGGCCGAGGCCGCCGTCGTCAACGCCCTGACGGACATGCCCGTCCCCGGCCAGCTCATCAACGGCGTCGTCCTGAAGAAGTTCAAGAGCTGCCAGAAGACCTTCGTGATGGGGAAGGTCAAGGCCGAGGGATCGGGGCTCGCCCCGTTCAAGGCCGCCCTCAAGAGCCGGAAGCCCGCCGAGGTGGAGGAGGCCCAGGCGATTCTCGACTCCATCGCGGCGGCCAAGAAGAACCTGGAGATGTGGATTGCGGACGACCTTGCCGCCAACGACAAGGGGGCCGCCCTGCGGGACCTGATGTGGTTCTGCAAGACGTGGCCGTCCGAGAAGGGGAAGTACGAGGCCGACTACAAGCGGTTGCTGGCCGACCCCGAGGCTGTCAAGGCCGCGAAGGCGCTTCTCGCGCCGCCGAAGAAGCACCGCTGAAGGGAAGGCGAAGATGCCATTTGATTCCGTCGAAGAATGCCTCGCCGCGCTGAGGCGTGGCGAGATCGTCGTGGTCACGGACGACGAGGACCGCGAGAACGAGGGCGACTGCATCTGCGCCGCCGAGTTCGCGACGACCGAGAACGTCAACTTCATGGCGACCTACGCGCGGGGCCTCATCTGCATGCCGATGTCGCGCGCCTGGTGCGAACGGCTCGACCTGCCGCAGATGGTGCAGCAGAATACGGACAACCACCAGACCGCCTTCACCGTCTCCATCGACGGCGTGGAGACGACGACGGGCATCTCCGCCGAAGAGCGGTCGATGACGGCGCGCGCGTGCGTGCGGGAGGGGGCGCGTCCGCAGGACTTCCGCCGTCCGGGGCACATGTTCCCGCTCCAGGCGCGTCCGGGTGGCGTGCTGCAGCGCGCCGGCCACACGGAGGCCGTGGTCGACCTCTGCCGCCTCGCGGGGCTCAAGGAGGTGGGCCTCTGCTGCGAGATCATGAAGGACGACGGGCGCATGGCGCGCCTCCCCGACATCGCGGCGTTCGCGCGGCGGCACGGGCTCAAGTTCATGACGATCGCCGACCTGATCGCCTACCGCCGCCGCACCGAGAAGCTCGTCGCGCGCGTGGAGGAGGTCGACCTGCCGACGGACTACGGCCACTTCCGCCTCCGCATGTACCGCAGCATGCCGGACGGCCTCGAACACCTCGCGCTCATCAAGGGCGACCTCTCCGGCGAGCCGCCGCCGCTCGTGCGCGTCCACTCCGAGTGCTTCACGGGCGACGTCCTCGCCTCCGAGCGCTGCGACTGCGGCCACCAGCTCCACAACGCCATGCGCATGATCGAGAAGGAGGGGCGCGGCGCCGTCCTCTACATGCGCCAGGAGGGGCGCGGCATCGGCCTCGCGAACAAGCTCCATGCCTACAAGTGGCAGGAAAAGGGGCTCGACACGGTGGAGGCGAACGTCAAGCTCGGCTTCGCGCCGGATCTGCGCGACTACGGCGTGGGGGCGCAGATCCTCGTCGACCTCGGCCTCTCCAAGATCCGCCTCCTCACGAACAACCCCTGCAAGATCAAGGGCCTCGCCGGCTACGGCATCGAGATCGTCGAGCGCGTGCCGATCGTCGTCGACGCGACGGCCTTCGACAAGCGCTACCTCGACACGAAGCGCGAGAAGATGGGGCACCTGATCTAGCCGGTGAACCGTAAACGGAGGGATGCGATGAGGAACCTGTCTCGGAGAGGGCGTCGGCTGGCCGCAGGACTGGTCTGCGGACTGGTCGGCGTGGGATGCTTCGCGGCCGAGGTGGCCGGACCTGCCGCCGTGCCGTACGTGACGGGGGCGGTGTTCGGCGCGCCCCTGAAGGTGGAGGGGGCGGGCGACCGCGCGATGGCGCTCGCGCTGGAGGGCGACGTCCTCTACGCGGGGTGCGGGCCGCAGCTCGTCGTCTTCGACGTGAAGGAGCCGCTCGCGCCGCGCCGCCTCGGCGCCGTCGGCGGCTTCGGCGAGATTCGCCAGATCGCGGCCGAGAAGGGGATGGCCTACGTTGCGACGCGCGAATCGGGGCTCTGGATCGTCGATGCATCCGATCCCGCGCGCCCGCGCGTCCGCTCGCGCTTCGACTGCTGCGAGCTTGCGACGGGCGTGGACGTGGCGGGCGACGTCGTCTTCCTCGGGCAGCGCCAGAACGGCGTGGAGTTCATCGACGTGTCGGACCCCGACCGTCCCGCGCACATCGCGATGCGCAAGACGGACGAAAGCCAGAGCGTGAAGTACCGCGACGGCTACCTCTACTCCGGCGACTGGGGCTCGGGCCGGCTCACCGTCTTCGACGTCCGCGACCTGCGGAACATCCGGCAGGTCGCCTACGTGCCGCTCTGGGGCTACGGCGACGGCGTCTGGCTGAAGGGGCGGTATCTCTATGCCGCGACGGGGCACCACGCGAAGAACCGCGACTTCGCGACGCTCCCGTTCAAGCCCGTCGACACGCCCGAGATCCGGAAGTTCGGCAAGCTGGACGCCGGGTCCGGCTGCGGACACGGCCTCGACGTCTTCGACATCTCCGACCCGGCGTCGCCGAAGCGCGTCGGCCGTGCGGACTTCCCGCCGTTCTACGCGCGCGGGCTCGACATGTGGACGCCGCGCACGAGCGCGAACGCCGACGTCGTCTTCGTCGCCCAGACGCACAACGGCCTCTTCGCCGTCGACTGCGCCGACCCGGCGCGGCCGAAGATCCTGGACCGCTGGGTCTTCCCGCTCGCGGACCATCCCGAATGGCCGAGCTGCTGCATTGGCTCCGTCGCCGTCGGGAACGGTTGCGTCTACGTCGCGGGCCTGGGCTGTGGCGTGCAGGTCCTCCCCGCGAAATGCGCCGCGCAGGAGACGTTCCGCGCGGGCCCGCCGCCGCGCCACGCCGATTTCCGGGAACCGTATCCGACGGACGGGGCGGCGTTTCACGTGTGGCGTCCGGCGAAGCCGGGCCAGGCGCGCGCCGTCGCGCTGCGGGGCGACGTCGTCTACGCGGCGTGCGGGGACGCGGGGCTCCATGTGCTGCGCATCCGCCCCGAGGGCGGCTTCGAGCGGCTTGGGGGGCTGCCGGAGCGCGTGCGCGTCTTCGACGTGCAGGTCGAGGGAAGCCGTCTCTACACGGCGGAGGGCCTGGACGGCTGGGGCGTCTACGAGCTGGACGGGCCGACGGGGTTCCGCGAGGTGGCGCGGCGGGCGCATCTGGACGCCGTCCGCGACCCCGCCCTCTGGGTCTACAAGCCGTGCCCCGGCTTCATCGCGCTCTCCACGCGCCGGAACGGGGCGAGCCTCTTTGCCGACACCGACCTGCAGGCGGCGCGTCCCCTTGTGCGGGTCGGCGGCTGCCCGGGCTGGGACCGCTATCTGATGGATGCGCCCGTCGGGAAGGGGCGGTGGCTTGCGTACAACGCGGCGAACACCGCCCTGCGCTGGATCGACCTGGCGTCCGCGCCGAAGGTGAAGGTCGTTTCCACCGACAACAACCGCATCTCCCTTTACAACGGCATCTGCCGCTTCTCGGACGACCTCGCCTTCGCGACGAGTGGCACGGGCTACCTCTTCCTGAAGCCGGGGGAATGCGATCCGGCGGACGGCTCCAAGTGGAAGGCGCAGCCCTTTCCCGGCATGGCGATGGCGGGCATTCCGCGCGTCTCGCCCAGGAAGCGCGTCGTCCTGACGGAACGCATCCGCCGCCGGATCGGTCTGTGGGACTTCGCGGACCCGGATCTGCCGAAGTTCCTCGGGTGTTGGACCGTTTCGGGGAATCCCGGCATCGCCGCGTTCCATCGGGAGCGGATCGTCGTCCCCTGCGGCTACCAGGGCGTCCTGCTCCAGAAGTAGATGTGCTATACGAACCGAAAATGAAGTCAGAAAAGAGGATGAACGAGATGAGGAAGACGGTTTGCGCGGTTTTGACGGGGGTGTTGGCGTGCGGCGCATGGGCGGCGGATCCGTGCCCCGTGGGGGAGAACGTGCGCGGGCACGAGAACATCGAGTGGTCCGTCGGCTATGCGTTCCACCTGACGGACGCGAACAAGGCGCTGCCGCGCGTGCTGCTGGTGGGCGACTCGATCTGCAACGGCTACCAGGGCACGGTGCAGAAGCTGCTCGACGGCAAGGTGAACGTGAGCTACTGGGTGAGCAGCTACTGCCTCACGATGCCCGCCTACCGGAAGCTGCTGGACGTCTACCTCGGCGAGGCGACATACGACGTCATCCACTTCAACAACGGCCTCCACTCGCTGGGGACGGACCCCGCGACGTGGGAGCGGAGCTTCCGGGAGACGCTGGCGTTCATCCGCGCGCGCCAGCCGCAGGCGAAGCTCGTGTGGTGCAGCTCGACGCCGCTCAAGGACCCGAAGCTCACCGCGAAGGCGAAGGCCCTCAACGACCGGGCCGCCAAGGTCGTGGCCGAGCAGGGGGGGATGGCCGTGGACGACCTCTTCGCGCTCCTCGATCCGCTCGACCGCGCGGCGAACTGGAGCGACGTCTTCCACCACAAGGGGCCGGTGCGCGAGAAGGAGGCCGCCCAGGTCGCCGCCTCCGTCCTCGCCGCGCTCGGGAAGTAGGCATGTTCACGGGGCTGGTCCAGAAGGTCGGCCGGGTCACGCGCGTCTCGCGGGGACGCGGACTCGTCCTCGAATTCCAGTTCGACCCGTGGCCCGAACCGCTCGTGAAGGGCGAGAGCGTGGCGGTGAACGGCGTGTGCCTGACGGTGTGCGCCTGCGACGCGACGCGCTTCACGGCGGACGTGCTGGGCGAGACGGAGCGGCGCACGGGGCTCGCCGGGCTGCTGCCGGGCGCGCGCGTGAACCTGGAGCGCGCGATGAAGGCCGGCGACCGCTTCGGCGGACACGTCGTGCAGGGGCACGTGGACGGACGCGGCACGGTCGCGGCGAAGATCGCGAAGGGGCGCGACTTCGCCCTTCGGATTTCCTGTCCGCGCGCCATCGCCGCCGCGACGGTGCTGAAGGGCTCCATCGCCGTCAACGGCGTGTCGCTCACCGTGAGCGGGCTCGGGGACGACTGGCTGCAGGTGGACGTGATTCCGACGACGGCGGCGGAGACGAACCTCGGCCTGGTAAAGGTCGGCGATGCGGTGAACCTGGAGAGCGACGTCCTCGGGAAGTATGCGATCCGCCGCGCGGAAACGGTGGACGAGGACGCGGCGCGTCCCGCCTCCGGCGGCCTCACCCTGGAGAAACTGGCGGAGAACGGATTCCTATGAGCCCCGCCGTCGCCAGAACCGTGACGGGCTTCGCCCTCGCGGCGCTCGCCGCAGGGGGCTGGTGGTGCCAGCGTAGCGGAGAAGAGGCCAAGGCCGAACAGACCGCCGCCCCCTCGCCGGCGGCCGAGATGATCGTGGCCGGGCTGGGCGGCTTCCGGAGCATCGTGGCGGAGGTCGTCTGGTTCCGGGCGGACCGCCTGCAGGACGAGGGCCGCTACGCGGAACTCGCCCAGCTCTCCACCTGGCTGACGTACCTGGAGCCGCATACGCCCGAGGTCTGGTCCTACGCCGCCTGGAACCTCGCCTACAACATCTCGGTGACCATGCCCACGCCGGCGGACCGCTGGCGCTGGGTCGAGGCGGGCATCCGCCTTCTGCGGGACGACGGATTGCGCCTGAACCCGCGCGATCCCGTGCTCCACCGCGAACTCGCGTGGCTGTTCCTGCAGAAACTTGGCGGCGCGCTGGACGAGGCGGGCGCCTACTACCGCGCGGAATGGAAGACGCGCATCGAGACGCTGCGCGCGGCGGGGCGGCTCGACGACGTGGGCCTTGAGCCGGCGCGCATGGCGGCCATCGATGCCGAATACGGCGCGCAGGACTGGACGGATCCGCTCGCGACGGCGCTCTACTGGGGCGTGCGGGGGCTGGAGTTCGCCACGACGCCCGAAGCGCGACAGGACCTGCGCCAGATCGTCTACCAGGCCCTCATGCTGGAGGCGCGCCAGGACGCCCGCTTCGCACCGCGCGCCTTGAAGGAGATGCGCGCGGCCTACATCGAGCGTCCGTCGCCGTTCCTGCAGCAGATCATCGAAAAATTCCGCTCTCGCTTCGGCCTGGACTGACGTAACGATCCCGAAGGCAGGAGGCCGGATGAGGGCCCCCGAAGCATCTCCCTTGGCCTCTGCGATGTGGATTCTTCAGGGAGTTCGTACGCCGCGCTGTATCTGCGCGACCGTCGGCTTGGCGCGCGCTGTACCCGCGCCGCCCTCGGCAGGAAACTTTCCCGCGTGCCGATGACTTCGGTTTGAAAACGGTGAAACAATGACAGGACCGTGTGTCTCATGCGGAGAATATGATATAATGTCCGCATGAGAACAACGATAAAGGGACGGATGCGGCAAGAGGTTGCACGGGGGCGACCGCTTGTTCGTGAAGAACTGATCCGGCGTGGATTCCGTGGCAACACGCTGTCTGAGATGACGGCACGCGGTGTGCTGTATCGTGTCGCACAAGGTGTCTATGCCCCATGTGCCGGCGCTGTGTCCGAATGGTTTGACTATGAACTGGCAAGCAAGGTCATCCCGCAGGGGGTGTTTACGCTTTTCTCCGCCCTGCGTCTTCATGGCCTCACGGATGAGAATCCGCAGCGTATGACGATGGCAATTCCCACAAATGCGCATCCGGTCAAGAGTACCCTGCCAATCAACTTTGTATATATGAAACCAGACCTTCTCGCACGAGATGTCGTGGAGAAGATGTCGAACGGAACGGCGCTACGTGTCTTCACGGTGGAACGAACACTGGCCGAATGCTTCAAGCATCGGAACAAGATCGGTGTCGACGTTGCGGTTGCCGCCTTACGCGAGGCTACGCAAAAAGGCCTTGTCGATTTTGCTCAACTTGGACGGGTGTTTCTGGTCTGTCGAATGCTTCGCATCGCGCAACCGTATCTGGAGGGCCTGTCATGAGCCATAAGATCGTTGATTTTGGGCAATCGGCTCGCGCGCGTTTACTGGCCCTAGCGAATCGGCAGGGCATTCAGCTTGAATATGTCCTGTTACGCTACGCGCTTGAACGGTTCTTGTATCGACTGGGCGTTTCGGCCTATGCCGATCGGTTTGTCCTCAAGGGCGCGTCGGCCTTTGCCGTCTGGATTGGCCCATTCTGTCGTGTGACGCGAGATGCCGATTTGGAGGCGTTTGGCGATATGACGCCAGAGGCGTTGCTTGACGCATTTCGGGAGATCTGCGCCATTCAATGCCCAGCTGATGGGGTCGAGTTCGACTTTGCCTCATTCCATACCGAAGAGATCAAGAGGGAAGACAAGTATCCGGGGACACGGTTGACGTTTGGTGCGGGAATTGGCGGGGCAAAAGTCCTGCTTCAGTTTGATATTGGCGTTGGAGACAGCGTTTATCCGTGTGCGGAATTCTTGGACTATCCGACGCTGTTGAGCGGCGAAAGGCCGCATGTGCGTGTCTATCCGCGTTACACGGTCGTCGCGGAAAAGTTTCAGGTGATGGTCTCTCGGGGGATTGTGAACAGTCGGTTGAAAGACTATCACGACCTCTGGGTGCTGACAGAACGGTTTGACTTTGATGGGAAGATTCTCCAAACCGCCATTGAATACACCTTTGCGCGGCGCATGACGATCATTCCGTCTACCCTTCCGGAAGGGTTGGACAAGACGTTCTATGAAAACCCGGCCAAACAGATGCAATGGAACGCCTTTCTCCGAAGGGCTGGAGTTGCGCGACTTGAGTTGCCTGTTATCGTTGGCCGCCTGGTGGAATTCGTGAGGCCTATCATCGTGGGGAAAGCAAAAAGCCTTTGCTGGGATTCGGCAAGGAGAGTCTGGAAGAAAAACGACAAATGAACTTTGAGAATCTACTGGCCGTCGCGGAATGCGATGCCTGCATGGCCATGTTTCGGAAATTGGACACTCCTATTCCGCCTGAACCCGTGGCGCGGCGTTGATCATTCGCACGGGAATATCCAACCCGAAAAGGGAGGGGAGTGGTGGGACAGGGGAGACTCGAACTCCCAACCTACGGTTTAGGAAACCATCGCTCTGTCCAGTTGAGCTACTGTCCCGAATGACGTGGGGCGTATGATACCAAATCCCCGCTTCACACGCTAGGGCGTTTTTGATAAAATCCTCCCACGGTTCGATAAAATGACTGTGCTGCAGCTTGCCATCATCCTTTCTTGGACGGTCTGTGCCGTCGGCCTCGCGGCCTATGCGGCCGCGATTGCCCGTGAAATCACCTATGTCACGTTGGCCGACGGACGGAAGACGGAGCGGAAGATCCCCCTCCTGATGCGCCTTCTGCTGCCGCTCGTTCCGAACCTTGCGCGGTTCGTCTCCGGACGGGCCTTCGAGCGCCCACGCCGCGAGGCCGAATGGATGCTCGTCGCCGCCGGGCTGGAGGGGCTTCTCTCGGCCACCGAGTTCGTCGCGCTCAAGTTCCTGATGCCGCTCGTCTGCGGCGGCGCGTGGTGCCTGTCCCTGGTCTTCCTCGGCACGCTCGTCCCCGATTCGTTCTTCTCCCAGAACCTGTTCGTCCTCTGCCTGCTCGGCGTCGCGTGGTTCTACGTCTATCCGCTCGTCTGGCTGCGGGGGGCGCTGCGGCGGCGGCATCTGGAGATCACGCGCGCGCTGCCGTTCGTCCTCGACCTGCTCACGCTGAGCGTGGAGGCGGGGATGGACTTCATGGGCGCGCTGCAGCGCAACTGCGCGCGGCGGCGCCTCGACGCGCTCAACGAGGAGCTGATCCGCATGACTCGGGAGATCCAGGTGGGGACGCCGCGCCGCGTGGCGCTGCGGAACATGGCCGCGCGCGTGCGTCTGCCGGACCTGAAGGGCGTCACGCACGCGCTCATCCAGGCGGACGAGCTGGGCGTCTCGATCGGGTCGATCCTCCGCATCCAAAGCGAGCAGCTGCGCGGACGGCGGTTCGACCGCGCCGAGAAGCTGGCCAACGAGGCGCCGGTGAAGATGCTCGGTCCGCTCATCCTCTGCATCTTCCCCGCCGTGTTCATCATCCTGCTCGGCCCCATCGTCCTGCAGGCCGCGAAGAACATCCTTTGACCAAGACCTTGAACACACCATGAAGAAGACACCGGAAATCCTCGTGACGGTCGGCCCCCTCCGGGGTCGGCGCTTTGCCGTGACGGAGCGCGGGCTCCGCCTCGGGCGTTCGTCCACCTGCGAGATCGCCATGCCCGATCCCGCCCTCTCCCGCAACCACTGCCTGTTCGAGCTGCGCGACGGAGACCTGTGGGTGACCGACCTCGCGAGCGCGAACGGCACGGTCGTGAACGGCGTCGCGTTGGGGGCCGACTCGCGCCGCCTCGCGGTGGGCGATGTCGTCTCCGCCGGCGATTCGAGCCTTGTGATCGTCGGCGCGGGCGAACCCGCGCCGGCGCAGCGGCAGCCGGGGGCCGCCGGGACGGCGGACGCGTCCGCGCTGGACCTGGGGCTGGGGGAGGAACGGGAGGCGGAGGCCGCCGCACCCGTCCCTCCGAAACGGATCCTCCTCTGGGTGGCGGCGGTTGTCGCCGTCGTCGGCGCCGCGGCCCTCATCCTCTCCGGCGGGAAGGACGGCGCGGACGCCGAACCGGCGGTCCAGGCGCTCGCACCTGAAAGGCCCGTCCTGCATGCGTTCCGCTTCGAGAAGGTCGAGGCCGGGCCGAAGGGCATCTATCGCTACGCATTGAAGCTGGATGCGGCGGGGACGCTGTCCGTCGAGATCGACGACGTGCCGAAGGAGAACCGGCACGTGCGGAAGTCGGCGGCGCTTTCGACGAACGCCCTGGAGGAACTGGACCGGATCCTCTCCGCGCAGGATCTCTCCGCGCTCGACCCCGAGTACACGGGCGTGCCGCTGGAGGCGGGTACGCTGAAGAGCTTTGCGCTGACCGTGGTGCGCGGCGGGCGCGTGTTTGCGACGGCCGTCGAGAACACGCAGGAACCGCCCGCCTTCCGCGCGGTGCGGGAGCGCCTGGAGACGTTCTCGAAGAACGAGCTCGGCATCTGGGCGATCCAGTTTCCGGCGGAGAAACTGGTGGAGATGAGCGCCGAGTCCCGCCGCGCGGGCGACGCCAAGTGGGAGGAGCGCGACGTGCAGCACGGCAATCTCGCGGCGGCGCTCGCCGCGTACCGGGAGGCCGTCTTCTACCTGGAGACGGTGAACCCGAAGCCCGCCGGCTACGGCGCGCTCGTCGCCCGGCGCGACGAGGTGGCGCGCGTGCTTGAAGCGCGCTACCGCGACCAGCGCTTCCTCGCCGACCGCGCGATCAACCTCGCCGACTGGGAGACGGCGCGGCGGGAACTGCGCATCCTGTGCGAGCTGGTGCCGGACGTGAAGGACGCCCGGCACGCCGAGGCGGCCGCGAAGCTGCTGGACGTGGAAGGGCGCCTCAAGAAGGGAGGGCGGTAGGCATGAAGAGGAGACTGTTTCTGTCGCTGTGCGCGGCGTGCGCCGCGCTGGTCGCATCCGGCGCGAAGGAGACGCCGAGCCGGCTCGACGTGGCGGTGCGGCCCGAGGGGGCGCAGGTGTCGGTGGACGGGCAGGTGCGCGGCGCGGCGCCGTGTTCGGTGTTCGACCTCGCGGCGGGTGAGCACTGGATTCACGTGGAGGCGCCGTCCCACGCCCCGGCGGATGCGTTCGTCGCGCTCGCGGCGGGGGACTACGTGCAGAAGAGCTTCACTCTCGCGGAGGAGAAGGGGCTGATCCTCGTGAAGACCGAACCGGCGGGGGCGGACGTACGGTGCGAGGGGGTGTCGCTCGGCACGACGCCGCTCCTCGTGACGACGCTCGCGAGCGGGCGCACCCATGCGCTGGAACTGGCGCTCACGGGGTACCAGACGAAACGCATCGACGTGAAGACGGAGGGGCGCCGTCCGCTCGTGCGCACGGAGACGCTGGCGCTCGATTCGGGTGTGGTGGCCTGCACGACCGAACCGGCGGGGGCGACCGTGTTCGTCAACGGCGTCGAGCGCGGCGTGACGCCGGTCAAGCTTGCGCATGTGCCCAAGGGCGTCGCGACGGTCGTCTTCCGCCTGGCGGGCTACCGGGACGAGACGCGCGAACTGCGCCTCGCGCCCGGCGACACGCCCACGCTCGCCGTGCGGCTCAAGGGGCTTCCGGCGAAGCTCACGGTCGTCTCCACGCCGGAACGGGCGAAGGTGTTCGTGGACGACGCCTACCAGGGCAAGACGCCGACGACGGTCTCCGCCCTGTCGGCCGGCGTCCATGCGGTCCGCATCGAACTGGCGGGCCACGCGCCGGTGACGCGCGAGGTGCGTCTGGAGAACGGCGCGGCGAAGACGGAGGAGTTCCGCCTTGAAAGCGTGCTGGGGCGGCTGGAGGTCGCGACGACGCCGCCGGGCGCGAAGATTTCCGTGGACGGCAAGGCCGTGGGGACGACGCGGAGCCCGGGCGGCGATGCGACGCGCTCGCAGATCCTCGCGCTGGAAGGGCTTGCTGCCGGCGAACACGCCGTCCACGTCCGCCTCGACGGCTATCAGGACGCCTCGCGCCGGGTCGTCGTGAAGGCGAAGGAGACGGGGCGGCTCTTCGTGCGGCTCGTGCGCGTCTTCCAGGCGGATACCGAGGTGGAGACGATTCGCGGCGTCCATCGCGGCGTGCTCGTGGAGAAGGACTTCCTCGGCAACATCACGCTTGAAGTCTCCCCCGGCGTGCAGCAGACCTTCCGCAAGGAGGAGATCCGCAAGGTCACGTCGCTCGCGAGGTGACGGATGAAGGTGCGGCTGGACCAACTGCTCTTCGCGCGCGGGCTCGCCGCCTCGCGCACGGCCGCGCAGGCGCTCGTCCTCGAAGGCAAGGTGCGCGTGGAGGGACGGGTGGAGACGAAGGCCGGGCGCGCCGTCGCGGAGGATGCCGCGCTGGACGTCGAGGCGCCGCCGCGCTTCGTCTCGCGCGGGGGCGAGAAGCTCGAGGGGGCCTTCGCGGCATTCCCCGGCTGGGATGTCGCCGGGCACGTCTGCCTGGACGTGGGCAGTTCCACGGGCGGCTTCACGGACTGCATGCTCCAGCACGGCGCCGCGCGCGTGATGGCCGTCGACGTGGGCACGAACCAGCTCGCCTACAAGCTGCGCGTTGACCCGCGCGTGTGGGTGCGCGAGAACTTCAACGCCCGCAGCCTGACGGCGGCGGACCTGCCGGAACGCCCGTCGCGCGCCGTCACGGACGTCAGCTTCATCTCCCTGAAGCTGATCCTGCCGCCGATGGCGGAGGTCCTGCTGCCCGGCGGCGAGATCGTCTCGCTCGTCAAGCCCCAGTTCGAGGCCGGGCGCGGACAGGCCCCCGGCGGCGTCGTCAGCGACCCCGCCGTGCGCCGCCGCGTGGTGGAGGACATCTCGGCCTTCGGCACGCAGACGCTCGGCCTCGCGCTCCTCGGCGTCGCGGAATCGCCGATCCGCGGCCGCGAGAAGGGCAACGTCGAATACCTCGCCTGGTGGCGGAAGCCGGCTGTCGGGCAAGTGGCGGAAGCCCTTCGGAAATGCTATACTTCCCGCGTTTAAAGCAAAGGATTTTGGAATGCGCGCACAGATCATCGATGGAAAGAAGCTCGCCGCGGAGACGCGCGCGGAGATTGCGGCGGGGGTCGCCGCCCTGAAGGCCGAGAAGGGCGTCACGCCCGGCCTCGCCGTCATCCTCGTGGGGGACAACCCCGCCTCGGTCAGCTACGTGACGGCGAAGGAGAAGGCCTGCCGCGAGGCGGGCATGTACTCGCGCGAGATCCGCCTGCCGGCGGAGACGCCCGAGCAGGTCGTCGTGGAGACGGTGAAGGCGCTCAACGCCGACCCCGCCATCCACGGCATCCTCGTGCAGCTGCCGCTCCCGAAGGGCATCTCCGAGAAGAAGGTCGTCGACGCGATCGCCGCCGAGAAGGACGTGGACGGCTTCACGCCCGTGAACGTGGGGCGGATGCTCATCGGCGAGGACTGCTTCCTGCCCTGCACGCCGCACGGCATCGTGAAGCTCATCGAGGTGACGGGGATGGACATCGCGGGCAAGCACGCCGTCGTGATCGGCCGCTCGAACATCGTCGGCAAGCCCGTCGCCGCGCTCCTCGCCCGCAAGGGGCCGCACGCGAACGCGACCGTCACGCTCTGCCATACGGGCACGCCCGACCTTTCGGTCTACACGAAGACGGCGGACGTGGTGGTGGTGGCCGCCGGGCGCCCCAATACGCTCACGGGCGACATGCTCAAGCCCGGCGCCGTCGTCATCGACGTGGGCGTGAACCGCGTCCCCGACGCGACGAAGCCGAAGGGCTACCGCCTCTGCGGCGACGCGGACTTCGCGTCCTGCGCCGAGGTCGCCGCCGCGATCACGCCCGTCCCCGGCGGCGTCGGCCCGATGACGATCACCATGCTCCTCTGGAACACGCTCGAAAGCGCACGAAAGGCCTGACAACATGAAGATTCTCGGCGATCCCCTTTTCGCGAAGAACCCCGACGGCACGCTGAAGTCCCGCATCGGCACGCTCTTCTTCCGCACGCCCGGCCTCGTCACCTGCCGGGGCGTCCACGCCATGCAGCGCATCGCCTGGACGAACGAGCTGAACCGGTTGCGCGCGGAGGCCGGGGAGCCCGCGCTCACGGAGAGCGAGGCGATGGCCGAGTGGACCGACTCCGCCGACCTGCTCTTCACGGACGACTACGTGCTCATCCGCCCCGACCCGACCCGCATGGACCTTGCGATCAAGGCGGACGAAGTGCTCCAGACGTTCGTCTCGAAGCGGCGCATCCGCTTCCTCAACACGAGTTCGGCGAAGGTGCGCGACGCCCTGCGCGCGCGCGGCGAGAACTGGCGCATGGCGCGCGCCGCGCAGAGCGCCGAGGAGATCGTGTGCGCAATCGAGTCCGCCCGCGTCGCGATTGCCAACGAGAAGATCTACTACTACAACGGCAACACGGGCACGCGTTGGCTCACGGCGGGCGCGTTCGCGCGTATCGACGCCCTGGAGCCGACGGCCTACCGCGCGCAGATCACCGAGATCGCGCGCGGCCTCGCGGCGCACAACCGCCTCGGGCAGAGCGAAATCGCGCTCTTCCCGCCGTCCCTCGACGCCGACGTGACGGCGGCCTTCAGGGCCATCCAGCCGGACGCGCTCGACGACGCGGCCCTGCGCGCGGCGGTGGACGCGGCCGTCGTGAAGTGGCGCATGGCGCTGCCCCCGGCCCTCCGCGAGGAGACGACGGAGAACTTCGCGTGGCGCGCCGAGATGGACGCCGCACTCACGCGCGTCCCCAACGAGACCGAGGTCGGCGACAAGGACCTCATCCAGGGCATTTCCCCCGAGTTTTTCCGTCAGATCGAGTGGCTGCCGGGCGGACGCATCGAGAAGGGCGAACTCATCTTCGACTCGCTCTACGACGAGGCCTTCCGCACGCAGGACCCCGAGCTGCGGGCGTTCTGCAGCCTGCGCGTCCGATCGATCCTCTTCAACGCGGTGCGCCTCTTCGGGACGATCGAGTACGTCAACATCGGCCGCATTTCCCGTTCGCTCGCGCGCCATCCCATCGTTGGCGCGCACCGGGGCGGCGTCTACATCATGCAGACGAAGATGGCAGAGGAGGATGCGCCGCGCCTCCACATCATCCGCTTCCAGAAGTGGGGCATCGCCGAACACCTCGACGAGGGCAAGGACCTGCTGCGCGCCATCCTGGAGGCGGACGAGTACGCGGACTACATCCTCGACCGCCGTCTCGCCTGCCGCCAGCTCGGCATGAACCTGCCGGCGAAGCTCGGCATGGGGCACGTCGCCGAGAAGTACACGGCGCGCAACCAGTACCAGGGCACGACCGTGCGCGCGGCCTACTTCGTGCGCGCCTACGTGCCCGGCACGGCGTCCGACAAGATCCCGCCCGAGCGCTTCCACAACCCTGCCTTCGCGAAGGCCTTCGCCTACCTGATGGGCCAGGCCGCCGCGCGCGACCTCGTCGTCGGGCGCGCCGCGACGGAGACGGGCGAGGCGATCTTTGACGCGAACTTCGAGGTCGTGCAGTGCGGTTCGGACGGACTTCCCCTCCGCATCGTCGTGACGGACCACGCGGGTTCGTTCGTCAAGTACCAGGAGCCCTTCGAGGACCTCGTCGCCCCCTACGCGCGCGCCGTCCTGCGCCGCGAGCGCTTCGTCGACGACTTCGCGGACTTCGCGCGCGTCTACGTGCTCGCGTTCGAGCGCACGCTCGCCGCGACGCAGGCCGCCTACCGCGAGCGCCGCCGCGCGTTCGACGAACTCTTCCTCCACCGCCCCTACGACGAGGCCGGTAGCGGCGCCTACCGCTGGGCCTGCATCCTCAAGCGCCTCGACGCCTGTGACCCGCACGCCGTCGCGGACGCCCTCAAGAAGGCCATCCAGTCGCAGTCGTAGGCGATGTTCCGCTACATCGCCAGACGCCTCCTGGAGCTGGTTCCGACGACGTTCGGGATCCTCGTCCTGACGTTCGTGCTGTTCCACGTCGTGGGCGGGTCGCCCGCCCTCGCCGTCCTCGGCAAGAACGCGACGAAGGAATCGATCGCTGCGTTCAACGCGCGCTACGGCTACGACAAGCCGCTCCTCGTCAACACGGCGAAGGGGGCCTCGCCCTTCGATTCGCAGTTCTGCCGCTTCGTGGGGAACCTCGCGAAGGGCGACTTTGGCATCTCGACGCAGTACGACGAGCCGGTGGCGGACATCCTCGCGCGCGGCGTGGGGCCGTCGCTCTCCCTGACCGTGCCGATTCTCGTGGGGGGGACGGTCGTCGCCCTCTCCCTTGCGCTCCTCTGCGCCGCGTTCCGGGGGGGCGTCCTCGACCGCGCCGTCCTCGTCGGCTCCACCGTCCTCATGAGCGTCAACTACGTCGTGTGGGTCCTCGCGGGGCAGTTCTTCCTCGCGTTCAAGGCGCGCCTCTTCCCCATCTGGGGCTACGCGGGCTGGACGTACCTCGCGCTGCCCGTCGTGATCGGCGTCGTCTCGGGGCTCGGCGTGGACGTGCGGTTCTTCCGCACGGCGATCCTCGACGAGATCTACAAGCCCTACGTGCGCACGGCCCGCGCGAAGGGGCTCTCCGGCGCGGCGATCCTCGTGAGGCACGTGCTGCGCAACTCGCTCATCCCGATCGTCACCTACGTGTCCCTCGCGATCCCCTACCTCTTCACGGGCTCGCTGCTCCTCGAGAGCTTCTTCGGCATTCCGGGGCTCGGCAGCGTCTCCCTCAACGCCATCCACTCCGCCGACATGGCCGTGGTGCGGGCCGTCGTTGTCCTCGGCGCGCTCCTCTACCAGGGCGTCAACCTCGCGACCGACCTCTGCTACGCGGCCCTCGACCCGCGCGTGCGGCTGGGGTGAGACTTTCAAAACGAATGGAGAACGAACGATGAACAAGACACTTCTGGTTGCCTCGGCTTCAGGCCTTCTGGCCCTGTCGTCCCTCGCGGGCACGGCGACCGTCAAGATGAACCCCGGCGAGAACTGGTGGGGCGCGGCGAACTTCTTCGGCACGAAGATGCCGTTCACGGAGAAGACCGAGCTGCGCATCGACCTGCGGCGGGACAACTACCACAACCAGTGCGCGTCCCTCCTTGTCTCGGACCAGGGGCGCGTCGTCTGGGCGGACGCGCAGGCGCTCTTCACGCTGAAGGACGGCACGATCACCGTCGAGGCCGCCTCCGACGTCGTCGTCGAGAAGGCCGGCGCCTCCCTCCCGGAAGCCTACCGCCACGCGATGCGCAAGTGGTTCCCCGCGAGCGGCAGGATGCCCGACGCGCTCTTCTTCAGCGCGCCGCAGATCAACACCTGGATCGAGCTCACCTACCACCAGAACGAGAAGGACATCCTCAAGTACGCGCAGTCCATGCTCGACAACGGCGTCCCGGCGGGCGTCCTCATGATCGACGACACCTGGCAGGCCGGCTACGGCGACTGGCGCTTCGAGCCCACGCGCTTCCGCGACCCGAAGGGCATGATGGACAGGCTCCACGCGATGGGCTACAAGGTGATGCTCTGGATGTGCCCCTATGTGGGCATGGACATCCCGGCCTTCCGCCGGATCGCCTGGGGCACGAACCCCGACGACGTGAAGGGCTATCCCGTCAAGGGCGGCTTCCTCGCCGAGAAGGGGAAGCGCCCCGCCGCCAACGGCCGCGTCGCGGCGAAGCCCTGCCACTGGTGGAACGGCATCAGCGCGTTCCTCGACTTCTCGCATCCGAACGCGAACGCCTGGTTCACGGAGACGCTGGACGGCCTCGTGCGCGACTACGGCGTGGACGGCTTCAAGCTCGACGGCGCCGACCTCACGGCCTACAACCTGGACACCTGCGAGGCGCTCGACCCCAAGGCGACGAACGGCTCGCTCAACAACGGCTACGCCGCCTACGCGCTCAAGTACCCGTTCTGCGAGATCCGCAACCTCTGGCGCCTCCAGCAGATGCCCGTCGTCGTGCGCCTCCACGACAAGCCCCACACTTGGGAGGCCCTGCGCCGCATCACGGCCGACATGATCGCCGCCGGCCTCATCGGCCAGCCGTTCATCTGCCCCGACATGGTGGGCGGCGGCGAGTGGACGACGTTCATCCCCGGCTCACCCTTCGAACCCGACCTCTTCGTGCGCAGCGCGCAGATCCACGCCCTCTGCCCGATGATGCAGTTCTCCGCCTCCCCCTGGCGCATCCTCGACGCCGAACGCCAGAAGATCGTGCGCGACACGGTCGCCCTGCGCCAGAAGTTTGCGCCGCTCTTCGTCGAGCTCGCGCGGAAGGCCGCCGTGGACGGCGAGCCGATCCTCCGCAGCCTCGAATACAACTATCCGAACCAGGGCTACGCCGCCGTCATCGACGAGTTCATGATGGGGACGGACCTCCTCGTCGCGCCGCAGATGGACAAGGGCGCCGCGACGCGCACGGTCGTGGTGCCGCCCGGCACCTGGACGGCGGACGACGGCACGACGGTCGTCGGACCGAAGACGGTCACGGTCGCGACGCCCCTCTCCCGCCTCCCCCACTTCGTCCGCGCCAAGTAGATGGCGGCGGTCTGGACACTCTTCCGGCGTCTGAAACGGGGCGGTCGGCTCTGCCTCCTCGTCATCGCGGCGTACTTTGCGCTCGCGCTGTACGGGGAGGTGCAGTACCGCGTCGCGCGCGCGCGGGACGTCACGCCCGCCTACAACGTCGTCCGAGAGGACTGCCGCTACCTGCCGCCCCTCACGCACCGTGTACCCAAGGGTGGGACGGAGGCTGCGCGTTTCTTCCTCCTCGGCACGGACAACCTGGGGCGCGACGTCGCCGCGCGCCTCGTGCAGGGGGCGCGCATCGCGTTCCACGTGGGCATCATGACCTCGCTCATCGCGATTCCGCTCGGCGTCTTCCTCGGCCTCCTCGGCGGCTACTTCGGCGGGAAGGTCGATTCGGTCGTCGTGTGGCTCTGCGCGACCGTCGCCTCCATGCCGGGGCTCCTCTTCATCCTCGCGATCTCGCTCGTCGTCGGGCAGGGGCTGCTCGGCATCTACCTCGGCATCGGCCTCACGACGTGGGTGGGGGTGTGCCGCACGATCCGCGCGGAGGTGATGAAGCACCGCGACCGGGCCTACGTGCAGGCCGCGCGCGTTCTCGGGTATTCGCATCTGCGGATCATGTTCCGCCACATCCTGCCGAACGTCGCGCACATCATCCTCATCCAGTTCTCGATCCGCTTCCCGGGGGCCGTCGCGACGGAGGTGTTCATCTCGTTCCTCGGCATCGGCGTGCAGGGCGAGCCGAGCTGGGGCATCATGATCAACAACGCCCGCCTCCGCCTCTGGCAGGGCATCTGGTGGGAGATGACGTTCGTCACGCTCGCGATCTTCACGCTCGTCCTCGTCTTCAACCACCTCGCGGACGAGCTGCGCGACCTCCTCGACCCCGCCCTCCGCAACGAAAGGGTCTGATGGAGTGGAAAGGAAAGGACCGGGCAAAATGAAACGGACGCTTGGATGCTGCTGCGCGGCGGCGCTTCTTCTGGCCCTCCCGGCGACGGGGACGTTCGGCCCCGTCGTCTGGTCGGCCGACGGCGGGGGCGTCTCGGCGACGTTCGGCGGCGCGACGTTCCGCGCGGCGAGTGCCGCGCCGACGACGGTGCTGGCCCGGACGGAGGACCGCGTGGAACTGGAACTCACGACGGCGGACGGCCCGGTGCGGGCCGTCTGGGCGCGCGACGCGGAGGGGGCGCTCACGCTCGCCCTTTCGGCGCCCGCCGACCGGCGGATGACCCGTCCGCTCGACTATCCCGCCGGCTGGGAGACGCAGGCGGGCGACGACCTGGTCCTGCCGTTCGGCGAGGGCGTCTCCTATCCCGCCGCGGACCCGGCCGTGCGCTTCAACGGCACGCGCTACAACTTCGCCAACGGCATGCGCGCCGCGATGGGCTTCTTCGGCGTGGGGCGCGGCGGCGTCTTCGCGATGACGGGCGTGGAGAACGGCCTCGACGCCGCGCTCGTGTGCCGGACGAACGCGCCGTACCGGGCCGGCGTTTCCTGGCGTCCCGCCGCGGGGCGCTGGGGCTACGACCGGCGGCTGCGCTTCTTCTTCGGCACGTCCCTCGGCGCCGTCGCGGCGCCCTACCGCGCCTGGCGCGAACGGCAGGGGCGCGTGCGCACGCTCGCCGAAAAGGCGAAGGCGAATCCACGCCTCCGCGATTTCCCGGGAACGGCCGATTTCTGGCTGTGGGACGACAACAACCAGAACCGCCTCTACAATTGGCCGCTCGTGAAGGAATCCGCGCCGTACGACGTGCCGCGCCTCGCGACGGAGATGAAGGCGCTGGGCCTCGACCGCGTGCTGCTGAACGCCTTTGAGGGGCTTTCGGCGGCGGACTGCGCCGCGCTCGCGAAGCTCGGCTACCTCTCCGGCACGTACGACTGCCTGCGCGACATCTTCCATCCCGGTCTCGTGTCCGTGGCGAATCCGTCGAACTTCGTGCGCGCCGCGCGCTTCCTGCCGTTTGCAGACCGCGTTGCGCGCGTAAATGCGGATGGTTCATTCGCGCGCGCCTGGAGCATCCCCGACAAGGCCGGGAAGATGCACCCGATGCACGCCCTCTGCGACATGCTCGCCCCCGAGATGTGCAGAACCCTGATTGCGCCCGACGTCGCGGCGCGCGGCTACACGTCGCGCCTCATGGACGTCCAGGCGGCGGGCGGCCCCGTGCCGTGCTTCTCCGCATCGCATCCCTGCACGGCGGCCCAGGCGCTGGAGGCCCTGCGCGCCGAACACCGTTACCTTGCGGACGACCTGGGGCTCGTCGTGGGCGTGGAGGTGGGGAACGAGCTGCTCGTCGACGCCTTCCACTATTCCGAAGGGCTCACGAGCTGCCCGCACGAATTCCGCAAGGCGCTCTGCTGGCGCTACAAGGACCGTGCGCTCTACGGCGACGAGATCCCCGAGGCGACGCGCACGCTCCTCCACAACCCCAAGTACCGCATCCCGCTCTGGGAGCTCGTCTACCACGACTGCACGGTGAGCTACTGGTACTGGGCCGACTCCACGCTCATGTATCCGCAGCTCGCGCCGCTGAAGGACGCCTTCTGCCGCCTCTGGGGCCTGCCGCCGATCTACTCGATGAACGTCGCGACCTGGAACAGGCTCAAGCACGAGGTGGCGGCCTCCTACCGGCGCGCCGTGCCGTCGGCGCGGGCGACGATGTTCAGCCGCATGACGGCGTTCGAGTACCTGACGCCCGACCGCCTCGTGCAGCGCACGACGTTCGCGAACGGGCATGTCGAGACCGTCGATTTCCGTAGGCACTACGCGGACGTCATCGCCGTCGCCCCCGGCAATCCGTAAGCAGCCGTTGGCCGTCCGGGGATGCCGCGTTTTTAGCCGACGAAGAATCGCTACTTGAATAGCGATACGGGGAAATGCTATACTACAGCCGAATTGTGCAGAGAAGGTTTCCATTTGTGGAAGGGACATCGTATGGACAAGATTCGCGTTGAAATCTGCTGCGGCACCGCATGCTACATTCTGGGGGCTTCGCGCCTCGTGGACCTCGAAGGGGACTTGCCGCCCGAGATCCGGGAGCGGGTCGAGGTCGAGGCGCGGCCGTGCCTCAATTTCTGCGACGACGAGCGGCTCGGCGGCGCGCCCTACGTGCGCATCAACGGCACGGAGGTCCTCTCGCAGGCGACGCCCGAGTCCGTCCTCCTGCGTCTGAGGGAGCTTTGCGGTGAGGAGGTCGCCTAAATGCTGAACGGCGCCATCTACATCCGCCGCGAACTGCTGATCCGGCTCGTGCGCGCCTTCGACGACGGGACGCTCCGGGAGGAACTGGACCGCATTCCCGTGAAGCTGCGTCCGAAGGACCTGCCGTCCTCGCGGTGCTGCATCTACCACGACCGCGCGGTGCTGAAGTACCGCCTCATGGCGCTCCTCGGCGTCATGCCCGAGGAGGAGACCGACGAGACGAAGACGCTTGCCGCCTACTTCGACGACATGGTGGCGCGCATCGGGGCGACGCTGGACGCGACGGCGGTCCCGGCGGAGGAGCCGCCCGTCGCGCAGCCGCCGCTCTCCGTCTGCGGCTGCGCCTGTTCGGCGTGCCCGGACGCGAAGATCGTCTCGACGCCGAACTGCCGGGGGTGCTTCTCGCGTCCCTGCACCTTCACCTGCCCGAAGAAGGCGATCACGGTCGTCAACGGGCAGAGCGTCATCGACGCGGCGAAGTGCATCAAGTGCGGCAAATGCATCGCGGCCTGTCCCTACCACGCGATCGTGCGCACGACGGTGCCCTGCGAGGATGCGTGCCCCGTCAACGCGATCCGCAAGAACGAGGAGGGCGTGGCGGAGATCGACTTCACGAAGTGCATCTACTGCGGCAAGTGCTTCAACGCCTGCCCGTTCAGCGCGGTGATGGAGCGTTCGCAGCTCCTGGAGGTGCTGATGGCGATGAAGCGCGGCGTGAAGCTCGTCGCGATGGTGGCGCCGGCGGCCGACCGCCAGTTCCCCGGCAAGATCGAGCAGCTGCTCGCGGCGTGCGTCAAGGCGGGGTTCTCGGACGTGCTGGAGGTGGCGCTGGGGGCGGAACGGACGACCGAGCACGAGACGAAGGAGTTCATCGAGCGGATGGCGGCCGACCCCAAGGCGCTCATGACGACGTCGTGCTGCCCGGCCTACGTGAACCTCGTGAAGAAGCACCTGCCGTCCTTCCTGCCGCACGTCTCCACGACGCCGAGCCCGATGGTCTACGCGAAGGGCCTCGCGCGGGAGAAGCACCCCGATGCGAAGACGGTCTTCATCGGCCCCTGCGTCGCGAAGCGCGGCGAGGCGGTGGAGAAGGGCGTGGACTACGTCCTCTCGTTCGAGGAACTGGGGGCGATCTTCGCGGGCCGCAAGATCGACGTGATGGCGTGCGATCCCTGGCCGACGCCGCGTCCGGCGGCGGTCACGGCGCGCAACTTCGCGCGCAGCTGCGGCGTCACGGAGGCCGTCCTCGACGAGGCGACGAAGAAGATCCCCGGCTTCAGGCTCTGCGCGAAGCAGATCAGCGGCATCGACAAGAAGACGCTCGCCCTCCTGAAGGTGTACGGCATGGGGAAGCTGCCGGAGAACTTCATCGAGGTGATGGCCTGTCCGGGCGGCTGCGTGAACGGCCCCTGCTCGCTGCGGTAGCGTTGCGTTGGCGCGGACAAAAAAGCGTTCCGGCCGAGGAGGTCGGCCGGAACGCGGGGTGGAGGACAGGGGAGGTCAGAAACTGAACGTGGCGTTGACGCCGCCCCAGAGCAGTTGGCTCTTGCCACAGCCCATGTAGTCGAGGTGGCGCAGGGTGTGGGAGGGGATCCAGGTGTAGTTGATCTGGGCGCCGACGGAAACGTTCTCCGTGATCGCGTAGCTTGCGGCAAGCCCGATCGTCTGGTCGGTCAGTTCCGTTCCGGCGGATTCGTCCGTCACGTACTTGCTCCAGGCGTTGTCACCGAACCCGAGCGAGGCGGAGGGGGTGAGCGTCAGCCCCTCGACGGGCTCGAAGTCGTGCGCGAGGCCGAAGGAGAAGTAGACGGCCGAGGGGTCTTCGCCGTGCGCGGAGTTGTAGTTCCAGTAGACGGAGGCGCTGGGCGTGACGATCGGGTTGTTGTAGGCGACCGTCGCGTAGAGGTCCTGGTCGGACGCGCCGTTGTTGTTCGGAAAGGTGTAGAAGATGTGCCCGACCTCGAAGTCGAAGTCCGCCAGGCTGACCGCATACGCGAGCGTGTAGTCGATCTCCTGCAGGCCGCACGCCCGGCGGCTGTTCGTCGCCGTGCCGCGCTTGTGCGTGAGATCATAGGACTGCCAGACGTTCGCCGAGAGGGCGCCCCAGTCGCCCAGGTCGTAGCCGAGCGTCACGGACGGCTGCCAGACGGGATTCCCGTTGCAGATCGTGCCGCGCCACACGTAGTCGCTCAGGACGTCCAGCGACACCTCGACGGAGAGGGGAAAGTCGTCCTTCTCCTCCAGGCTCGTCACTTCCTCCTTCGGCTTGGTTTCGGCACCGTCGGCGTAGACCGGCAATGCCGCAGCGACAAGGGAGAGGGCCACGAGGCCGCCCGTTGCTTTCATCATGTTCATGGTCGTGTTCCTTTGGTTGGGTTGAAACCGCTTTTCGCGGATGCCGATAGTTTAGCAGAAGTCGTGCCAAAGCGGGGAGGAGAATCTGTGGAAGGGAGAACGGCGAGACACGATGGCTTCCTCTTGACGATTTCTGTAATTGCGCGGGAACGTTCTTTCATGCTCTGTCCATGAGACACTTGTCACCGCTCAAATTCCACCGAAAGCCGGTCGGATGGTTCCCGCAAAAGGGCGTTTTTATGCTATAATCGGACCATGAAACTTGAGACCATGCTGGCGGGATGCGTCGTGGCGGGAAGCCTCTTCGCGAACGGAACGGACATCAGTGCAAACACCGGGAACGCCGCCGTCCCCGGCGTGCGCGTGGAGTCGTGCGCCCCCCGGGTGGTGGTCTATCCGGAATACCCGGCGGCGATTGCGCGCGACGCGGCGTACGCGGTGCAGGTGGAGCAGGAGGGCGTGCGGCGTCCGCTCGTCGTCTACAACCACTGCGAGAAGTCGATCCTCGCGGGCCGGACGCACGGCGGAGACGTGAACCGGCGCTTCTGCGAGTTCGCCTTCTCCGGCGCGCCCGTGCGCGTGGACATCCGCGTTTCGCGCGACGTGTCGTCCTACAAGGTCTTCCCTGCCCGGCATCGCCTGAAGAGCGCGTTCCAGGACGGCGTGGTCTCCGTGTGGCTGGACCGCCCCGTCTACTTCGGCATCCAGCTCAACGATTCCGACAAGACGATCCTCTCCGTCTTCGCGGACGCGCCCGAGAAGGCGGACGAAATCCCGCAGAAGGGCGCGCCGGGTGTCCTCTACGTCGAGGGCTGGGTCGACGCGCCGGGCGCGGACGGCTTCCTCGAAACGCCGAAGGACCTGAAGGAGATCTACCTCGCGCCGGGCGCCGTCCTGAACGCGCGCCTCAAGATCGTGGCGAAGGGCCTCAGGATGCACGGACGCGGCATGGTGCTCGACCCGCTCAGCGACATCTTCCGCTACGACCAGACGCAGAACACCGCGCGTGGCGTCATCCGCGTCGCCGCGCCGGACGTCACGCTCGACGGCTTCAAGGTCATCGACGCGCGCACCTTCAACCTCATGAGCTGGGCGCCGAACACGACATTCCGCAACGTGAAGCTGCTCGCCTCGATGATGTGCTCGGACGGCTTTACGAACGGGCACCGCGGCTTCCGGGCCGAGAACTGTTGGCTCTACGTGGGCGACAACGCGCTCGTCGTGAGCGGCGTGACGGGCGCCGTCTACCGCGACATCGCGATCGGCACCTCCTGCGCCGCGATCTTCCCGCAGGGGGACAACGCCGCCGTCACGATGGAGAACATCGACGTCTTCCGTGCGGACGACGGGCTCATCAACAACTGGCACAACGAGACGCTTCGCCGTAACAACAAATGGAGCGAGATGAACGCCGGCAAGGCGCACAAGGAGAAGGATCCGCAGGACCTGCGCCACCTCGCCCACGAGTTCTTCTTCCGCAACCTCTCCGCCGTGGACTGCACGCTCTTTTCGCACTTCTTCAGCGGGCACAACATGGGAACGCTGCCCAAGACGTTCGCCTTCGACGGCTGTTCCGTGCCCGGCTCGACGGGCCGCAGCGACTGGCGCGCGATCGGGAAGACGGACGGCGTGGCGATCGACACGCGCAACGACCCGAAGCGGTGGCTCGTCACGGACAACTACGCGCTCACGTTCACGAACCTCTGGATCGGCGGCGTGCGGTCAACCTTCCCCGCCTCCGCGTTCAACAACCCGACGAACGTGGCGGTCGCCTACGCGACGACCGACGCGCCGCCGGAGGTGCCGCTTGCGGCCGACCGACACGTTGTCACCTGGAAGGCGCCGGTGCGTCCTCGCCCCGCCGTGGACCTGCACGCGAACCTCGTCGCCGAGGCGCCGAAGACGAAGAGCGTGTGGCAGCGCGTGCCGTCCTGGCTCGTCAAGCTGGAGGCGACGCACCGCGACGAGGCGGGGCGGGTGATCTACCGTCTTGTTCAGTGCGAGAAATCGGCCGGGATGCAGGCCGTCGTGACGGACGGCTTCCTCGCGCGCGGAAACGGGCGCTGGACCGTCGCCTTCGACCTCCGCGCCCGCAGCGAGAACCCGTTCTCCCTCCGTGTTCAGCTGATCTCGAACGAAAAGACGTTCGAACGGAAAATCCCCGTGCTGGCGGCGGCAGCGGCCGAGCTGACGCCCTGGAAGCGCTACGAGGTCACATTCGACACGGACTTCGATCCGGTCGTCACCGACCTCGTGGCCGTCTCGCTCACCGCGACCGACACGGCGGACGAGATCGCCTTCCGCAACCTCTCCTTCTCGCGCTGAGCGCCCGTCGCCGCTCAGCCCAGCCGGACGAGGATGAGCTTGAGCAGGTCGAGGGCGCGGATGGGCCAGAGGCGGGTGGGGACGTCGGCTTCGAGCGAGGTCTGCAGGCTCTTCTGCATGTTGGGGAAGAAGTCGAGGCCGGTGAGGCGTTCGATCTCGTCCACCGAGACGATGCTGCGTGAGGGGAAGTCCCAGCGTCCGGCGGTCTGGTCCATCAGGACGGCGAGGACGCGCACGCTGTCCTCGGTCTGGGAGGCGATGACCATGTAGTACTTCTCGGGGACGTCGATGGCGCTCTTGCCGAGTTTCCTGCGCTGGGCGGCGTGGGTGGGGGGGACGGTGCCGACGATGACCCAGATCTCGCCGTACTTGGCGGTCCAGAGGTCCGCGATGCGCTGCTCCATCTCGCGCCAGGGGCCACGGTTGAGGGCGGGGCGCTGGGGGGCGATGTTCGTCATCTGGAAGGTCCGGCGCTGGGCGTCGGGGCCGAAGCGGGTGGCGATGGCGTGGTTGGGGACCATGTGACCGCGATCATAGCCGGAGCGTTCGTAGTCGCGCGGGGCGGGCGAGGAGGCGACGCTGCGGTCCTTCTGGAAGCCCGGGCGGCGGCCCGCCACGTGGGGGGCGTCACGCGGGACGTGGTAGGCGGCCCAGACGGGGCGTCGGAGGGAGGGGGACCAGCCGATGCGGAAGTCCCCCCGGTCGAGCACGACGAGGTCGGCGGGGGCGGGGGCGCCGGTGCGGACGGGATCGCCCGCGAAGGTCACCATGCCCGTGGGGGGCGGGTCGTCGGGGGTGTTGACGGCATCGCGTCCCGTCCAGCCCAGGGCGTCCGTGAAGAACGCCGCGCGGTCGCCGAAGTACTCCAGCGGCGCCGTGAGCGCACAGCGGCGGGCGGCGAGCCAGTCGGCGGGGTGGTGGACGTAGATGTCGCCCACGATGCTGAGGGCAAGCCAGGCGAGCAGGAGTGCGCCCGAGGAGAGGCGGGCCCAGAGGCGCAGACGGCGGCGGAGGCCCGCCGCCTGGGGTTTCTTCTTGGAGGGCTTCTTCTTGGAGGGGGCTTTCATGCTTCGGGTCTCCTGGGTCTCAGGACGTAGTCGTAGACATGGCGGATGGCCGTGGCGAACTCGCCGTAGGTGAACGATTCCGGGGCGAAGTCCGCATGGGGGTCGGGAATGATGGAGACGCGCGCCTTGGGGATCTTTCCCCCGAAGCGCGCGAGGGTGGCCTCGTCGGGCAGGATGATGGCGGCGGCGTGGCGCAGGGCGCCCCGTTCGAGGCTGCGGGCGAGGGCGGAGCGCGGGCCCTTGAAGAAGCCGGGGGAGGAGAGCGGCCTGTGGATCTCCGCCACATAGGGGTAGGTGCGCACGGTGACGCGGTCGAGGGCGCGGACGACGAGCGCGCCGTCGTTGAAGCCGTGCAGGACGTCGTAGGCGCGGCGGGAGACGAGCGAGTAGCAGCGGAGGAAGAGGACGAAGGCCGCGAGGAGGCGGCGCAGGGAGGGGCGCGCCGGGAGGTCGCCGCAGAAGGGGATGTGCGGGGCGGTGAAGACGCGGGCACCGGTGGGGAGGGAGGCCGTGAAGAGCGGGGAGAGGCGGGGCACGAGGACGTCCACGGCACAACCCTCCTTGAGGAGGGCGGCGATGGTGTCCTGGATGCGCAGAATCTCCGGCGCGTCGACGTGGACGCGGGTTGAGGCGACGATCAAGACGGCCGAAGGCATGGAACCGGACTCAGATGTCCCCCAGTTCGATGCGGATCGTGCGGGACTTCATTGCGTCCAGCTGCGCCTGCGTGGCGGTGGAGGCCGTTGCGGCGGGCGCCGCCACGACGAACCGTGCGCCGCAGGACGGGCACTCGACCGTCTGCCCGATCTTGTCGCGGGGCACCTCCAGCTCCTGGCGGCAGGAGGCGCACACGAAGGACACGAAGTTGTTTTCGTCTGCCATAGTCGACTCCGAAGGAAGATTCGATGAACACGGTCTCCGCGAGGCGGAAACGGAAAGCACCTAGAGTACTCTAAACCGGCCTGGAATGCAAGTGCGTTATGTATTGAACGGCGAGGCGCGCTTGATGAGCTGGAGATAGCGGATCGTCTCCACGACGTCGTCGAGCGGCACCGGGAAGGGCGCGGCCGTGCGGATCGTGCTGTAGAGCGTGCGCCAGAAGGCGACGGCCCCCGGGGCGGTTTCACCTGCAGGACCCACGGGGGCGTCGACGACGGGAAGCGCCTCGTGCATGTCGGCGAGGGGGGGCGTGCGGACGCTGGAACGGCGGCGCGTGAACTTGAAGTCGGGGTCGAGGACGTGGAGCGTGCCCGTCGTGGCGCCGGGGAGGACGGAGAAGGAGCCGCGGGTGCCGCGCACGGTGAAGGACGGCTCGAAGGGCGGCAGGTGGCCGCCGCAGATCTCGATGTCGACGGAGACGGCGCCGCGCGATTTGAGGACGATGTGCGCGAAGTCCTCTGCGTCCCCGAGGGAAACGAGGCGTTTGAGCTCGCTCCAGAGCTGCGCGGGCTGCGCGCGCATGAGCGTGACGGCCTGCAGGAGGGCGTCCTGCCCCCGGTACCACGCGCAGCCGCCGAGGCAGCGCTTCACGCTCTGCCAGTCGTCGCGCCGCACGTAGTCCTGCACGCGCACGCGCACCTCGAAGATCTCGCCGAGCCGTGCGTCATCGAGGACGGACAGCGCAAGGCGGAAGTCGGGCGCGAAGAGGCCCGGGGTGTAGGGGTAGAGCTTGTGGCGCGCCTTGACGGAGGCGGCCTGGAGCACCTTCGCGTCGTCGTGCGAGGTCGTGAGCGGCGCCTCGACCACGGTCCAGCGTTCGCGGCGCAGGGAGGAGAGGGCGGTGGAAAAGTGGTCGGCCGTGGGGAAAGTGACGAGTACAAGGTCGATTTCGGGGTCGTCGAGCATGTCCTCCACCCGACGGTAGGTGTGGACGTCGGGATAGTCCTTCTCGACGATGTCGCGCCGTTCCTTCACGAGGTCGCACACCGCCATGACCTGATAGAGACCGGGCAGGGCCTTGAACGCGGGAATGTGGTCGAAGAGCGCGGCCCGCCCGAGCCCCGCGATTCCGACGCGGACGGGCGGGCGCTGCGCGCCGAGGACGTTCTCTACTGACATGGGCGTCTCCATTTCAAAGTTACGGCAATTTCGTTGAACAGGAGGGATTCTACCGAAACATTCCGCGTCTGTCAAGCAACGGGTGTGGTATACTAATGCCCGCAAACGCACCTGTCACTCAAAGGAACATACGGACATGCGCATCGTAGACTGCGACTACTTCGTCGTCGGCTCGGGAATGAGCGGACTCATCACGGCCCTCCACCTGGCCTCCGCCGGCCGGGTCGTCCTCGTCACCAAGGAGAGGCTGGCGGACTGCAACTCGAATTTCGCCCAGGGCGGCATCTGCTGCGTGGCGGATCCCGCCGACACGTTCGAGAACCATGTTGCGGACACCCTCGTCGCGGGCGCCGGCCTCTGCGACGAGCCGGTCGTGCGGCGCATCGTCTCCGAGGCCCCCGCCGCCATCCAGGACCTCATCGACTGCGGCGTGAAGTTCAACCGCAAGGAGGACGGCACCTGGGACCTCGGCCGCGAAGGCGGCCACTCCATGCGCCGCATCTTCCACGCGGGCGACATCACCGGCCAGAAGTGCGAGGCCGCGATGATCCGCACGCTGCGGAAGCATCCCGTCCTCGACGTGCGCGAGCAGACGATCGTGATCGACCTCATCGTCACGCGGCGCATCGGCGTGAAGGGCCCCAACCGCTGTGTGGGCGCGTACGTGCTCGACAAGACGGCGAACGAGATCTACGCCGTGCGTGCCCCGAACACGATCCTCGCGACGGGCGGCTGCGGCAAGGTCTACCTCTATACCTGCAATCCCGACGTCGCGACGGGCGACGGCGTGGCCCTCGCCTGGCGCGCGGGCGCGAAGATCGCGAACATGGAGTTCATCCAGTTCCACCCCACCTGCCTCTACCACCCGAAGGCCAAGCGCTTCCTCATCAGCGAGGCCGTGCGCGGCGAAGGGGCGGTGCTCGTGGACCGGAAGGGGCATCCGTTCATGCAGAAGTACGACGCGCGCGGCTCGCTCGCGCCGCGCGACATCGTGGCGCGCGCGATCGACAGCGAGATGAAGCGCACGGGCGACCCCTACTGCTGCCTCGACATCCGCAAGAAGGGGCGCGCGTTCCTGGAGAAGCGCTTCCCCAACATCTACCACAAGTGCCTGGAGTTCGGCATCGACATGTCGAAGGACCTCATCCCCATCGTCCCCGCCGCCCACTACTGCTGTGGCGGCGTGCAGGCGACGGTGGACGGGCGCACCTCCGTGCCGGGCCTTTCGGCCGTGGGCGAGACGGCCTGCACGGGTCTCCACGGCGCGAACCGCCTCGCCTCCAATTCGCTTCTGGAGGCGCTTGTCACCGCCCGCCTCACGGCGCGCCGCCTCACGGCCCACCCCGAGAAGATGCCGGAGAAGGTGGCGATCCCCGCCTGGCACATCGGCCGCGCCGTGGAGCCGGACGAGGCCGTGCTCGTCGCGCACATGTGGGACGAAATCCGCCGCCTGATGTGGGACTACGTCTCGATCGTCCGCACGAACAAGCGCCTCGCCCGCGCCGCGCACCGCCTGAAAACCCTGCGCAAGGAGATCCGCGAATACTACTTCGACTACCTCGTCACGCCGGACACGCTGGAGCTGCGGAACCTCGCGCTCTGCGCCGAGCTGATCGTCCGGAGCGCCCAGAAGCGCCACGAGAGCCGCGGCCTCCACTACACGCTCGACTATCCGCTCAAGTCCGCCCACCCCCACGCCACCGTCCTGCCCGGCTTCCCCGTGAAGCCGGCGTGAGACCCCCCGTTTTCCGCGCTTTTCGCGCTTGACGGCTTCCCGTCGCGTGGGGTACACTGTGTGCGCAATGGGGACGCCTTTCGGCGGCGGGCCGCAAGGCGAAGTTGACGAGGGCAGAAAGTGAGGAGCGCAGCATGAAGACGTTCTTTGTTCTTGCCGCATGCGCCGCCGGGCTGTGCGGGGCCGACATCGTGGTCGATGACGGCGAGACGGTCGATCTGTCCGTGGCGGGCGACGCGGTGCAGACGGAGCCGGTCTGGTTCGCCGCCGAGGCGGGGAGGGTCGAGAAAAGCGGCGCGGGCGCCTGGACGCTCGCGGTCTCGAACCTCGCCACCTCGGCATCCGCCGTCGTCGCCGTGCGCGAGGGCGCGTTGAACCTCGTCGGGGGCGCGCCGGACGATGTCCCCGTGCCGTCGAACGTCCTCGGCCGTGCCGCGCTGTGGTTCGACGCGGCGAAGGCCGATACGCGCGTCGAGGGGACGAGCGCGCTCAACACGGGCGTCGCGACTTGGTACGACGCGCGCGAGACGCGGGAGGCGGACGGCAGCTGGGGCGTGCGCCACTTCTGCGCGACGGCGCGGACGAGCTGGCTCACGAACGAGGTCGCGGAGGGCGTGTGGGAGAAGGCCGTCCTCCATCCCGTCGCAAGGACCTTCGCGGACGCGCCCGCGCTCTCCTACGTCCATTTCAACGGCCGCCAGTCGGGCTCCTGGATGGGCTTCTGCGAGCCCGGGACGCGCAAGGAGCGGACGGCCAACATCGGCGAGATCCGCCATCTCTTCTACTCGGGCTACGTGGAGGGTTCCTGGGGGTTCCCGGTGGGCGTCATGAGGGGGACCTCGCCCTTTTGGCATCCGCAGAGTCCCGAAGGGGCGCTGGGCGGGACCTGGAGCTCGGCCAACTCGGCGCATCCGGGCCTCTTCCAGGGACGGTCCCTGTTGAACGGCGCGGTGTTCGACGAGGCGGCGACGGCGGCGAAGGCGGGCTCCTACGTCTACGAATGGGACGCGGGGGACATCGCGGGACACCTCGGGAACTTCTTCAACGACCGCGACATGTGGGGGCCGACGTACTTCCGGAGCGGCGGCGACGCGCTCGGCGAGGTCATCGCCTTTACGAACCGCCTCACGGCGCTGGAGCGCGAGCAGGTGGCGAACTACCTGTTGCGGAAGTGGTCTCCGGCGGTGCCGACGCCGACGGTCGAGGTGCGCACGGCGAGGGGTGCGGAGGTGACGGTGGCGGACGACGCCGCGCAGACGGTGACGGGCGCGGGTACGTTGCGCCTCGCGGAGGCGGGGCGTGCGCAGGCCTATTCGATGACGGAGCCGTTCGCGGGCTCGACGCGCGTGGAGGCGTCCGCCACGCTCGTCGCGGGCGAGCCGCAGCTGGCCCTGCACGCGGGCGACGCCTACACGGTCACGCGCGATCTCTACGACGGGCTCGGCTTCGCGAACGCGCCCGACGCGGCGAAGGCCGCCGCCGGCGAGGCGCACCTGGATCTTGCGGCGGACGTTGCCGTGCGCGTGGCGTCCTTGCCCGAGACGATCAAGACGCTTGCCGTTTCGGGCGCGGGCGAACTGGTCCTCGCCGCGCCGCCGCCCGTCGGGAAGGGCGTCGCCGCCGTCGCGGGGGATGTCTACGCGACGATGCCGAACGCGGACATGGAGGAATGGACGGGAACCGGTGCGGTGGGGTTCGGCACGCTCGGGGCGACGACGTACCATTGGACGGTCGTCTCCCGCGAAAACAGCAACCTGTACTTCCTCAATCTGCCGAGCCTGCGCGAAAACGGACACTGGATGATCGACGGCGGCACGAAGAACTTCCGCTGGGCCGACTATCCCTTCCAGGGAAACGTCGTGATGGCGCTCAAGCAGGGCTGCGTCGTGGAGAACACGGTCACGTTCCCGGCGGACGGCGACTACGAGCTGACGTTCCTCACGGGCGGGCGCATGGACGGCGGCGGCTACCCGTATGCGGGCGGCTGGGTCAAGGTCTCGCTCGTGGACGGCGCGGGCGCGGAGACGCCGGTCGGGACGGCGTTCGGCTACGTGGGCGTCTCGACGCGGAGGCAGCGCTTCCTCGTGCGCGGCGTCAAGGCGGGCGCGTACACGTTCCGCCTTGACCATGCCGTGGGGACGGGCGACGCGCACACGATCCTCGACGACTTCAGGTTCCGCCTCGTCACCGACGTTTCTGCGGAGGAGGTTGTCTATCCGCCGAACGCGGACTTCGAGCAGGTGGACATGGCGTGGAACGGGCGGTATGCCCGCGACGCGGGCCACACGGCGGCGGACTGGACGTTCGCGCAGTCTGAGGAGACGGGGACGGAGCCCGACGTCTGCCTCGTGACGCGCGGCATGCGGAACATGGGCTACCGCGCAGGTTCGACGCGCGGCGGCGTGCAGCTTGTGTTCTACGGCAACGCCGGATCCGCCACCTCCGCCGCGTTCACGCTCCCGGCGGGCACGTGGAAGCTCCGTCTGCGCAAGGCGGCCTTCCACAACACGGAAGGCAGGGACTACCGGTGGAACGGTCTGCAGGTCAACCGCGCCAACGGCCTCGCGGGCGAGCTGCTGGAGGGGGACGACACCGTGCTGTCCTTGGGCACGCTCGGAACCGTCTTCGGGGCGAAGATGGCGCGCGCCACGCTGCCGACGGCGGTGACGCTCACCGCGCCGCGCACCGTGCGCCTGCGCCTGCGGGGGACGGTGGCGTCGACGAAGACGGTGGCGCCCTGCGCGGTCGTGGACGAGCTGGAGTTTGTCCGCCAGGACGCGGGCGGCGAACTTGTGGCGAACGGGACGTTCGCGAACACCTCCGCCTGGACGCTGCGCAGCAACCGCGACACCTCGACCACGGTCTTCTCCAACAACACCGAGAAGAGCATGGCCCACATCTGGGACCCGTGTCGGCTCGTCACGGTGGGCAACGGCGAGAAGCAGCAGGCCTACGGCAACACCTACGGCGTGGGGACGCTCGCGCTCGACATCTGCCAGTGCGGGTCGGCCGAACAGGCGATCGCGTTCCCGGCGGCGGGGATGTACCGCCTCGCGTTCTCGGCCCGGTCGCGCCTCTGGATCTACGAGAACGCGCCGCCGAACCGGAACTGGGGCGGCAACCAGGGGCAGTTCTACCTCGTGGACGCGCAGGGCGTGACGAATGAGATTTTCCGCACGCCGTCGCTCTACGCCTCCAACTTCGTCTTCCGCAGCACGCTCTTCAACGTCCCCGCCGCCGGCACGTACATGTTCGGCATCCGGGGGTTGAACGGCATGCCCCAGCCCGACGGCACGACGCTGCAGGTGGGGCGGACCCCGAATGACGTGGAGTTCTTCGTCGACCAGGTGAGCGTGAAGCCCGCCGGGGACGCGGCGCTCGACCTCGACGAGGGACTGGCGCTGGACCTGCGGGACTCGGCGAAGCTGCGGCTCGACTTCACGGGTACGAACGAGATCGACCGCCTGCGCCTCGGCGGCGTCTCCGTCTCGGGGTACGTCGACGCCACGCACCCGTCGGGCCTCGTGCGCGGCACGGGCTGCCTCTATGTCCGCCCGAAGGGGACGGTCCTGCTGCTGCGCTAGCCGTCCGGCGGCGCGCAGGGACCCAACGGGAAAGAGAGCCATAACATGAAAGGAACAGCCTCGATGACAGCCGAACATGCGCATCTGCGCACGCCGCGCGCGGGACGTCCGCTCGCTTCGTTCCTCCTCGCCGCCGCCGTGAACTGCGCGGCTTTCGGCGGGACCGTCTATGCGCCGGAGGACGCGCCGCGCGACGTGCGCTTCGCGAACCCGCCCGCCGCTTCCCGCATCCTCCCGATCCAGCACGGGCAGCCGAACGAGCCTGCGAAGGTCGATGCGGTCCTCGCGGATCTTGAGGCCGACGGCTTCGGCGGCTTCACGGGCAACGTGAACTTCGCCGACTACCTCGATTCGCCCGCCGACTGGGCGGCCTTCCGCCACAAGGTCGAGGCGGCCCATGCGCGCGGTCTCGCCGTCTGGCTCTACGACGAGAAGGGCTATCCGAGCTGCACGGCGGGGGGCAAGACGCTGGAGGGGCATCCCGAATGGCGGGCGCGCGCGTACCTTGTCGCGGTGACGAACGTACCCGCAGGGTCCGCCGCGCTGCCGCCGTCGCCGCCCGGCCGGCCCGTCGCGACGCTACGCCGTCCGTCGGCGGACGACGGAAAGACCGAGACGGTCTACGTGGTCACCGACGACTTCATCCACGAGGGGACGCACGTCTCCCTCTCGGTGAGCCGCTACAAGTACGCCTACCCGAACCTGCTCATGGCCGAGCCGACGGCCCGCTTCATCGCGCTCACGCACGAAGCCTACCGGCGCGAACTGGGTCCGTCGCTCTCCGCCATCGCCTCCACCTTCACGGACGAACCGTCCCTCATGACGATGTGGATGCGTCCGATGCCCTACCTCTGCCTGCCCGTGAGCGACGAGCTGCTGGCGGCCTACGCGCGGGAGGCGGGGCATCCGCTCGTAGACGACGTACCCGCGCTCGTCCACGGCGCCGCCGAGGGCGCGCGGTCGCTGCCGCGCGCCACCGCTTCTGGTCGATGGTGGGCGCGCGCGTCGCGCGGAACTACACGGGCCAGCTCACGAAGTGGGCGGACGCGAACGGCATCGCAAGCGGCGGGCACCTCCTCGCCGAGGAGGGCCTCGTCGCCCACGTGCCCCTCTACGGCGACTTCTTCAAGGTCCTGCGCGGCCTCTCCGCGCCGAGCTGCGACATGCTCCAGAGCGTGCCCGCCCAGGTGACGTGGCTCACGCCTCTCCTCGTCGGCAGCGCGGGCGCGCTCAACGGATCCCGCTACGTGATGAGCGAGGCGAGCGACCACTGCCAGAGGTACCGCGCGAAGGGCGACACGCGCCCCGTCTACCAGGTGGGCGCGCGGGAGATCGTCGGTTCGCTCAACCGCCAGATCTGGGGCGGCGTGAACACCTTCACGAGCTACTACCGCTGGCAGCCGTTCCCCCGGGCCGTGCGGCGCGCGATCAACGAGGAAATCGGTCGCACGGTCACGCTCGTCCGCGAGGGGCATGCGGCGGCGGACATCGCGCTCCTCTATCCGGCGGACGCCCTCATGGTCGGCTTCGAGCCCCAGCGGCGCGGGGGCGGCGGCGCGGCGGCGCGCCGTACGGCGAACGTCGTCAAGTCCGCCGGGCAGACCCTCTTCGCCGCCAACCGGTCGTTCCTGTTCGTGGACGCCGAGACGCTGGAGCAGGCGGACGTGCGGGACGGTCTGCTCGTGAAGGGCGCGCTCCGCTGGCGCACGGTCATCCTGCCGGGCGTCTCCACGCTCCCCGTCGGCGCGGCGCGGAAGCTGGAGTCGTTTAGGAAGGCGGGTGGATTCGTCCTCGCGCTCGGCGAACGCCCCCGCAACTCCCGCACGGCCTTCCCCGACGCGGAGGTCACGCGCCTCGCGGCGGACTGGACGTTCCTCGACGACGCCCGCACAGTCCTCCTCGCGGACGTCCTCGACGCCCGCCACGAGCCCGCGCTGCGGCGCGTCGCCGGGCCGGAGGACGTGCTCCGCACGGCCCATCGGCGCACGGCCTCGGGCGACGTCTTCTTCGTCCTGAACGATTCGCCCGACGCCTGGAGCGGCGCGGTGCGGCTTGCGGACGGCGGCGCGGCGCGCATCTGGAATCCGCGCGTGGGCCTCGCGACATCGGGCACGGGCGACCTCGCGCTCGACCTGCCGCCCTACGGGGGTGTCGTTCTCACGACGGACCGCCCCGTCGACGGGCACCTGAACCCTGCGGCCTCCGCGCCGTTCGAACCCGCGCTCGCACCGCTTGCCGTCCCGCCCGCGCGCGTTGAACTCGGGAAGGGAACGTACGTGACGGGCGGACATGCGTGTGGAACGGATGGCTGGTACCGCGTGGAGACGACGCTCACGAAGGGGGGCGTCGATACGTTCGCGTTCCTCAACTTCGTTTACGACAACTCGCCTTTCCCCGCTGCGGCGCGCGGCGTCTCCTTCACCGTGCGCGTACCCGAAACGACGGGGGGACAGGCCACATGCGGCATCTTCCTTCGGACGCGCGAGGGCGTCAACTGGTACGCGCCCGGCCACGTCTCCCTTTCCGAGAAGGGGGCATGCGAGGTGACATGCGCGTTTGCGGACTTCTCCCCGCACGGCGTCCCCTCGGGCGCGAAGCCCGCGCGCCTGCGCGCCGAGGACATCGTGCGCATCAGCTTCGGCTACGGCGGCTACTTCGGGAAGGAGGGCGAGCGCGTCGTCTTCGAGACGCGCGCCCCGCGCGCCTTTCTTCTGGCCCGGTAACCTCGGGGGGGGCAAAGGGCGGTTTCATCGGAGGAACTTCCCCCTTGCACCTTGTCCGAATAGGTGCTAAGATATCGGTATCTTTCTATCCAATAAAATGCAAAGGAGGTTCCAACATGGCTCGTTTCACACTTCCCCGTGACATCTATCATGGCAAGGGCGCCCTTGCGACCCTGAAGACCCTCAAGGGCGCGCGCGCCGTCATCTGCGTCGGCGGCGGCTCGATGCGGCGCGGCGGGTTCCTGCAGCGCGCGGAGGCGTATCTCAAGGAGGCCGGCTTCGAGGTGAAGCTCATCGAGGGCATCGAGAGCGACCCGTCGGTCGAGACGGTGATGAAGGGCGCGGCGGTGATGCAGGCGTTCCAGCCCGACTGGATCGTCGCGATGGGCGGCGGCTCGCCGATCGACGCCGCAAAGGCGATGTGGATCAAGTACGAGCATCCCGAGGCGACGTTCGAGGACATGTGCAAGGTCTTCGGCCTGCCGAAGCTCCGCACGAAGGCGCACTTCTGCGCGATTTCCTCCACGTCCGGCACGGCGACCGAGGTGACGGCGTTCTCGATCATCACCGACTACGCGAAGGGCATCAAGTACCCGATCGCGGACTTCGAGATCACGCCCGATGTCGCGATCGTCGACCCCGACCTCACGCTCACGATGCCGCAGAAGCTCTGCGCGCACACGGGCATGGACGCGCTCACGCACGACCTGGAGGCCGTCGTCGCCGTCGCCCACTCGCCGTATTCGGACGCGCTTGCGATCCACTCGATGAAGATGATCCGCGACGCGCTCGTCAAGAGCTACGGCGGCGACCCCGCCGCGCGCGCCGCCATGCACGACGCGCAGTGCCTCGCGGGCATGGCGTTCTCGAACGCGCTCCTCGGCATCGTCCATTCGCTCGCCCACAAGACGGGCGCGGCGTTCTCCGGCGGCCACATCATCCACGGCGCGGCGAACGCGATGTACCTGCCGAAGGTCATCCGCTTCAACGCGGCCGTGCCGTTCGCCGCCGCGCGCTACGCGCGCTGCGCGGACGAGCTCGGAATCGCGGGCGCCGAGACCTCGCAGGAGGCGAAGATCGCCGCGCTCATCGCGTGGGTGCGCAGGTTCAACGACGAACTCAACATTCCGCACTGCATCAGGGACTACGCCGCGAACGGCCTGCCGACCTACAAGACGGCGGTGAACGAGGCGCAGCCGCCGATGGTCGGCGCGGACGAGTTCGAGGCGAAGGCGGCGCAGATCGCCGAGAACGCGATGGGCGACGCCTGCACGGGCTGCAATCCGCGCAAGATGGACGCGAAACTCATGGAGAAGGTCCTCAGGTGCTGCTGGGACGACTCCGACGTGACGTTCTAGAAAGGAAACGGTCCGTGGGCGGCGCGAACATCCTGACTGTCTGCTGTCTGGTCGCGAGCGCGGCCGTCGCGGAATCATCCCCCGTCGTCACCTGGGCCTCGTATCCGGTGGGCGGGGGCGAACACGTCCTCCTCCACGGCGGCGACTGGGGTGCCGATCCGCGCGTGGAGGTGGCGGGGCGGGAGGCGGCGGCGACCGTGCTCTCCGACACGGGGCTCGTCTTCCCGCTCCCCGGAAACGGCGAGGCGATCGTCGAGGGGCGCGTTCGGAACGGACAGGGCGTCTCCCGTCCGTTCACGCTCAACGCGCCCACCGTGTGGTGGCTGCAGGGCGATGGCGGCGATGCGTCGACGCCGGGCGGCGTGCTGCGCGTCTTCGGCCGTTCCCTCGCGCCCTCTCGCGCGGAGACGCCGAAGACGGGCGTCGGCGTCCTCCTGGGCGGCCGCGCGCTCGCGCTTGAGAAGACGGACGTCTGGAGTCTTACGGCGCGCGTGCCGGCGGACATGCCGGCGGGGACCTACCCCGTCAAGGTGCGCAACGGCCTGAAGGGCGGGGCGGACTGGTACGACGCGGGCACGTGGACCGTCGCGCCGCCGCGCGCCGTGTGGAAGGCCGACGTGTTCAACGTCGAGGACTACGGCGCCGAGCCGAACGACCTGGAGAGCGATTCGGACGCCTTCGACGCCGCGCTCGCGGCGGCGGCGCGGAACGGCGGCGGCACGGCCTACGTGCCCTGCGGACGCTACATGCTCACGCGCACGCTCGTCATTCCGCCGCACGTGCTCCTGAAGGGCGAGGACCGCGCGCTCGCGCAGATCTTCTGGCCGGACACGCTCCAGCCGCCGGAGAACCTGATCGAGGGCTCGCATTCGTTCGGCATCCACGACCTCTTCATCTCCTCGGGACAGTACCGCAACGGCATCGTCGCGAAGAACGACATGGCGTCCGCCAACTGCATGAGGGCGGCGCGCGGCACGCTGACGCACGATATCTCGTTCCGGCGCCTGCGCCTGAAGTTCGTCTCGGACCAGTGGCGCGACGAAAACAACCTCGGGAACTTCCTGCCGCGCTATTCGATGCGCGGGGACGGCATCGTCGTGCGCAACTGCCTGCGCGGCGAGATCGTGGACTGCGTCCTCTACTGCGACAAGGACGCGCAGCGCACGCTCTTCTTCAACTTCACGGGCGACTACATCCGCATGGCGGACTGCCGCGTCAACGGGACGGGCTGGGCGATCTTCGGCGGCGACCGCTGCATCTTCGAGAACAACGACGCGAACAACTGCACCTACTCGATCTCGTCTGTGTGCCGCCGCATGTTCTGGAGCGGGAACCGGCAGACGGACCTCTTCACGAACAACCGCGAGGCGGTCACGCACGACGGTGCGCAGACGGCCTGGTGCGCGAAGCGGCGCGGCGAGCAGGGATGCGCCTCGGGCGTCGTGCGGGGCACGCACGTGACGCTCTCCTTCCCGAAGGACCTCCAGTGGAAGACGGGCACGAACGAGGCCGCCTGGGTGGGGTGCGAACTCCAGATCACGGACGGGCGCGGCGCGGGCCAGACGCGCGAGATCGTCTCGATGAAGGGCTACGGCGACCTGGAGATCGACCGCCCGTTCGACCTCGCGCCGGACGCGACCTCGCTCTTCGTCATCGTGGCGGAGCGGAAGCACCTCCTCTACGTCGACAACGACATCGAGGACGCGGGAGTCGCGATCCAACTCTACGGCGGCGTGACGGACTGCGTCGTCGCGCGCAACCGCTGCCGCCGCGCGGGCGGCTTCCACGGTTCTGGACGCGACTACCACGGCGTGATCACCTGCTGGTACGTGCAGTTCCTCGGCAACGTCGTCGAGGAGGGCAACTGCCACCGGGGTTCGATCGGCACGGACTTCCGGGGCGCGGGCGCGAGCCTGATCGGCGCGTTCCCGCCGAACGTCCGCTGGCCCTTCTCCCAGTCGTACGTCTACCGGGGCAACGAGATCCGCTCCAACGGCTCGCTCTTCATCTCGGTGAAGAACGCGCTCGTTGAGAAGAACACGGTGCGCCGCTCCGCGGTCGGCGTGACGAGCCGCCGCTACCAGGAGACGATGTACCTGGCGGACAACGACGTCTTCGACCGCGTCGAGACGCCGTATCTGAACCTCACGGGCGCGCACATCACGCCGGAATACGTGGACCGCCGCGCCGAAGCGGACCTCGCGGCCCTGAAGGCGGGCACGTTCCGGGATCGCCGCTCGGCGGTACGCCGGGCCTTCGGCTTCGACGTCAGGCCGCAGCCCTGGAACGCCGCGTTTCGCGCGGTCGCGGGCGGGCGAAGCCATGCGCCGTTCTCCCTGCCCGTCACGCTGGGCCTCTCCGGCACGGTGGCGGACGCGGTGAAGACGGCTTCGGTCGCCATTCCCGCAAGCGGCGGCTGGACGTTCGGCGGCGAGGTCGCGCTGGCGCCCGGCCCGGACGGCTTCACGGGCGTCGTGCCGGTCGTGCCGCCGAAGGAGGGGCCCGTGGGTTTCTTCACCTGGCCCGTGCGCGTGAAGGTTGCGGGAGAGGGCTGGAGCTTCGAAACGACGGTGCAGGTCCAGCCGCTCACGCAGAACCGCTTCCTCCGCTGGGAGGTCGCGTGGGCGCCGGCGGGCAAGACCCCGACGGCGTGGCGCCCGCTGGCGCATGGGGAGGGCATGGACGGACACGAGGTGGTCTTTGTGGACCGACTGCGTGGGGCGCCGGAACACGCGGGGGACGATTTCCATCTCCGCACGCGCGTCAAGGTGGCGAAGACGACGCGCTTCCTCTTCACGCGCGGGGACTGGACGAGCGACTTCCGCGTGGACGGCCGGATTGTGGCGCGTCCCGGCGTGAACACGACGACCGGCATCGAGGTCGTCCTTGAGCCGGGCGAACATGTCCTCACGCTCATCCGCCCCGCGAAAAGCACGCTCCGGCGCACGGCCGCCGAGGGGATGTTCCTCCGCTGCACGTTCCCGGACGGCTGCGCCGCCGGGGACTGGGTGCAGCTCTGAAGCGGCTTTCCGGCTTTCCCCTTCACGTCGAGGCCCCGCGCATCGAAGTCCAGAATTTTGGTATAATCACAGACTGCGCGATGCGTTCGACGAGGCTTGGACGTTGCATGTGCGCATGGTTGAAGTGAGCCTGAAATGAGGAAAGAAGAAGCAAGCGGTTTTTCATGTGTCCTGGTTGGAACCTATCGGACGGAGAACGCCGACTGGATCAGGCGGGAGAAACTGTATAACCTTCCGCTGGACGAGTCGGCGGATCCGTCCGTCTACCGCAGGTTCACCGCCGTCGTGCTGTATGCGGGAGACGCCGCGCCGCTGACCCTTGGCAAAGGCCGATTGTGGCGTAGCCCGGTATCCCGGGCGTCGTAGTCCCATCGGTCTTTGCCAAAACTGCGCATGCGCAGCATCTGCGTTCCGCAGACGGACACAACAAGTTGCGTTCCTCCCGTTTCAGGTTCACATGAATCTCGGCCGGCCGGCACATGGGGCGGCTTGGTTCCGTTTCCACATTTCTGGTGATGGACGGCTTAGGCGTTTTCTGGTAGAATCATGTCTGTGTTTTCATCGAACAGACTGTGTAACAGACTGTGTAAACGAAAGGAACGTGTCATGGCGCAGAGTAGAAGAGACTTCCTGAACCTTGCGTGGATGGGCGCTGCGGCGGTTGCCGCGGGCGGCTGCGTGACGAAGGCGGGATGCGCGGCGGGTGGGCGGATGGCCCTCTACGCCGACAAGCCCATCGCCAACCTCCGCGTGGGCGTCGTCGGCCTCGGCCGGGGGCAGGCCGGCATCACGGGCTTCACGCTCGTGCCGGGCGGGTACATCTCCGCCATCTGCGACGTGAACGCGGCGCGGCGCGAGCGGACGCTCAAGTACCTCGCGGACAAGAAGGCGCCGACGCCCAAGGTGTACGGCGACAAGGGCCCCGAGGACTGGAAGCGGATGTGCGAGGACCCGGACGTCGACCTCGTCTACAACGCGACGCCGTGGGACCTCCACGTGCCGATCGCCCTCTACGCGATGAAGTGCGGCAAGCACGTCGTCATCGAGGTGCCGAGCGCCTTCACGGTGGACGAGTGCTGGGCGCTCGTCGAGGCGAGCGAGAAGACGCGCCGCCACTGCATGCAGCTGGAGAACTGCTGCTACGGCGAGACGGAGATGCTCGCCTACAACCTCGTGCGCAAGGGTCTTCTCGGCGAGATCACGCACGGCGAGGGCGCGTACATCCACGACCTGCGCACGTACAACTACGCCGCCTGGGACGACGCGAAGGGCGGCGGCGGCTACTGGGATTTCTGGCGCCTCCGCCACAACGCCGTCCACGGCGGCAACCAGTACCCGACGCACGGCCTCGGGCCGATCTGCCTCGACATGGACATCAACCGGGGCGACCGCTTCGACTACCTCGTTTCGGTCGACTCCAAGCAGGCCGGGTTCGAGGAGGTGGGGCGCACGCTCCACAGGGACGACCCGTGGCGGCGCGACCTCAAGGTCAAGATGGGCGACATGAACACGAGCGTCATCAAGACCGTCAACGGCCGCACGATCATGGTGCAGCACAACGTCGGCACGGCCCGCCCCTACAGCCGCATCAACCTCATCCAGGGCACGCGCGGCATTCTGCAGGACTACCCGCTGCGCATCGCGATCGAGGACGCGCTCGGAAAGGGCGCGCACGCCTTCGACGCGAAGAAGACGGCGGAGATCCGCGAGCAGTACAAGCACCCGCTCTGGAAGAAGGCCGGCGAAATCGCGAAGAAGGTCGGCGGGCACGGCGGCATGGACTTCCTCATGGTGCTGCGCCTGAGCTACTGCCTGCAGAACGGCCTCCCGCTCGACATGAACGTCTACGACCTCGCGAGCTGGTGCTGCCTGTGCGAGCTGACCGAGAAGTCCGCCGACAACCGGGGCCGCTCGATGGATATCCCCGACTTCACGCGCGGCGGGTGGAAGACCACGAAGCCGCTCGGGCTCGTGGACGTCGATCTCGGCAAGCTCAAGTTCGAACCGCCCAAGGCGTGAGGACGGGCGTTCCCCCACACACAGACACGGAGAGGCAGAATTTATGACACTGACAAGACGGCAGGTCCTGAAGACGGCGGCGGGCGCCGGGCTCTTCAGCATCGTCCCCGCAGGCGTGCTGCGGGGCGAGACGGCGCCCTCGAACCAGCTCACGCGCGCGCTCATCGGCTTCGGCTGCATCGCGCAGAGCGGCAACCACCTCACGCTCAAGGGCTCGCGCCTCATCGGCCTCTGCGACCCCTACAAGAGCCGCGTGCAGCACGGCCTCCAACGCGCCGAGCAGTGTGGCTGGGGCAAGGTCAAGGCGTACGAAAACTTCATGGCGCTCCTCGCCGACAAGGATGTGGACGTCGTCCACATCTGCACGCCGCCGCACTGGCACGGCTGCATGAGCGTGATGGCCGCGAACGCCGGCAAGGACATCTGGTGCGAGAAGCCGATGACCCGCACGGTCGGCGAGGGCCGGCGTGTGATGGAGGTCGTGAAGGCGAAGAAGCGCATGTTCCGCCTCAACACCTGGTTCCGCTTCCAGGGCACGTTCTACGGGTTCGGCACGACGGTCGAGCCGATCCGCCAGATCGTCGAGAACGGCCTCCTCGGCAAGGGGCCCGTCCGCTGCACGTTCGGCGCGGGGCAGGGCTTCAGCTGGAAGTTCAACTGGTCGGGCCGCGTGACCGACGTGGCCGCGCCGGTCCCCGCCGACCTTGACTGGGACCTCTGGCTGGGGCCCGCGCCGTGGAAGCCCTACACCGCCCACCGGGCGGGGACGTCCTTCCGGGGCTACTGGGACTACGACGCGGGCGGCCTCGGCGACATGGCGCAGCACTACCTCGACCCGCTCCAGTACCTCCTCTGCAAGGACGAGACGAGTCCCGTCCTCGTCGACTACAAGGGTCCGCGCCAGCACCCGGAGGCCGTCGGCCGCTTCGACCGCATCACGCTCACCTACGACGACGGCACGACGGTCGCCCTCGACGGCGACGAGACGCTGAAGGACGAGCCGCTTCTGCGCGGCGCGAACGGCCTCTGCGTCTATCCGAAGGCGAAGGAGGGGAAGACGCTGCGCCTCAAGGACGCGAACGGCTGGTGGCCCGAGGAGAAGGTGCTCGCGACGCTCGCCGGTCTGCCGAAGCCCGCGCCGCAGCAGACGGACTTCATCGACAGTTGCCGGAACCGCAAGACGTTCGCGCTCAACGAGTCGAACGGCTTCCGCTCCTGCACGATGTTCAATCTCGCCATCGTCGCCGAACGCCTCGGACGCGGCTTCCGGTTCGACCCGGTCACGCTCCGCGCGGTGGACGACCAGGCGGCGGACCGCTTCCTCTACCAGGGGATGCGCGCGCCGTGGAAGAAGGAAATGTGGGGCTGAACGGGAAGGGAGCTGGAACAATGGCCGAACAACAGAAGAAGAAGTACGTGGACCCGAACGCATTCGCCGACTACGGCGCCGCGATGGCGTCCGTCGCCGGGAATCCGATGGCCGTCGAGTGGCAGAAGGCCGCCGAGGCGCAGCTCGCCGCCGCCACCACGCCGAAGGCGCTTGCCGAACACGTGTGGGACGCCGCCTCCGCCGAGGCCCTGCTCGCGAAGGTGCAGGGCGCCTACAAGACGGATCCGCTCACGCTCGCCGTGATCGGCGCCGTCTCGCAGTACGTGATGGAGGCCGTGATCGGCCGCGCGGACGGCTGCCAGAAGCGCTGCCGCACGCCGGGCGCCGCGCCGTGCCAGCGGAAGACCTGGAACATGGCCCTGCTCGCCGCCTTCCGCAAGACGAAGGACGAGTACGTGCAGACCTTCCTCCTCGACCAGCTGCGCTGGTGCGGCTGCCGGTGCCGGGCGAAGGACGTCCAGGCGCTGAAGTCCAACGCCGTAAGCGGAAACGTGAAGGCGTACATCGACTGGACGGCGGCGGAGGTCGCCGGAGAAACGGTCCCCGCGAAGTAGCGCGGGGAAAGGACTGGCGCCCCTGGCGAGACTCGAACTCACTACCCGCTGCTTAGAAGGCAGCTGCTCTGTCCAGATGAGCTACAGGGGCCGATTGAACGGCGGATAGTTTACCACAAACCGCCGACGCTGTGAGAGTGAAAGTACAAGATGCAATGAGATAGAGGGAAGAGAATGACGAACGCGATTGAATCGATGCCCTGGGGGATCTTCGAGGGCGAGCCGGTGACGCTGTGGCGTCTCGTGAACGCGAATGGCCTGGAACTGGACTTCACGGACTGGGGCGGGCGCCTCGTGAAGGCGCTCGTGCCGGACCGCAGCGGCCACCTCGACAACGTGACGCTGGGCTGGCCCACGCTCGACGACTACGTCGCCGAGCACGGCGGCACCTACTACGGCGCCCTCGTCGGCCGTTACGGCAACCGCATCGGGAAGGGGACGTTCACCCTCGACGGCAAGACGTACACGCTGGAGCTCAACAACGAGCCGGGCGGCATCCCCTGCGCGCTCCACGGCGGTCTGCGCGGCTTCTCGCTGCGGATGTGGAAGTGCGTCCGGGAGATCCACACGGCGGACAAGGTGGGCCTCGTTCTCGAAATCACCTCGCCCGACGGCGAGGGCGGCTACCCCGGCAACGTGACCGTGCGCGCCACGCTCACGCTCGACAACAACAACGTCTGGCACATCGGCTGGCGCGCGACGACGGACCAGGCGACGCCGATCGCCCTCACCGAACACGCCTACTGGAACCTCGACGGCGTGGACGCCGGCACGACGATCCTCGACCACCAGCTCTACGTCAACGCCGACCAGATCACGGCCTACGGCGCGGACATGATTCCGACCGGCGAGCTGCGCGACGTGACGGCGACGCCGTTCGACTTCCGCACCACGCACACGATCGGCGCCCTGCACGACCGGGACTACGACCAGCTCAAGTACGGCGCCGGCTACGACATGAACTGGGTGCTGCGCAAGACGGTGCCCGGCGACGAGCTCACGCCGGCGTGCATCCTCACCTCGACGAAGACGGGGCGCCAGCTGGAGGTGTGGACGACCGAGCCGGGCATGCAGATCTACGACGGCTACTACCTTCCCGTGCGCAACGCGGGCGTGGCCCTGGAGACGCAGCACTTCCCGGACTCGCCGAACAAGCCCGCGTTCCCGACGACGATCGTCCGGCCGGGGCAGGTCCTTTACTCCACCACGGAATACCGCTTCAAGACGTGCTGACGGCGAAAGGACGGGACGTGGACATGCAGAAGCCGATTCTTCTATTGGCCGGCGCGCTGCTGGCGGGCGCCTCTGCGGCGCGGCCCGTCTGGAAGGCGCCCGCGCCGGACGCGCAGAGCGTCGTGACGCGGCTCGCCGACGGCGCGTCCCTGCGCGTGGACGTGCTTGCGGAAAACCTCTTCCGCGTGCGGCGGAGCTGGACGAACGACGCGCAGGGCGTCGTCTGGACCGAGAGCGGCATGAACCGCTACGGCATCCTGAAGGGCGACTGGCCGAAGACCCCGTTCGCGCGCGAGGGGAACGCGGTGCGGACGGCGGGGGCCGTGCTGACGGTGGATCCCGCCCGGGGGACGCTGCGGGTGAAGGGGCTCGCCTCGGCGGCGGACGTCACGGTGACGCCGCGCGCCGTCGGCAAGGGCTTCGCGATCGCCTTCTCGCTCGCGAAGGGCGAGCGCATCTACGGCTTCGGCGACTCGGGGCGCGACAACATCATGCGGCGCGGCCACCGCTTCGACCTCTGGATCCGCAACAACCTCTGCAACATCCCGATCCCGATGGCCGTGAGCCGCAGCGGATGGGGCCTGCTCTTGAACAGCACGTGGCGCAACGCCTTCGACTGCGGCGCGAAGGACCCGGACGCGCTCGTCTGCGAGGCGAAGGAGGGCGACATCGACTTCTACGTGTTCACGGGGAAGGACTACCGGGCGCTGCTCGACATCTACACGCAGCTCGCGGGGCGCCCCGCGCTGCTCCCCGTCTGGGGCTACGGCTTCACCTACGTCTGCAACCAGAACATCGACCAGTACAACCTCGTGAACGAGGCCCTTCAGTTCCGCGACCGCGACTTGCCGTGCGACGTGATCGGGCTTGAGCCCGGCTGGATGCAGACGTTCTACGACGCCTCCGTCTACAAGGAGTGGAACCAGGCGCGCTTCTACTTCCCCTACTGGGCGCCGAAGGGCGACCACACCTTCGTGGGCGCGCTCCGGCGCATCGGGTTCAAGCTCTCGCTCTGGCTCTGCTGCGACTACGACCTCACGCGCTACGAGGAGCAGTGCGCGGCGGGGCTCGCGAAGAAGGGCGGCCGGCAGATCGAGATGCCCGCCGGCATCACCGAGACGTGGGAGGACGACCGCATCGGCGCCGATCCCGCGCAGGCGGCCAAGGGCCCGAAGGCGAAGAGGCGCTCCCGCCACAAGTCGGCGATGTACGCGAGGCTCTACTGTCCCGAGGACGACTGCCCCGACGGCATGCTGCCGTGGTTCGAGCATCTCAAGAAGTTCGTCGACCAGGGCGCGCAGTGCTTCAAGCTCGACGGCTGCAACCAGTTCGGCGAGCATCCCGACCGCGCGTGGGCGAACGGCATGTGCGACGAGGAGATGCACAACCTCTACGCGCTCGTCTACGACAAGCAGATGGCGCGCGGCTTCGAGGACTACACGGGGAAGCGCGCGATGGTCTACTCGGCGGGCGGCTACGCGGGCGTGCAGCAGTTCGTGGCGACCTGGGCGGGCGACACCGGCGGCGGCGCCAAGCCGCTCGCCTCCCTGCTGAACCTCGGCATCTCGGGCCACTCGAACCAGAGCTGCGACATGGACATCGGCAACGCCGCGTCCCTCCACTTCGGCTTCCTGCAGACCTGGAGCCAGCAGAACAACTGGGACTACTGGCGGCAGCCGTGGATCGCCCCCCCGGAGAAGGTCGCGGCCTTCCGCGCCTACGCCCACCTGCGCTACCGCCTGCTGCCGTACCTCTACACGGCGGCCGCGGAGGCCGCGCGGACGGGCTGGCCGGTGATGCGCGCGCTGCCGTTCGCCTTCCCCGACGTGCCGGAGTACGACCGCTGCGTGACGACCTACATGCTCGGCCCCGATTTGCTCGTCTCCGCGTTCACGAAGGAGATCGCGATCCCCGAAGGCGTCTGGTACGACTGGCGCACCGGCGAGGCGGTCACGGGGCCGTGCCGGCGCCCGGTCGCGACGACGCCCGACTGGGGCGGCGCGCTCTACGTGCGCGCCGGCGCCGTGATCCCGATGTGGCCGAAGAGGCCGCACGTCGACAAGGGCTGGAACGAGGAGGTGGAGCTCCACGCCTGGCCGGGCCCGGACGGGACGAGCTGGCTCTACGAGGACGACGGCACGTCGCTTGAGTACCGCAGGGGGCGGGGCGCGTGGACGCCGCTCGTCATGAAGGGCGGCGCGGTGGCGGTCGGCCGGCGCGAAGGCGGC
>OIWU01000458.1_pt1 | contig 51001 bp, 33 predicted proteins | sample 1587711 | NCBI WGS metagenome assembly OIWU01 (sample SAMEA3888909, study PRJEB22519) | human gut metagenome | biome: human gut; feature: human-associated habitat; material: faeces | place: Denmark | collected 2010 | reverse complement strand
GTTGTATCAGGATTATAGACAAAAACTCAAAGGGGCGCTATTGCTGAATAGTTACCCCGCTGTAGTCCTGTGAAAGGTTTGCTGTACCTGTGTGGTCAGCCAATCCAATGCATGGCGGCTTTTTGGATTTTTTCGAACCATTCGGTCTCGTCTGTACAGGTTTTCGCCAGTTCCCTCGAATGCTCAAATAGTTGCCGTACTTGTTGAGGCTTGGGCGTGTAACTGGCTTGATAGCTGTCTTCGAGCATTTTCTGAAATATGTGCAAGGGTAGTGGCACTATGATGGAACGTCCTCCATAGTATGAAATGTTCATAGAGTGGAGTGCATAGAAATGTGCTATGCATGCCTCGTTGATAGTCGGGGCGAGGAATAGACAATAGCATGGTTTTCCAGTGGCCGATTTCAGTTTGCCAAGATGTCGGCTCACGGGCTCACCTTCCATCTCGTATTGACGCTGGCCGCTTGCCATGGTTACTTCGACACTAAGCATATAGTCTCCATAGTCGCACACGATGTCTGCCATATTCCCCTGTGCTGTGGAGAGCGGTTTGCCATAGTCGTCGAAGTTCAGATTGGCTTCGATCTTGCCTCCGTCAAGCATGGTCATGGCCCTCCAAGTGTTCCACTCCAGCATCAACGGGGCATCGTAGAGCGTGTTGTCTGCTATTTGTTGGTACGTTGCTTGTATTTCGTTGTAAAGCTTGTAGTCCTTGATTTCCTTGACCTGTGTTTCTATGCAACTTGTCTTCCGCTTTTCGGTAAGTGCGTTGAGCAAGTCCTTTAGTATCTCTATATCAGCGTTTTCGGCAAATGTACTGTTGGGGAAATCGTTTTTGAGCCTTTCTATTACCCTCTCCTTGCTATCCGTAAGTAGTTTTGGTAGCGAGATGTCACCAAGGTAGTTTGCATACGATTTCTCGTCATCGATGAAACATGGCTTGCGGTCCACGGTGTCTAAAATATAATCAACGTCTTTAATCCGATCAGGTACAATGCTTAACGATTTCCCTACATGGGAAACTTGGACCAGCCCTGTCGCACGAAGATAGCGGAAGCAGGCGTCCGCATAGTCGCGCATGTTGTTCGATTGTGTCCTAAGAAAATTGGCCGTTGATTGTTTTTTGCTTTCCCTTGTTTTGGTGTCGCCACTTGTTATCCTGTCGGCGTAGAGACGTGATAATTCCTTGTGCAGGTACGTTGCCTTGAACAGTCGATAGCTTTGTTTGCTTTGGGCTTGTGCGATTCGAAACTTTTTGATTTTTCCCACGATGCGTTCAAAGTTATGCCAGTCGGTTAGCTGCATGCCGAATATTTGGAGCTCGTCAAATTTCAGCGTGCCGAGCGTGCGCACCATGCGCAGCATTTCCAGATAGGGCTTTATGCAGAACCGAGCAGCTTTCTTGGAAGGCTTGTGCAGTGGCGAGGGTACTTGAAATTTGATCAGCTGGCGCAAAAAGACCTCTTCCTGACGCTTCGATTTAACCAATGCTTGTCCCGCAGGCGTCAAGGCTATTGTTGGTGATAGTGATACGAATCCCAATGCTTTAGGTGCGCGGTTGATCCTGTCGCGAGCGCTGAATGCAGGGTCTTTTTCCCCTTTACCGTTGAAGTAGTTTTCATCTCGCAGGATATCCATGAATGCAATTTGCGTCTCGCTGTTCCAAGGTTGGCCAGCAAAATGCTCGTTCAGCAATGATATCTCTGGTACCATCTTCATAGGCGTGCGTGGTGAAGTGGTGAGAAACAAAGTGCGACTATCTACTCTTGCCATATTTTCTCTTAGGTTCAAATAATCTTAACTGTGTGGTCTCGGGCTCGCTGTATGCGCCAGGAATGGGTTCGTAGAGTTGTACGTCGTCCCATCTTTTTCGATAATTGGCCACCACGATGTGTTTGGCTGCCGCCTTGAATCGATTTCTTATATTGACCGCATAGTTCTTGTCGTATTCATCCACGATGAAATGGTCATACAGCTCTTCTGTCAAGGGTGTGCGTCCTATTACCATCATGGCCTTGCATGGAAGGTTGGCAAAATCGTTGGCCAAACGACGGTGGTTTTCCTCGTTGAAGCCGTCCTTATACTCCTCGTTACCATAGTCTGAGAAAGTACAGTCGTAAGGCGGGTCAAGGAATATGAAGTCGTCTTCGCGGCACATGTTGAAGATTTCGCTATAGTCCAAGTTAAACAGTTGAGCTCTCTGCAGCAAGCGGTTGTGTGAGAGCGTCACACCGCTTGTGTTCAAGTGCTGGTAGCGGCCAAAGGGTACGTTGAATTCTCCTTTAGCGTTGTAGCGTATCATTCCAGAATAGGCCGTCTTGTTGATATAATAGTAGAGGAGGGCGTCCGAATAGGTTTTTGGTGTCGTGTCGTTGAACATGGCTCGTAACTGATAGTAGAGCGCTTCGTTTTTGTCCTCCACTCGTTCCTCAGGGTGCAAGGTTTTCAAGGCATCAAATTCTGCACGGTTTTTGGAGTAAAGACTTTCCACCTCGTCCAGTTCTCTTCTAAGATGCTCGTAGTCGTCGCGCACGCCACGGTAAAACCCCATCAGCTTGGTGTTGATGTCGTTGATGATAGCTTGGCGTGGCTCCAGGTAAAAGAATAATGCGCCGCCCCCAAAGAAAGGTTCGACGTATCGGCCAGAGAATCGAGGAATGTGCCACATGATATTTGGAATTTCCTTCGATTTGCCTCCTCTATATTTTAGCATTGGTTTCATGTCGTATCAACTCTTTGTCCATTCACTGAATGGCTTTTTCTTCTGCGGTGTCTATATTAACGAGAACTTGCCTTCAAACAGGCGAGCGCCAATAGCGTTCTGCAAAAGTACACAAAAAACTTGGTTTATTTGTCTATTCGGGATAAAAAAAACGCTGCGCAATGTGATAGAACCCTTTTGATGCCCTTCCCGTCTATTGCCCCTTCTGATATAGAGGCAGGTTTCGAGGGTGCCTTGTCGATGGTAGCTTATGTCGGAGGGCGATCCTAACTTACCCTGCGCCTTGGTCGTAAGGAGCGTGGTCTTGATGCGCAAAGCGGGGCTGGAGCAATCCTTACGGCTTCACGTTATAACGTTTGACGTTTTCGACTTTGCATCTTAACGTTTAACGTTTTTGTTTTGCGACCTTACATCTTAACGTTATAACGTTTAACGTTTTTGTTTTCGACTTTGCGTCTTCGGCTTGATGATCCCGCCATTTTGCCTTTTCACCCTTGTGGTAGATCAATTCGTTTGCCCCTTTCTTGTGTAAAACGAGAAATAGCCTTACCTTTGCAGGCTGTTGGCACGGCGACCCGTAGCGGACGCCCGAATGCCAAGGCAAGTATCAGCAAGACCAATGGCAAGCAGTTTAAAGGAAAAGACGGCGCGCGGCCTGCTCTGGGGCGCGATAGACAATGGCGGAATGCAGCTCATAGGACTCATCTTCGGAATCATCCTGGGCCGCCTTCTCACGCCGGGCGACTATGGCATGATCGCCATGATCACCATCTTCAGCGTCATCGCCAATGCTCTCCAGGAGTCGGGACTGGGACGCGCCATCGTCAACCTCGACCAGCCCACGGACCGCGAGTGCAACAGTGTCTTCTGGTTCAACATCGCCGTGGCAGCCTCCTGCTATCTCCTCTTCTTCTTCCTTGCCCCGCTCATCGCCCGCTACTATCATGAGCCGCGGCTGACCGCCCTCTGCCGCTACGCCTTTCTGTCGTTTGTGCTCTCGGCCCCGGGCGTGGTGCAGTCGGCCCTGATGCAGAAGCGGCTGCTGGTGAAGCAGCGCACGAAGGCCAATATCGCCGCCGTGCTCACCTCCTCGGTGATCGGATCCATCATGGCGTGGCAGGACTTCGGCTACTGGGCGCTGGCCACGCAGACCAACACCTACATCCTCCTCAACACCGTCTTCTACTGGCGCATCGCCGGTTGGCGCCCGTCGCTGAGTTTCGACCCCGAGCCCGTCCGACGCATGTTTCGGTTTAGTTGCAAGATCCTGGCCTCGACCATCATCTTCCAGATCAACAACAACGTGCTCAACATCCTGCTGGGCCACTATTTCTCCGCCCGTGCCACGGGCTACTACAACCAGGCCTACCAGTGGAACTCGAAGGTCATCTATCTCTTGCAGGGCATGCTCGGCGCCGTCTCCCAACCCGTGATGGTCGATCTGCGCAACAATCCCTCGCGCCAGCTCGCTGCCCTCCGCAAGTTGGTGCGCTTCACGGCCTTCCTCTCCTTTCCCCTCGTGCTCGGTTTTGGTCTGGTCTCCCGCGAGTTTATCCTCATCACGCTCACGGAGAAATGGCTCCAGAGCGCGTCCTACCTCGAAATACTCTGCATTGGCGGCGCCTTCCTGCCCATCTCCACCCTGCTCTCCGACTTCATCATCAGCCAGGGCCGGTCGGGCGTCTATCTCGGAAGCACCGTCACGCTGGGCCTGCTCCAGATTGTCTCCATGGTCGTGCTCTATCCCCTCGGCATCCGCACGATGATCGTGGGCGCCGTCACTATCAATATCGTCTGGACCTTTGTCTGGCTCCTGCTCGGAGGCCGCCTCATCGGCTATCGCCTGACGCTCTTCCTGCGCGACATCATCCCCTTCGGCGTGGCCGCAGCTGCCGTCATGGCCGCCACGGGATGGATCACCTCCCCGCTTGCCAATCCCTGGCTGCTCCTCCTCTCGCGCATCGCCCTGGCTGCCGTGCTCTACTATGCCGTCATGCGCCTGGCGGGCGCAGAGATCCTGCGGGAGTGTATGGGCTTCCTCCTGCGTAGGAAGTCGAAGAACGCCCCTGCCGAGGAGTCCTCCACTATAGCCGACAAAGCGTAGCAGAACAAAAAACAAGAAGCAAAAGAAGAAGAAAGGAAGTCAAGATGAATAAGCCAACCGTTTCCATCATCCTCTGCACCTACAATGGCGCACGGTTTATCCGAGAGCAACTCGACTCGATCGTCGCCCAGACCTACCCCCTGCTGGAGGTCATTATCCAAGACGACGGATCGACCGACGACACGGTCGCCATCTGCGAGCAGTATGCGGCCCGCTTTCCTTATATAAAGGTAAGGAGGAATGAGCACAACCTCGGCTTCAACCTCAACTTCAAGTCGGCAGCCATGCGGGCCCAGGGCGATTTCGTGGCCATCAGCGACCAGGACGACGTATGGATGGCGGACAAGATAGAGACCCTCGTCGCTCATATCGGCGACTACGACATCTGCTTCTCCACCCACCTGCGCGGCCGGACGCCCGAGGACAGCCACACGGTCTCTCCGCAGTATAGCCTGGAGGCCCTGCTCTTTGGCGGCTTTGCGGGCCACACCATGCTGCTCCGCCGCGACTTCATCCAGACCGAGGAATACTGGATAGACCATATCCACTACGACTGGAGCCTCGCTCTCTGTGCCCAGCTCCACCGCGGCATCGTCCGTGTCGATCGCCCGCTCAACTGGCACCGGCAGCATGAGGCCTCGGCCTGCGCCGTGGAGAACCAGACCCTCGGCGGCGGCACCGTGGGCAAGGTCACATGGCAACCCTACGCCTATGGCTGGGCCAACTACCACCGCCTGCAGCAGAAGCCTCACTGGCGCACCCTCTACCAGTATATCTACGACCACACCACCGCGCCCCAATATCGCCTGGCCCACCAGATGTGTCGCTCGATGCTCAGCAGCAGTCCCCTGGCCTTGCTGCGCCTCTGCCTGATCTGTCTGCGCCACCGTCAGACGATCTATTACCACCAGAATCTCCACGGACTCAGAGGTTGCATCCGCGGCTTCTTCTACCCCTTCATCTTCGCCTACGGCAACGTGCAGTACGACTTGGAGTAAGGGCGAAATAATAGCGCTTCCTTTGCCTTGGAGCGATTTTATGTCTCATTTATTTGCGCAATCCTAATTTTTATATTACTTTTGCGGTCGATTGGTCAGATCTCTTACAGATTACCCAGACGACGAAACATAACTTAAATAATAACTATATGAGACAAACGAAGACTCCCCACTCCTGCGGCCACAGGGTCGCCCGCCTTGCCACCCTTGTCATGCTCCTTGGTTTCCTTGGCACGCTGCAGAGCAAGGCACAGACGGCCTACGCCCTCTACAACGACAGTACGCTGACGTTCTACTACGACGAGAACCAGCCCGACAGCAACTACTTCGACATGAGCTTCCATACGGACCCGGCCTACGGCAAGGTGCCCTCCTGGTATGAGCTCTGCGACTCCGTCGATACCATCGTCTTCGATGCCAGTTTCGCCGACTACCGCCCGACCGACTGCACGGCCTGGTTCTGTGGCTACTATCTGCTCAAGAATATCGACGGCATGGAGTATTTCCATACCGATAGCGTCAAGAGCATGAACAACATGTTCTGCGCTTGCTCCAACCTCTACAACGTCGATCTCTCCCATTTCAATACCGAGAACGTCGAGGACATGAGCCGCATGTTCTATTTCAGTACGGGCTTCTCCACGCTCGACCTCTCCTATTTCAATACGAAGAACGTCAAGGACATGAGCGAGATGTTCTACTGGAGCTACTACCTCGGCACCATCTTCGCCAGCGAGACCTTCACGGTCGAGTTGGTGGAGAATAGCACGGATATGTTTACGGGCTGCACGGCGCTGGAGGGCGCGATCCTCTACGATCCCGTCCGCACTTCCGCCCGCTACGCCAACTACGTCGATGGCTATTTCACCTACAAGGATCCCACGGCCATCGCCCCCGCTACCCGCACAGCACAGGACGAGTCCATCGTCCGCTACGACCTGCAGGGCCGCCGTCTCACTGCTCCCCAGCGAGGTATCAACATCGTGAAGCAGGGCAACAAGACCACCAAGGTGCTCGTGAAATAACGAATACTTTCGATAGACAATACCCGCCCTTCGGGGCGGGACCCATCATCGGGACGACAGGGACGAAACCGGACAAAAGGCCGCCTGCCGTCCCGATGATGGCGTTGATAGGGAGGAATCTGGGAGAATCATAGGCCCCGAGGGGCTTATCTCGTGGAAAGATTTGCCCAGACGGAGTTTTTTTCCTAACTTTGCCCAAAACAATCCGTTAAGAAATATATGAACATCGCACTATTGACTGCCGGCGGTGTCGGCAACCGCATGGGACAGGACATTCCCAAGCAGTTCATGACCATAGACAATATCCCCGTCATCATCTATACGATGCGGGCCTTCCAGCAGCATCCGCAGATCGACGCCCTCGCGGTGGTCTGCCTCAAGGGCTGGGAGGTGATGCTGCAGGCCTACGTCAACCAGTTCAACATCACCAAACTGCAGTGGATCTTCGAGGGAGGCGACAGCAATCAGCACTCCATCCGCAACGGACTCCAGGGACTGCGCGACGCAGGCTGCAAGGACGACGACATCGTGCTCGTCCACGACGGCGTCCGCCCCTTGGTCTCGGAGCGTATCATCAGCGAGAACATCGACCTCTGCCAGCGCTATGGCTACGCCGTGACGGGCATGACCTGCAAGGAAGCCATCATGGAGAAGGTCGGCGACTGCGTGGAGAACATCACCATCCCCCGCGAGCGCCTCGTACGCACGCAGACCCCCCACACCTATCATCTTGGCGACCTGCTGCGGGCCCACGACGAGGCGGAGGAGAAGCACGTGGAGAACACGGTGGCTTCGTGTACGCTGATGGCGGCCCTCGGCGTGGAGGACCAGCACCTGGTCATCGGGTCGGAGAAGAACGGACTGAAACTCACGCAGACGGAGGACGTCGAGCTCTTCAAGGCCCTCATCCACACATCGAAGGAAGCATGGCTGAAGTGAGTCTCTACGAGCTGGACGTCCTGCGGGCAGCCTCGCAGGACCTTCCCTGGCAGCTGCTCGACGGCAAGAACGTCCTCGTGACGGGAGCGACGGGACTGATAGGCGGTGCCGTCGCCGACGTGCTGATGGCAGCGCCCACCTCGTGTCGCGTCTTTGCCTCGGGTCGCAACCAGCAGCGGGCGGAGAAGCGTTTTGCCCGCTACGCACAGTCCGACCGGTTCCGTTTCCTCCCGATGGACCTCACGCAGCCGCTGGAAGGCGACACCGACTTCCACTTCGTCATCGATGCGGCAGGCGGCGCGGCTCCCCGCCTCTACAAGGAAGACCCTGTCGGAGTGATGCGGTCCAACCTCAATGGCGTGGACCATCTCTTCCAGTATGGCGTCCGCCACGCGCTCCAGCGCTTCCTCTATGTCTCCTCGGGCGAGGTCTATGGCGAGGGCGACGGCCGTCCCTTCACGGAGGACTATAGTGGCTATGTCAATCCGCTGGAGGTGCGATCCTGCTATCCCTCGGCCAAGCGGGCGACGGAGACGCTATGTGCCTGCTATGGCGCCCAGCACCATGTCGAGGTCGTCATCGCGCGTCCCTCCCACGTCTATGGACCGGGCTTCACGGAGTCGGACAACCGCGTCTATGCGCAGTTCATCCGCAATGTGGAGCGTGGCGAGGACATCGTCCTCAAGAGCAAGGGCGAGGCCTTCCGCTCTTGGACCTATGTGGTCGATTGTGCGACGGCCCTCCTCCATATCCTCCTCTTGGGTAAGGACGGCGAAGCCTACAATGTCGCCGACGAACAGTCCAATATCACCATCCGCCAACTGGCAGAACTCACGGCAGGAATGGCTGGCCGCCAAGTCGTCTTCGACATTCCCGACGATGCGACCCATGGTGTCACCACGCCCATCACCAAGGCGGTCTTTGACACCCGCCGCCTTCAGTCGCTTGGATGGCAGCCGCTGTGGCACATCGAGGAGGGGCTCTGCCATACCATCAACCAATAGTTGGACCGTAAAAGTGTTTTCTATTGGTTCAAAAATATAGGAAAATGTTTGTGTGTTTCTGAACAAAACATACATTTGCAGCCTATTAGGCTGCTCTGCGTCATTCTGATGCGACTCGGAGGTTGCAGCAGCTTTTAAATAACTAAAAACAAATATAGGGTCGCAGTAATTGTTATTATATGGAAGCATTAAAAAATATTCTCAGTGTGGCAGTATATGTCTTCCTCAGTGGAGTCTTGGTGTCAGCCATCTTCGGTGGCGTGCGCAATATCTACTATGCGTGGAAGACGCACCGATGGAAGAATGTCGTCTTTACTGTTGTCGTCTTCATCGCCACCATTGCGTTTTTTGTTTGGGCGGATTTCTTTCAAATTTTAGGAGACACCTGCTATTTCTTCTATAAGCTTTGTCAATAGATGGCTCCTTGTTGACATAGACAGACCACCGCAATACATATATATAATGTATATTGCGGTGGCCTATTCCTTGTTAGATTCACGGGGAGCGGTGTTTCACAAATTATGAAAAAATGAAACGCTGTCTCACAAATTCAAAATAGACTGTAAAGATGAAAGATTTGACAATATCAAATATAGAACGACAAAACGTACTGAACAACCGTTTTGCAGTGAAAAAACTTCAAGAACGCCTTGACATTGAAGGCATGTTTTTTGATGGTGAGTATTGGTTGACAAAGAAAATGGTGGCAGATTTTTATGAAGTTGAAGAACGAACAATAGAACGATATATCGAAAATTATGGTTCAGAATTATCTGCCAATGGATACTTTTTGTGTAAGGGGAAACGGCTGAAAGACTTAAAGTTACAGTTTGCTCCCGTCATAAATGTCGGGAGCAAGACTACGCAACTGGGTCTGTTCAATTTTCGCTCGTTCCTTAATATCGGAATGCTGTTGGCTGAGAGTGAAAAGGCAAAGGCTTTGCGCAGTGCCATCCTGGATATAGTAATTGCAACAATCAATGAAAAGACAGGCGGAGGAACAAAGTATATCAATCGACGGGATGTGAACTACATACCAGCCGCCATTACAGAAGGAAACTACCGTAAGAATCTCACTTCGGCTATGAGCCAGTGTGTAGCAGGACACAAGACATACAAGTATTCCCAAGTAACCGACTATATATACGAGGCAGTGTTCAAGGAGAATGCCAAGGAATACCGGAACGTACTGTCCCTTGATTCAAAAGACAATGTGCGTCACACACTCTATGCAGAGGTGCTGCTTGTCATATCCTCATTTGAGAATGGGGTGGGTGCTGCCATACAGCAAAGATTCAAAGAAAATGGCGGTAGATTGTTGTCTATGGAAGAAGTGAAGGCAATTGTCAATGGTTTGGCTGAACATCCTATGCAAAAGCCCTATCTTAATGATGCTCGCACCAAAATGGCTTCTCGTGACTATAGTTTCCGTGAAGCCTATCATGTCAATATTGCAGAATACCTTAAAGCGGTAACCCCAGAAGAGTTTGAGCGTTTTATTGGCAATCAGTCTATTGATTTCGATAACATATTGGCAGACAACAAGGATGTCTTGAAACGATTAAAACAAGCAGATAATGATGAATAAGGAAACTCTATATATCAGTTACGATGAAGCCATTAATGTCTATTGCAAGATGATAGATGCAAGTGATGGCGGATTTGAAGGCGTGAGAGACGAGGGCGGCATTCTTGCCACGCTCGATTTCGTGCAGAATGATATGTATTATCCCGACTTTGCCGATAAACTCTGTTATTTGGTGTTCAAGTTCTGTTCTGGTCATTATTTTAATGACGGTAACAAACGTATTGCCTTGACACTTGGAGCATATTTTCTATACAAAAACTCCTACTTTTGGCAAGCGACAACGTTTATGCGTCAGATGGAATCAATCGTTTATCATGTGGCAGCATCAAATATCGACCAAGACTTGTTGCATCGCATCATGGCGTGCTTCATGGATGGCAGCGACTATGACGAGGAATTGAAGATTGACATTGCCAATGCGATGAGCAAAGGGGAGTTAGGTGTCAGAGGTGAAGACTATGAATAATGGGATTGTCAATGATTCTGAAATATAAGTTACAGATAAAGCGTTGCAAGACTGTTCGTTAAGAATGAATAGAATTTTCTTATTTCTTGAGACCTTGTATTCGCGTATATTTGATATGTTGAAACTGAACAGAGATAACCCAAGCAGCTCTTTCTACATTTTGTTATTTGTTTCTTTATAAGCTATTTTAAAGCGTTGTTTGTTGGAAGAATGCCATTTTTCTCGTCTTTTTTTTTATTCAATCATCTATAAACCTTTAAAAAGCAGGCAAAGACGAGGTGTTTTGTTTTTTTTTAACGATTTCCTTTTGGAAGATATAGGTAAAAAACCTATTTTTGCACCAAAAGTTTTTCCTCCCTTTCAATATTGATTGCGAGGATTGTTTTTAACTAACAACCAAATGCGTATTACTATAGAATTACAGACATATCACAAAGCAATGCCGGAAGCTACAAGAAGGCGCTAAAAACAAAACCAACATGAATCAGTTATTTTTAGATATTATCCACGAGAAAGAAGTATTGAACGAAGCAACATTGGATACTGTGAAAGGTGGTAAAAAGAAGCTTTCAGAAAGTGTTCACAAAGTAATAGCAACCTAAATCAATATAAGAATAGTATGATGCATAATAGATATTCTGGCCTTTTGGCCATAGTCTTGACAAGTTCCATTTGTGCAAACGCCCAGAGTATAGATGGAAAAGTGATGGAAAACGACAGCATTCCTGTTCCCTATGCCACCGTGTCCCTGCTGCAGGCATCCGACTCAGCTTATGTTGCTGGCGTGATAGGCGGCGAGGATGGCAGTTTCTCTTTTGACACGAACTCATCTGGGAAAATAGTGAAGGTCTCATGTATCGGATACAAGACGGTGTTTTTGCCAGCTGCAGCCCACATGACCATCCATTTGCTACCGTCGGAGCAGGCCCTGCAAGGAGTGACGGTCACGGCCTCCCGACCATCCTTCAAGATGGAGCAAGGACAGTTTGTCACACACATACAGGGGACCGTGTTCAGTCAGCTGGGGCTGGCTACCGACGTGTTGCAGCAATTGCCCCTGATCGACACAGATGGCATCAAAGTGCTGGGAAGAGGCGTGCCGCTTGTCTATATCAACAACAAACGGATGCGCAATTGGAATGAGCTGACGCGCATCCCGAGCAATATGATCAAGGATGTGAAGATCGACATGAATCCCGGAGCAAAATACGGATCCTCCGTGCGCGCCGTGCTCTACATCACCACCATCAAGCCCGTCGGAGAAGGGCTGGGTGGATCTCTGATCTTGAGCGAGAACGTGTCAAGCTGCTGGAACACCACTGGATGGCTTGATCTCAACTACCGTCGGCGTGGTCTCGATTTCTTCGTCAACACATCGGCCAATACTTTCAGCAACTCTCACTATAAGCGTCAGGACGTCTATGACTTCCAGTACAAGGGTCAAGATATCCATGCCGACTATTCGGGCGATGGTTACAACTCGGCGAAGACTGGTTTTGTGAGTGTTGGAGTCAACGATCAACTGACGGACCGACAGTCTCTGGGAGCCACTTATACTTTCTCAAGGGTGTTCTCCAACAGTGCAGACCAAAACTATCGCAACCATGTGTGGCAGAACGGTGCTTTCAGCGAGTTTGACACCCGGTCCACTCAGTCCTCGCAAAATGGCAACCACAATGTCAGCGCCTATTACGAAAATAAATTCAGCGATAAGTTTTCTCTCAACGTAGATGCCACGTACGCCCACAATCGCGCCAACAGCAGGCAGATTGTCGTCGAGAATCGAATGGACAACAGGTCTATGCTGGTGCCCGCCACGAAGTCCGAATCGGACATGGCAGCACAGAGGACGGTCTTCTCCTCTACTGTGGCCAATGGCAAACTGGACTATGGTCTGGCGACCTCCTGGACACGCTTCCAGCAACAATACTGCATCGAGAACGAAGACTATTCGGGCTTGCTAAAGACCAACGACAACGAGTCGAAACAGTCGGCTGCCCACGTGTTCGCCAACTACAGCCGCAGCTTCGGAAGATGGTTCACGCAACTGGGTCTGAAATATGAATACATAGACTACAAATACTATGCCGCTGGCAAATTCCGCGACGAGAGCAAACGCACCTTCCGCAATCTCCTGCCCTCGGTGTCGCTGTCCTACAGCCAAGACAGGTTTTCGCTGATGCTGAGCTACAACATCTATACCAACAGTTCCAGCTACAGCCAACTGGACGACGGACTGCAGTATATCAGCGATTTCCGTTACAACAAGGGCAACTCTCAGCTCCAGCCCACCAAAAACCACTCCGTGGCGTTTAACGCATCCTACCGCGACCTTCTCTTAATATGCAACTACTCCTATGGCAAGGATGCCGTTGTCAGCTGCTTTGACGTGATGGACGAGATCCCAGCCGTGTTGTCCTACGGGGTCAACCACTCTTTCTCGAGCGTCTATACTGGACTCTCCTACAGTCCCACATTCTTCAAGATATGGAAACCATCATGGCATGTGTGGATCCACAAACAATGGCTGAGCTACAACGGGATGGAGTATGGACGTCCTCAAGCTGGCTTGCAATGGAAGAACCTCGTCGTGCTCCCTCGCCAGTGGTATATCGTGCTGAATGCGAGTGGTAACCTCAAGGGCCATTCGAACACGTACATGGCGCACTCTTCTATCAATGTGGGGATGAGTATCCAAAAAAACATGAAAAACCTATGGGTCAAGCTGGCTGCATCCAACTTGTTCAATGCCAAAGAGAAGGGCTACTCGGAGTATAAGGGCGTTTACACCTCTCACTGGGTGGACAATCGGCAGCCCAGCATTAGCCTGACCATCTCCTACTCTTTCAACCCGGCAAAATCAAAATACAAGGGAAAGACGGCTGGAGAAGACGAGTTGCGCCGCCTGTGACCATTGATTACCTTCCTCGCCACGACAAAACCTGGGCTTGCCCTGGGATGTCGTGGCGAGGATTGATTTTAGATGCGGTTTGTGAGACTGGGCGTTCCACAAACTGCAGTGGTGAAATACTCCTGACTATAATTTGAATTTGCCCTCATGGTCGCGCAAGATGTCGTTGTCGAGATCTATCTTACGCTTGCTGTTCTTTCTGATTGTCCAGCGGAACAAAACCCATGGGGAGAACGTATTGCTCTTCGTGTAGGCGACACTTCTGTAGTCGCCCGTGCTCACGGTGGTCTTGCTCCTCGGATTGCCAATGAAGCTCGTACAGCCTACCGTCAACAGAATGTCGGGGGTGAAACTGTAGGAGAGCGTGAGGATACTTGTTGGATTGTAGTTTTTCGTCCGCGTGTATTCCGAGACGATGTAGTTTTGGTAACCAAAGACAGTCCGTGCCTCCAGTTTGCCCCACTTCTTGCTCACAAGCAGCATGCCCCGGAAATACTTCTTCGCACCTGCGCTCGTATAGTAGCTCACATGGTGGGCCATGTCCATAAAGATCGTATATCCCAATACGCGCCACATCAAGTGGCCTTTCAGCTGCAGCGAGCGGAAGCGTCCCTGATTCTGATACGTCGTTAGCAGCACACCATTGTCCGCCGCCAAGCGCACCGACTCGATGAGGTCGCTCGATACACCATAGGAAACGCCTGCGCCGCAACTCATGCTACCCTTGTAATAAGATGTGTTCCAAGAGAAAACGTGCGACTTGGAAGGCAGGAGAAACGGATTGCCACGACTGATAAGCAGCGTGTCGGCAGACGTGTTGTATGGGGAGAGCATAGCCACGGAAGGGGCCGTGTTGCTGTAAGTGTAACCCAAACGCATACTGAGCGTGTTGGTGATATTATAGTTGAGGCCAAGGTCGAAACGTGGTCTGAAATAATGATGGTCTATACTGTCTGACTTCATTGCCATATACTCCATGCCAGCCGTCACATCGTAAGTCAGTTTTCGCGACAACATCCCCGTGTAGCCCGCAAAGACAAACTCGTTGAGGCGATGGTGGCCAAAGAGGTAGGTCGCCAAACCGTTGTTCTCTATTCGGTCATACGCATACTCGGTCTCGTTGCCCAGCTCCAGGCTTCCTCCGTCGTCGAATTCTTTGGAGTAGCTCAGTGCCAATGATCCTTGGTGGTGCCTACTGATATATTGCTGGAGGTTTGTGCCTCCCAGCCCTTGGGTCTCCTCTTCCAGGCTGTTGGTGTTGTCGGCTCGGTTGTCCGTATAGACGGCATACAGCTCCAACTCTTCGTCCTCTGAGAAAAGATGCTTATAGTAAGCCGTCGCCGAAAAAAGATGAGAGCGATAGACGGAAGCGTTGTCGCGCACGAGGCCCTGCGCGTTCTGCTCGCCGAGAGAGAAACTGCTACTGTTCTCTTTGCTTGTATTGCCCTGGACGTATGCGGCAAAATAATCCTTTGCCGTCATGCGCCACTTCCCCATCAACGAGAAGTCGTAATCGGTGCTTTTGCTTCGTCTCTCGCCTGCATAGTGCTTGGTGAGTCCGGGCGTGACAAGGCTATAGGCGTTTTCTTGCCGACTGTGCTCCGTGCTGATAGAGGCGTCGCCGTAGAGCGAGACGGTACTGTTGCCAATCTCAAAGGTCGGCATGGCAAAATAGGATTTGGCAGGATAGTCGGCTCGTGTGGATAGTTGCGTATAGGTGTAGAGCGAAGTGTCCTTCAGTTTGATGTTGACGACGCGCTTCACCCCCTGGCGCATATACTTAGCACTCACCACGTCAATGATTTCCACCGACTTGATGCGGGCGGGGTCTATGGGGCTCACGCCAGAGTTCACCCGCATGCCATCGACAAGTATCAGTATCGACTGACCGTCTGCAGAACGCACACTTTCGTTTACAGGGTCGCTATAGAGCAAGGGTATTTCCTGCAAGGCGACAAAGGGGTTGCCACACTCCTTCGCCTTCTTCGTCAGGTAGAACACATGCCCCTTGGACGTGGCACGACTGCTGCTACCCATGACGACCACGCTATCCAGCTCCACGCTCTTCGTCATGAGGATAAAGTTCAGGTTGGCGTCGCGGTCTATCACGACCGAATCCTCATCAGAAGAATAGCCGACACAACTTGCCACCACCTGGTAGTTGCCTCGTGGCACGTCTCCGATGCGGTATTCTCCTTTGGCATTCGATTGTGCCAATCCCGCCAGCTCACCGTCTTGATACAGACATAGTTGTGCGCCTTGGATGGACGTTCCCGTTTCGTCCGTCACCTGCCCCAACAGGCAGTATTGTGCGAAGGAGGAAAGGGACAGCAGTAGCATGGCCAATAACGCTAGGTTCCTTTTCATATTTTCATGCTTTTATTGTTCATACACTTTTTTGTTTCCATACTCAATCTGTTAATAAAACTCCCTCCCCTAAAATAGGGGAAGCTATTAGGTTTCTACTTATTTTTTAACTCAACTGCAAATGTAGGATATTCCTTGAAAAAATCATAACACCCCCCCGAAAAAACATCGTTTATGCATATTTAACTATTTGTGTCTTTCACTGCGTCCGCAGAAACTCTATACTCCTTGTGTACTTAACTGTTTTTTCCTACGGGCAAAAGCCAAGATTTCAATGTTTTTTATAGTATGAAACAAAAAAGACCAAAAGGGACATTTGTGTGAAAAACAAGTATTTTTGCATTTCCTAGGTGATAATACAAACGTCAACTTAGGCAAAGTAAAGAAAGATAGAGAATAAAAGTGTTTTAACCCAAAGCTTCTCCCAATGTGGATACTAAGGACGATAGTTGATAAAACCCCAGTACCGCCTTGGTGTTGCTTAGCTGGTACTGGAGTTTCATTCGGCTGGTACTGGAGTTTCACTTGGCTTCTATCGCAGTACCACTCGTGTGGGATGGTGCATGGACCTAATAGACGGGTTTGCCTTGTTCCTTCATGCTATATTATTCCTATTATATATAGGAAAAGAGGGACACCCTATATGGTATATAGGCTCTCTCGTCAACGCTATCCTGTGCCCCCTCAAGACAGGGCCACATAGACCGCATGGCTCTCGCGCTTCTCGGGAGGCGGCAGCTTCATGTAGTCGCCGTAGAGGTCTGTCAGATAGGCGTCGTAGTCGTGGGGAGCGGGAAACTCCACGCCCTCGAACGTGATCTTTCCCAAAGGCTTGATGCTTGCCTTGTCGAAGGAGACACCGCGCCCGTTGAGGATGGGAATGTCGCTGTAGCGACCTTTGGGGGCGAGACGGCAGACCAGTTTCCACAGTCCGCTGCAGACCATCAGTTTGGCTCCAAACCAGAAAAATTCGGCAAAGGACCGTAGGGAGTAGGTGTGGCTATGGTGGAGGATGGCATTGCTCTTGGAGATGCCCTTCGTCAGCCGCTTGATCCATTTGCGGGAGATGTTGGGATAGTCCTCCATCGGGAATATATCGACGAAGATACCCTTGGCGTAGGGTAGGGCGAAGCTATCGCCGGGTTCGATATAGAGCGAGTTCAGGTCGCGTATCTTCACGATTGGCTCTTTGCTTCCAGGATCCGTCCTCGGCGACTGTAGGAAGAGGTGGGGCGGCAGTTCCTTGGGCGCGACCTCCTCGAAGCGGTGCTCGTCCTCCACGGACATGGCGATGTCGATGTCGTCGTCCCAGGGAATGAATCCCTGGTGGCGCACCGCGCCCAGCAGCGATCCGCCGTCCAGCCAGTATTCGATATGGTGCTTCTGGCAGATGCGGTCGATCTCCTTCAGAATCTCCAATTGGCGCAGTTGGCAGGCGCGGAGGTTCTGTCGGATGTTCTCCTTGAGATATTCCTGATATTTTTCCATTCCTTTGTTCTTATTTGAGTAGGTAATCGACGAGCAGGCTGCCGTTGTATACGAGCAGATAGACCGTCAGGAGCATGATGATGATGCGCAGCGGTTGTTGCAGGCGAGGCTGGACGCGCCGCAGCAGTATGGCGATGGCGATAGGGATGATAAACATCCAGTGGGCCGACATGATATAGACCTCGTTGAGGCCGAAGCCCAGCACGACATGGAGTAGCAAGTCGCAGCCAAACCATGATAGCAGCAGGAGCATCAGTCGGGTGCGGAGTCCACAGAGGATGCCGCCCACGAAGAGCAGCACCACGAGCGCCTCCACGCCATACTGCCACCAGTAGTCGTAGCCGATGATGGCGGGCCGATCCACGCTATAGTCTTTCAAGAGTTCTTTCTGATGAAACTGTAGTCCCTCGCCGAAGAGGTTCTCGACGATGGCGGGTCCGCGCGAGGCCGTGATGTTGGTCTGCTGCAGCAGGAAGTTGTCGGCGATGGGCTTTCCCCTTCGTGCCTTCATCTCCTTGTCGTGAGCCGCCAGTTTCGCCTTAAGCGTGCTGTCCTTCTGCATCTTCTTGGCCAGCACCGCCTTGCCCCGTGCGTCCACGGGTTTGATGATGGTCTCGTTCTGCCAGTAGCCTGCTCCCACGAAGAGAAGCGCGGGTACGATGACCACCGCCAGCACCGTCATGGGGCGGAAGATCCGTTTGCCCCGGACAAAGAGCGAGGCCAGCCACGACTTGGCAATGTTGCTCAGCGTCGTGCCTCCCGTGAGCGTGGCGAGCAGCGACACCAGCCAGAGTGGTTGCGGATGCGGCGACGTGGCAAGCCAGAGCGTCAGCAGCAGGAGGAGGAGCGAAAGGCAGAAGTGGTCGGGGACGATCATCGTCAGCATCACCATGGCGAAGGAGAAGAACAGCGTGGTGATCCAATGGGCGTCGGCACGCCCCACGCCTACGCGGTCGCGCAAGATGCGGTAGAGGAAGATGAGGGAATAGACGCCTGCGAAGATTGTCAGTGCCGAGACGAGGAAGACCGCCGAGTTGTGGCCGGTCAGCGGACGCAGTGCCTGGTTGGTCCAATAGAGGGGGTAGAGGAGGATGGCAAAGAGCGGGTGGCGCAGCATGTCGTAATAGATGCGCGTGCAGGAGACGAAAATGTAGCTGTAGTTGTCGAAGCCCGAGAGGTGCATGTGGTTGTAGAATACACTCCAAAATCCCAACTTCCCTCCTTTGAAAAAGGAGGCGGGATAATAGGCCCACAGCAGTGCGTGAAGCCCCAGTAGCACCACGAAGGAGGACAGGGCGAGCCAGCGCTCCTCCCGTCTGATCTTAAATAGATTTTGCATCGGACTTCCCTTTTATCTGTTCTACCATTCTTTTTGCTCTCTTCTTGTTAATGTTCCTTTTGTTTACTCGCTTCTTTTTTACGCTCTTCTTGATTGCGAGTGCAAAATTACTCATTTATTCTGAAAGCAGGCAAGTTATCCCGAAAATGTTTGGCCATTCCGTTGGTTATGAGTACCTTTGCAGCCCAAAAGCGGAACGAGACCATCCAGGCGGGTTCTTCAGTGGGTTCATAATGGTGGATGGGCGGCATTCCGTAGGATAATAAAATCAACTCACAACACATTGAAGACATTTGAAGAATTGGGCGTTTCTGAACCGATCAGAAAGGCCATTGAGGAGTTGGGCTTCGTACAGCCGATGCCCGTCCAGGAGGAAGTGATCCCTTATCTTTTAGGCAACCGCAACGACGTCATCGCCCTCGCCCAGACGGGTACGGGCAAGACGGCAGCCTTCGGCATTCCCCTGCTCCAACGTATTGACACCGACAGCAAGGAGACGCAGGCCATCGTGCTCTCGCCGACCCGCGAGCTCTGTCTCCAGATCGCCGACGATCTCAACGCCTTTGCGCGCTATATCCCCCATGTCCATATCGTCCCCGTCTATGGTGGCGCAAGTATCGAGGCACAGATTCGTTCGCTCCGTCATGGCGCACAGATCATCGTGGCTACCCCGGGCCGCCTCATCGACTTGATGCATCGGGGCAAGGCGCGCCTCGACAACGCCCGCAACGTGGTGTTTGATGAGGCTGACGAGATGCTCAACATGGGATTCCAAGACTCCATCACCGAGGTTCTCGAAGGCATTCCCGAGGAGCGCAACACACTGCTCTTCTCGGCCACGATGAGCCGCGAGGTGGAGCGTGTGGCCAAGGGCTACCTCCACGACTACAAGGAGATCGTGGTCGGCAGTCGCAATGAGGGTGCGGAGAATGTGAACCATGTCTATTACATGGTCAACGCGAAGGACAAATACCTGGCTCTGAAGCGTATCGTGGACTTCTATCCGAAGATCTACGCCATCGTCTTCTGCCGCACGAAGCGCGAGACGCAGGAGATAGCCGACAAGCTGATACGCGATGGCTACAATGCGGAGTCGCTCCACGGCGACCTCTCGCAGCCGCAGCGCGACCTGACGATGCAGAAGTTTCGCAGCCACCTCACCCAGATACTCGTGGCGACGGATGTGGCCGCACGTGGTCTCGACGTCGATGACCTGACGCACGTCATCAACTACGGACTGCCCTCCGATATCGAGAGCTATACTCACCGCAGTGGCCGTACGGGTCGTGCGGGCAAGAAGGGTACGAGTATCTCCATCATCCACAGTCGCGAGCGCTCCAAGATTCGGTCTATCGAGAAGGAGATCGGCAAGGCCTTTGAGGATGGAACCCTCCCCACGCCGGAGGAGATCTGCAAGAAGCAGCTCTACAAGCAGATGGACGCCATCCTCAAGACGGATGTGGACGACGACCTGATCGCTCCTTATATGGAGGACATCAAGCGCCAGTTTGAATATATTGATAAGGAGGACATCATCAAGAAGATGGTCACCGTGACGTTTGGCCGTTTCCTCGACTACTACAAAGACGCCCCCGAGATCGAGAAGCCCAATGTGAAGGGTGCCCGCAAGGAGCGCGACGGCGAGGCCAAGGCCAAGCGAAGCAAGGGCGGGAAACCCGAGGCAGGCTATGCGCGCCTCTTCATCAATCTCGGAAAGATGGATGGTTTCTATCCTGGCGAGGTGATGCAGTTTGTCAACAAGCACGTCCATGGTCGCCAGGAGGTGGGCCATATCGACCTCTTGGCGCGTCAGAGCTATATCGAGGTGCCGCAGGAGGATGCCGCGATGGTGATGAAGGCCCTCGACGGATCGGTCTATAAGGGCCGCAAGGTGCGTTGCAACGATGCCAACGAGGGGCGTCCGCAGCGCGAGGACCGCAAGGAGGCACCGCGCCGCGCGTCTCGTCCGGGCAAGTCCTCATGGGGCGAGCGTGGAGACCAGGGCCGTCGTCCGGGCCGTTATGATCGTGAGCGTCCGTCGCGCCGTGCCGCCAGTGTGCCGATGTACAACGACCAGTCCACGAAGCGCCACTATAAGAAAGACGACTGGAAGATGCTCATGAATGGCAATGCCGGTGGTAAGTTGCGTGGCGACGAACCCGACTTCAGCGAGGAAGGATGGGCCAGACGCTATCCGAAGAAGCGCTAAGGCATCGTAGTGGACCGCATCAGCGAATGATGCTTTAGTATAGAAAAAGACAAGTGGCCATAAGACCGTCCTGTTGTGGATGGTTTCATGGCCACTTGGTTTGTAGGCGCTTGTTGGCTGCGGGCTATTTCTTTTCCAGTTCCTGAAGACTCTCCATCTTCTTCGTCTCAAGAAATTCATAGATGCCACACAGGTGCTCGCGTACACGACCGTGGCCAAACTCATACACCTTGCTTACCAGGCCGTCGAGGAAGTCGCGGTCGTGGCTCACCACGATGAGGGTGCCGTCGAAGTCCTGCAGTGCTTGCTTCAGCACGTCTTTGGTACGGAGGTCGAGGTGGTTGGTAGGCTCGTCGAGGATCAGCAGGTTGACAGGTTCCAGCAGAAGCTTCAGGATAGCCAGGCGGGTGCGCTCGCCACCGGAGAGCACCTTCACCTTCTTCGTGGAGTCCTCTCCACCAAACATAAAGGCGCCCAGAAGATTGCGTATCTTGTTGCGCACCTCGCCCTTGGCCACGTCGTCTATGGTCTGGAAGACCGTGAGCTCGCCGTCGAGCAGCGAGGCTTGGTTTTGGGCGAAATAGCCGATCTGCACGTTGTGGCCGAGTTGTAGATGGCCTTCGTTTTGCAGTTGGCCCATGATGCACTTCACGAGGGTCGATTTGCCCTCGCCGTTGCGACCTACAAAAGCGATCTTGTCGCCTCGCTCCACGGTGAGGTTCACACCGCTGAAGATGGTTTTGCCGTCGAACGCCATTGCCACGTCGCTCATCTGCACGGGGTAGCTGCCACTGCGTGGACTGGGCGGAAACTTCAGGCGGAGGTGGCTCGTGTCTTCCTCGTCCACCTCGATGAGTTCGAGCTTTTCGAGCATTTTTACCCGGCTCTGCACCTGGAAGGTCTTCGAATAGGTGCCCTTGAAGCGTTCTATGAAGTCCTTGGTCTCGGCGATCATCTTCTGCTGCTCCTCATATTGCTTCATCTGTTGTTCACGTCGCTCCTTGCGCAGTTCGAGATAGTGGCTGTAGGAGGCTTTGTAGTCGTAGATGCGTCCCATGGTCACCTCGATGGTGCGCGTGGTGATCTTATCGACAAACTTACGGTCGTGGCTGATGACGACCACGGCTTTGGCGCTGTTGCAGATGAAGTCTTCCAGCCAGCCGATAGACTCGATGTCGAGGTGGTTGGTGGGCTCGTCGAGGAGGAGCACGTCGGGCGACTTCAGCAGCAGTTTCGCCAGTTCGATGCGCATGCGCCAGCCTCCCGAAAATTCGCTTGTCGGGCGGTTGAAGTCCTTGCGCTCGAAGCCCAGACCGAGGAGTGTCTTCTCCACGTCTTCCTCGAAGTGGGTCATGTCGATGGCGTAAAACTTCTCCGAGAGGGTAGATACCTGCTCGATGAGTTGCATGTAGTCGTCGCTCTCGTAGTCGGTGCGCGTGCTGAGCTCGTTGTTGATGCGGTCTATCTCTGCCTGGATCTTGTGGAGGTGGGCAAAGGCCTGGCACGTCTCCTCAAACACGGTGCGTCCGTCTTCCGTCATCAGATGCTGAGGCAGGTAGGCAATGACGCAATCCTTCGGAGCGGTGATGGAACCACGCGTGGCCGTGCGGACGCCTGCTATGATCTTGAGCAGCGTGCTCTTACCTGCGCCATTTTTGCCCATGAGGGCGATGCGGTCCTTCTCATTGATCTGGAAGGAAATGTCTTTGAACAAGGTGGTGCCGCCAAACTCGACGGTCAGTCCATCTACTGTGATCATGTCGGATTCTTGATATTTCTTTTGCTTTTAGTTTTTTCCTCCCATTATCTTTCTCAGTACAAACCAGGCGTGCATGACCACGGTGGTGAGGAGGCCGTAGTGGCGGCGCATGACTTCAAACCGTTCGCGCAGCGAGTCTTTGTGGTGGAGGGTGGTCTGTCCCTCCTCCATATAAAATGTGGTGACGGCAGGGATGGGAACGAGCAACTGTCCTCGTTCGGCCGCTTTCTTCATGATGCGGATGCACCAGTCCACGTCGGCCGAATAGCGGAAGTGGATGTCGTAGGGAGTCTCGCGGGCTATGTCGAGGCGCGCGTAGAACGACTGGTGGCAGACCAACATCCCGTGGCGAAACGATCGCCACGTCAGTTTGCCCGTCGGGTGCAGCTTTCGATGTCGCAAGAAGCGGCCTTCCCCATCCACGATGTCGGTGTCGCCATAGAGCACGGCAGGCATTTGTCCGTCTGCTGCCGTCTCTGCTGCGTGTGCCGCCATTGCCAAGGTTTTGGGAAGGGCGAAGATGTCGCCCGCGTTCATATAGACGATGTAGTCGCCCGTGGCCAGTCGCAAGCCCTTGTTCATCGCGTCATAGAGCCCCTTGTCCGGTTCCGACAGGATGCGGACCTCATGTCCGTTGTCAGCCTGGTCAGACTGCTCCTTGTACTTTTCGGCCATGGCTACCGTCTCGTCTTTCGACGCTCCGTCCACGATGATGTGCTCCACTCCCTTGTAGGTCTGGCGCGCCACACTGTCGAGGGTGCGTTGCAGCACGGGGGCTGCGTTGTAGGTGATGGTGATAACGGAGAAAACTACACTCATAATCCACACTTTTTGTAGGCCAAAGCCTGATTATATACTTCTATATAGCGCATGGCGACCGACCGCTGGGAGTACTCCCTGCGCACCTTCTCGATGGCTGCTTGGCTCAGGGCGGAGTAGTCGGCCTCGCTCATCACCCAGTGGATGCCCCTGGCCAAGTCTTCTGCGTCACGGTATTGCGCCACATAGCCGTTTTGCCGATGGTCTATCATCTCGGGAATACCGCCCACCTTGAAGCCCACACAAGGCACGCCACATGCCATCGACTCCATGATGGTGTTGGGCAGGTTTTCGTCGAGCGACGGAATCACGAAGAGGTCGGCAGCGTTATAGACTTCCACGATCTTCTCTTCGTCGCTCACATATCCCAAGGGAAATGAGGAAAGCGACAAGCGGCCCACCACCTCGTCGGCATGGCCGCCAAGGATGGCGATGACGGTGTCCTCCTGCATGGAAGAATATTGCTTTGTGAGTAGCGCAATGGCCTCCGCAAAATAGGCGATGCCCTTGCGCTCCAGCGTCACGCGTTGTGAGACAAAGAGGATGACGCGCTTGTCCGTGGGCAGTCCGCAGCGCCTTCGTGTTTCGGCCTTGTCCATTTTCTTGTAGCGTTGCGTGTCGATGGGGTTCGGGATGCAGGCCACGCTCAGCCCTTTCAGCAGACCGCTCTGTTTGGCTTGTGCGCCCAACCATTTGCTGCAAGCCACAAAGTGGATGTTGCTCCCTTCGTAGAGTGCCTTCTTCCTATTGAAGATGCGTGCCGCCAGGTCCTTGCCGTTTTGAGGCTGCGGCAGGTATTTGCAGCGGTGGCAGCCACCCATATAGGCCCTGCAGCCGAGGGTGACGTGGCAGATGCCCGTGGCAGGCCATAGATCGTGTAGGGTCCAGACAACGGGCTTGCCACTGCGGAGTATCTTTCGTATCGAGGCCAGCGAGAGCATGCCTTGGTTGATCCATTCCAGTTGGATGACATCAGCCTCTCGAAATGCCGGCAGGGTGGTGATGTCCGTACCCGCATTGGCCAAGTCCAACTCGAACAGATGGTCTCGCTGGAAATGCAGATGCCAGAAGACACACCACCGTTCCCACAGAAAATGGATGCGTTGGCGTAGCTTCCCTGGCATTTCAACGACCGTCGGGTCGTCTGTCTCCTTGTGGGCTACCAACATTCTGGCTTTCAGTCCATTGTTGCTGAGTGCGTCTTTCAGTCGCCGTGAGGCTACCGCTGCGCCTCCTGCCCGTTCGCTGGTGTTGATGATCAGTACCTTCATGCTTTATCCCGATTTTGAGCAACAAAGGTAATGCAAAAGAATGGAACAGCCAAGGCTGGATGTATAAAAATAACTGTTTGCGAGTACATAGGATTGATATAAATCAAGTATTTAAATAACGGACTTTTTTTTAGGCCTTTTTTGTTGGTGGAAATCGCAGAACATCGTACCTTTGCATTGTCAAAAGGTTAATAGATTGTTTAGGTTAGTAGTAATAGATTTAGGTTTTTAGTTATTTTATTAAGGTAAAAGTTTAACAGATTCATTTGGGATGACAAAGGAAGCCGCGAGGATTCCTTGTAATCGAAGGATTTTTAGTTAAACATACGTTACTAAGTACACGCCAGGGCTTGCGAAAGTCTTGGCGTTTCGTATGTATATACCTCTTGACTTTTCCATCCTCTTGGTTCTTCATGGGTCCCCGATCTATTCGGATCACTGTGTCTCTTGTTGTCAAGTCGGAGAAAAGAAAACCGGCCCGATTAGCCATTTCTGACTAATCGGGCCGGCCGATATGTTTGTGCCTTTACCTTTCGAGGAAGGAGCGAGGTGCTCCCTTTCTCAAGGCGTCAAGGCGACAGTGTGCTTACTTCACGACAACCTTCTCCACCTTGTTGCCCTGCTTGACGATGTAGAGGCCAGCGGGAAGCGACTTGGTGCTGTTGCCAACGAGTGCGCCAGAGGTGCTATAGACCTCCATCTTGCCATTGGCAGCGTTGGTGTTGCCAACGGTGCTGATGCCGTCCGGGTCTGCAGAAGCAGAGTTGGACGGAGCAGCGTTGCCGACATTGTACAGGGCGACAACGTGATACTTGTCCTGCTCGGTACCCTCTGCATCAACGAAGCTGAGGTCGGTCGTCTTGTTGGCGATCAGCGAAGTGTTGCGATAGACGTTGTAACCAACGACCTGGAGCGGAGCGCTCTCGTAGGTCACGTCATCGACCATGAAGCCAGCGGGCTCGAAGCCAGTCGGGTTCACAGGCACCGTAGAGGTGTGGACGATAGAGAAGTACTTGGCACCCTCGGGCAGATCCACCGTGTGCTTAGCCCAGTTCACGTTGTCAGAAGCCTTCTCGCTATAGATCTTCGTGAAGTGGTTGGAAGCCTTGTCCGTCGTAGAGTAGGCGACATAGAAGTCCTCGGCGCCATAGTTGGCGTTGTCACACTGCGGAGCCTTGACGTAGAACGTGATGGTCTGAGCCTTGCCAGAGAGCTCCGGAGAGATGAGCCAGTCGTTGTTGCCGTTGGCGGCGCTACCGAGGTTACCGAAGCTCAGCAGAGCCTGGTCGCCCGTGCGGCCACCGAAGAGCACCTTGAACTGTGCGGTCAGGTCCTCGCTCATACCGTGGGTCGTACCGTCGCAGTTGAAGACCGTATAAGCATACGGAGTACCGTTGCCCGGGAAGGAAATGCCACCGAAGACGTTCGTGCGCTCGCCGTCAGCATCGAAGAGTGTCCAGGGGTTGATGTCGTCCGTGAGGAACTGTGCGTAGGTGTCGAAGCTCTCCGTGATCGTCAGTTTGTCCACGGCGGGAGCAGACCAAGTCAGCTCGATACCGTTGTTGGCCTTGGCGGCCTTGAGGTCGTTGACGCCAGGATAGGGAGCGGTCACCACCTTGACGGTGCGCTTCTCAGAGATGTTGTTCTCCTGGTTCTCGTCGTCGGCCCACTCAGCCTCGCCCCAAACCTGGAAGTTCTCGCTGTAGAAAGGCACGGTGTAAGAGAGCACATAGTCCTTGGAGTCGCCCGGAGCGATCGTGCCACTCTCGGTCGTCATCGTCTTGCCGTCGCTCGTGTGGAGCTTCACGCTGAAGCCCTCGGCGTTCTCCAGACCCACGTTGCGGACGTTGATGATCACGTCGGCGCTCTCGCCACCCTGTACATGGAGCGGAGCAGAGATCGTCGTCACGACATTGTAGTCGATAGCGTCGTTGATGTTGACATCATCGACCATGATGTTCTCGCCGTCAGAGATAGCGTGGATAATCACGCGGCCATAGCCGTTCTCCTTCTTGAAGTCCTCGTCAGAGCAATCCACATTGACGGTTCTCCAACCCGGCATACCCTCCAAGGTGCTGTAGTCAACCTCGGCAGCCAGCTTCTGCTTCTGACCGTTGACATCGAGATAGACCTGGAGCTTGCTCTTGCTGCCCGGATAAGCATAGTACTGGAAGGAAAGGCGAGCGTTCGTAGCCTTGCCCATAGCCATCTTCGGGCCGAAGATAGAAGCCTCGTCGCCACCCTTGGCCGGGGTGAACATCAGAGAACCCTCGTCATCGTCGGCAGACTGGCTGGAAATCTTGAAGTGGTTCTTCGTGTCGTTGTAGCTGGCAGACCAGGGACCGTTCTCCCATTTGCCGTAGGGCCATGACTCAGAGAACGGGAAGTCGTACGGCGTACCGTAGAAGAACGGATCGGCGAAGGCCGTACCACCGAGGTGCTCCTCGTCGAAGTAGGCCACGACCTGGTAGATCTTATGGCTTTGTGAGCCCGTGAGAGGAATGTCGTTGAAAGTGTATTCCGTGTCAGTCAAGCCCTCGACGATCGGCGTCTGGTAGATACCCTCGAAGATGGCATACTTCACGTTGGAAGCATCGATATAGCCGCCGTTTGCACCCTTGTTGACAGGCTCCCACGTCAGCTTGACCGTGCCGTCGAGGTTGTCATAGACGTTCACCTTGGCCGACGTGCCCGGATACTCCTCGCCACCGACGTAGATGGAAGCCTCGGCCTTGGCAGAACGAAGGTCGCCTACGTTGGCATAGACCGTGTAGGTGTGGTTGCCCGTGGTCACGTTGTCGTCTGTCCACTCAATCTTCTGGCCCGGAGTCGGGTCGGAGATGGTCTGGATGGGCAGGGCGCCATTGTCACGATAGATGGTGGCGCTGGTGAGCGAAGTCAGGTCGCGGTCCGTGATGTCCTTGGTCGGAGCGGTGAACTCTACCTTCACCTTCTGTGCACCGCTCTCGTCGGCGGTGAGCTTCAGGTCGGAGACAGCCACCGGTGTGCCAGCCGTATTGGCGGTCACGCTAACCTTCACCTGATGGAGCATGAGGTAGCCCGGCTGGTCGCTGACAGCGTGGAAGCCGATGCGATAGTTGCCAGAGACGGTCGGCGTGAAGACAGCCTTCACGACCGTGGCGCTGCCCGAGAGGGCCAGACCCGTGATGGGCGTGGCAGGCACAATCTCAGTATAAGTCGTGGGGTCGTCGCCCGTACCGAAGGCTACGGCCATGCGCTGGGCAGCACCGTTGAAGACGCCACAGAATGCACCCGTCTCGAGGGTGTAGGCCGTACCAGCCGTCAGCGTGAGGGGAGGAGAGACGAGCCAGTCGTCAGCCGTTACGGTAGCGTTGGCGCCATCGTACGTGGGCATACCTGTGCTCAGGTCGTCCCATGTGTGGTTGTCGTTGTTGTTGTCCTCGACAGTCCACACGTCATTCTTGAGCAGGCTGCCCAGGGTCGTCCAACTCTCACTGTAAGAGTTGCTCTCCGTCACGGTGAATGGCGAGCCCGTGGAAGCGGTCTGCGCCAAAGCCGCAGTCGGAAGGCCTGCTACTGCGAGCAAGCTACCGAAGAGCCATGATGATAATTTTTTCTTCATAAAATGTATTCTGGTAGTTTTTAAGTAATCTATAATATAATTTGGTCAGTTCTTCCAAGGCGATCAGACCGCCTTGGAAGAACTGGCGGAAAAATCCGTGTGTAGAGAATGCGCTTTACTTGTTGATACGCTTCGTACCGTTCTGGATCACTACGCCCTTGTAGTCCTTGTTGACACGCTGGCCAGCCATGTTGTACATCGAAGCATCAGCATTCTTCTTCTCCACCTTGGCGCTGTTGATAGCAGCCGTGGCGTCGCCCTGCACGATGGTGATCGGACGGGTGGAGACTACACCCTTGCCATGGATGAGCACGGTGCAGCTGCGGCCCTCGCAGTCGGCGGGAAGCGGATCGCAAGTGAAGGAGATGACGGTCAGGCCAGCATAGCTGTAGCCCTCCTGGTCAACGGTGTAGCCCTTCACCCAGTCGGCCAAGCCAGAGAGGGTGTACTCCTCCTTCTTGTTGTCGCCGTACCAGCTGCCGTTCACTTGGGCTACGGCACCCTCGAAGGTCTGGTCGGGAGAAGCGGTCGTGACACCGTGCTTGCCATCCTTGTCCATCTGGACGAGACCGTAGTCGAGAGAATCGGTCTCTGAGATATCGACGAAGCCGTTGGCGAAGTCGAACTTACCCGTGAAGGAAACGCTCATGGCGATGCGGTTGTTGCCATAGATGTTGGCGGTAGTCTCCTTACCATCGGCAGAGATGATGCAGAGAGCCGGATCCAGCACGTCATTGTAATAAGGAATCTCCGCGCCCTTCAGACCCAGATCGACACCCTCCTGGTCGAAACCGCGAACGACGACAGCAAACTCTTCGTCGATCAGCATGCCACCTTCCTCGATGGGGAAGACAGCAGCCCACTGATGGAAGACGTTACCATCCTCGTCCTCGACGTCCTCCTGGGCCTCGAGGTCGGAAGCCTTACACTTCATCTCGGCGAGCACCTCGCTTCCGGGCTTCTTTCTGCCCTCGGCGGTCGTCTCGACATTGGTGATCATCAGCGTCAGCTCCGTGCCCTCGGGCAGCGGGTTGTCGCTCTTGGAGATGGCGGGCAGGAAGACGTCGCTGATCCACAACGGAGCAGCCGGCTTCTCCAGCACCTGCTGTACGCCACAGACGGTGTAGGCGCCGCTGGAGACGGTGCCAGAACCGAAGAGGTAGCCGTTGTCCATGCCACCGAGGCTATAGGCGTTAACCTTGTCGTCGGTGAACTGGAGAGCGCGCTCGAACGACTCGTTCTCGTTCTGCGTGCCGCTCTTCATGCGCGGGTACCAATACATAACAGCAGGGAGATCCTGATCCAGCGGACCCCAGTGGTAGTTCTCCTCAGAGAGAACGAAGCTATCCTTGGCGCAAACGAGCGTGGGGAGAGCGTCAGCACCATTGAAGCGGCAAGTCACATAGAAGTTGCCGTCATTGTCGGTAGAGTAGAAACGGCCCTGCTTGCCCGTGCGGTCGAAAGAGTTGCAGTTGCCCATCATATCATAGACGTTCTGATGCCAGAAGGTCTGCGTACCCGGTGCGGCAACAGGCACAAACTTCACCTCGTAGTTGCCCGGGGTGTAGAGGTAGCTCGTACCAAACATTTGACCGTTCTTCGGTGTGGCTTCAAAAGGAAGGCCAGCGGGCTTGAGATAATAGACAGACTTTTGGTCAGCCTTGTTGGGCTGGGCGCCTACGCGAACTGCCTTTCCCTGAGGAAATGCAGTCGAAGCTACGGCTGCAATGGCAGCGGTAAAGAGTAACTTTTTTACCATACGTTGTTTGAATTTAGATTTTACTTGATTATTTCTGGTGGCAAAATTAGGAATAAAAAAAATAATAGAAGAGGAAACAAGCTTTCTGAATATACTGAATTGCGTGAAAAAGATATTATTTCTTGCCACGTCGTAAAATAGAAAATGGAGAATAGAGAGTGGCCTTGAGTGCTTTCTGATTGAATGCTTGTCATAAAAATATAGCAATCGGATTACTGAAAAAGACGTTGAAGGTCCGTATTCTGCCTGTTTTATGCACTTTTTTTTACGCAAAATCATCCCTCCTTTCCGTGTTTAAGTAAAAATAACACGCGCCCCCTCGGTATCTAATAAATAATGAGTAAATTTGCAAATGATACCCTGTCTGTGGCCGTGAAAGGCCGATAAGGCAGGAAAAAGTGGCAGCGTAGGCCTATGGCCTCTCCGGTGTCGCCTACGTCTCATTGAAAAAGCCTTTATGATAACAACATACCTCCAACGGATCGTCACGCTTGTCGTCTGCTCGATGACGCTTGCATCGATTGCCTGCGCGCGTAGCACCCAGGCGGCTTCGTCGCCTGCCAAGGGATCTACTGTCAAGGCGGCCCGGTCGGCCCAGCCTAAGACGGCTCATGTGCCCGCCCATTTGGCCAAGCGGACGGATGCCGAACTGGCTACCTTGGGCGACCAGTTGCTCGACAAGAATCTTCTCGATAGTGCACTGCTGTGCTTCGAGGTGGTCAATGCACGCGAGGCCGACGGCGACCGTGTCCTCTATGCCCATACCCTCCACCACGCCGGCCTTATCTATTACCGCCAGGGTATCTATGGCAAGGCGATGGAGCGCTACATGAGCAGTCTGCAGATCTGCGAGGAGGACAACTTGGAGCGGGAACTCTCCACACTTTACAAGAATATAGGCAATGTCTATAGCATGTTCCACGACTTCGACCAGAGTTCCGCGCTCTACAAAAAGTCGCTGGCCCTGGCACGCAAGTTCAAGGACTATGCGCTGGAGAACATGGCCCTCAACAACCTTATCTTTGCCTATACCGACAAGACGCCCCTCTCGCAGTATCGCCGATGGCAGCAGGAGATGCTCGTCCATCCCGAGAAGCGCGTCCGCTACGACTACGACGTCTTCATGACCGAGGCCCAGGTCCTCATCTACGAGCGTCAGCCCCGCAAGGCCATTGCCGTGCTCCGCAAGGCCGTCGATTACTGTCTGAAGCACCATCTTCAGCCCATCAGCCTTGCTTCTTCCTATGGCACGATGTCGGCCATCTTTCTTCAGCTCGGCCAGCGCGACTCGGCCCTGGTCTATGAGTTGCGCAACCAGCAGATAGCCAAGGAGACGGGCAACACCGCCCTCCTCATCACCACCCTTCGCTCGCTCTCCGACATCTATGAGCCGGTGGACAAGAATCTCGCGCTGACCTATAAGCAGCAGTATCTGATGCTCTCCGATAGTGTGTATAATCTCAATGAGTTCAACTCCATCCGCAATGCGCTCTACTTCCACGAGATGAACACGAAGTCGAAGGCCATTGACAAACTCTCGATAGAGAATCTGACGCAGTCGCATACCATCACCTCGCAGCGCAACGCCCTTGTGTTGCTCATCATCTTCCTGGTCGTCTTCCTGGTGATGTTTGTCGTCATTGCCCGCCAGAAGCACCTCCTCTCGAAGTCCTACCAGGTGCTCTTCGACAAGAGCCAGGAAGACATCATCACCAAGAACGCCTATGTGCAGTCCATCCAGTCCATGAAGGCGAAGATCCAAGAACTTCAGCAGCAGGCTGAGGGAGAGAAGGAAGACGCCTCGGTGGTCGAGCAGGAGGAGAAAGTCCCTGAAGGGGAAGTGGTGAAGACACATGACGCACTGCCGAAAGACGATGAAATCGAAAAAACCACCTCCCGTTTGCCCGAGAAGTTGCGCAATGAGCTCCTCAATACCATCCTTCAGGTGATGGAGACCACTGAGGCTTATTGCGACAGCGACTTCGGCATCGAGAAGTTGGCAACGATGGTCGGTTCCAACTCGCGCTATGTCTCGCAGGTCATCAACGACGTGTATAAGGAGAACTTCCGTACCTTCCTCAACTCCTACCGTGTGAAGAAGGCCATGACACGCATGAACGACGAGAAGGGCTATGGCCACTACACGATACGCGCCATCGCTGAGAGTGTCGGCTACAAGTCGCAGGCCAACTTCATCAATGTCTTCACGAAGATGACAGGTATCAAGCCTTCTACTTACCAGAAGATGTCAGCGGAGCGAAGAAATGCTCCGAAGCGCATCTCAGACGATGAAAGCGAGGAATATAAGGCCAAACATCATCAAGCGTAATCCTTGATGAGGGTCTTATTAGAAAAGGTCTGGACGCACCATTGCTCCAGACCTTTTTCTCAATTCGCCGAAATTCTGTGTGAATATCGGCTCTCTACAGACGATGGTTTCGGCCTTTTTCTCTTCTTCTGCCTTTTTTCTTTCTGCAGCTTCCCTCAGCCTTTGTTCGTCAAATAGCGAGGTTAAAGCCCGTTTTTAGTTACTATTTTCCGAATCAGTAACGGTTCTTCTACTTTTAGCGTTGGATGGTTAGAGGCTTTTGCGTAACTTTGCCGTCGGAACATTAGCCATATTTATAACTTATCATATACATCTATTATGAGGAAAGAATTACTTTTATCAGCCGCTCTTGGCATGGGATTCCTCGCTGTTCCGACGATTTCCAATGCTCAGCAGCTCGCTTCGCGTGTCAGCAATGCCACCAAGGCACCCACTTCCCAGCGCATAACTACTCCTACCGCCAAGGCTCAGGGCGCCCTCCGTGCCGAGGCCTTGAATCCTGCCGATTACGGGCAGGTTGTGGAGATCCTCGGCGAGGACTTCTCGCTGATGACTACCGGTAGCGTAGGCAACCCCGACAAGGACACCGAACTTTGGTATGTCCGTGAGGATGGCAATGCCTGGATGACGATGCGCGATGGCTACACCCATCAGTCCGGCTGGGGTGGTGGCTACATCTATCCTGCTGGCGGCACCGTCGCCATTGCCAATCCCGACGAGCCGGGCCATCTCAACACCTGCATGATGGACCTCAGCGGCAACGACCAGATTGCCTTCGTCCAGTTTGATATGCGTACCGACGATGGTCAGCCCGACCAGACCGTCATCGTAGAGGGAGCCGAGACCTTCAATATGGCTCCGTCTTGGCGTGTGCTCGGCGGTTCGCAGATCGATGGCATCAGTAGCGAGTGGAAGACCTACACCTTGATGTTCCAGAATGCTGGCGCCTACAGTATGTTCAATATCTTCCACCCGCAGATGACGCAAGGTGAGGTTCTTGGCAACATCTATGTGGACAACTTCCGCGTCTATCAGGTCAATCCGTATGTCAAGATGCCGACGCTCTATGGCCATTCCTATTATACGGGCGAGAGCTTCAACGTCAGCTGGAGCAAGGTAGAGAATGCCGACCACTACCTCCTCAATGTCTATTGGGTCGATGAGACCAACGGCAACGCCAAGATGTATGCCGCCGAGAATCAGTCGGTCAACGACACGACCTTCACGGTCAATGGCATCATCTCGGGCAAGAACTACTACTATGTCGTCCAGTCCGTCGATGCAGCCGGCCACAAGTCTTTCGAGCCGACCCCGAAGCTCATCTGTGATCTCGAGGCCCCGAAGGATCTCACCGCTACCGATATCAACCAGGACAACGGCACGTTCACCGCTTCTTGGGAGGCGGCTCCTTCCGCTGAGCGCTACAACTACTGGGCTTACTGCGACCGCAAGGCCACGCAGGACGGTCCGATGCGCCTCACCGACGAGGACTTCACGGGGGTGAAGTGTCCTGACGGCACCCTCGGCGAGGGCTTCGGCTACTCCATGACCGAGGCAGAGTGGAAAGAGACCTCTGTCACCAACCCGTCCTACTTCTCTATGGACAACTACGTCATCCAGCCGATCAACCAGGGTGGTTGGGTTGCCAAGAACGGTTTCCCCTTGGCCGACGGTTGCATCAAGGTCGATGGTTATCAGTATGTCTATAATAACAGCGACGCTGGTCTGATCTCTCCGGAGCTTGACCTTTCCAAGAATGGTGGCAAGATCACCATCAACGTCGATCTCTGGGGTGATACCGAGACCATCCAGTACGAGGATGGCTCTAAGGTCGATTACACCGCACAGTGTGCTGTCGCCCTCTTCAACTGGGATCCCGCCAAGAACGACTTCACCCAGGCTGAGCTCATTTACGTCAAGGACCTCAACTCCTCTTGGCAGAACCGCACCATCGAGTTGACGAAGGGTACGGATCGTTCCATCATCGGTCTCTATTGCGTCGGTTCTCCCGCCAACCTCTTCTTCGACAACTTGAAGATCGACCAGGACTATAAGGCTGGTGAGACGTTTGTCGATCCGATTGTCTATCATCGCTGGTGGGAGGGAACTTCCGTGGATGTTCAGATTCCTATCCGTGGCAATTTGGGTGACATTACCCACCGCGTGACCGCCATCAAGGGCAATCCCGAGACGGGTGCCATCGTGGAGAGCTTGCCTTCCGACACCGAGTTTGTCGGTCGCTATGAGAGCACGGACGTGAAGTCTGTCAACCTCCTCAGCAAGGCCAATGTCCGCGTAGAGGGCCAGACGATTGTAGTCAACGGCAATGGCCTTGTCCAGGTCTATACCCTCGACGGCGCACTCGTAGCCAAGGCAGAGGCCAACGGCCAGGCTCGCCTCACGGTTCCCTCTGGCGCCTACATTGTCAAGACGAACAACGAAAGTGTGAAAGTGGTTTTCTAATTAGACGATAGAAGGGAGAGGGCTGCCCGCCTCGTGCTGGCGCCCTCTTTTCTTCCTCCATTTGTGCAGGTCTCCTGAAGAGGGAGCCCTGCGCTTTCACTTGATATTCAACTAATCTTTAAATTACAATACGAACAATGAAGAAAACCTTTATGGCTTTGGCCCTGACGCTTCTTCCCTTTGGCATGGCTTCCGCCCAGGTGCGGATGCTTGTGGTTCCGAAGGATGGTGGTGAGGCCAAGAGCTTCAATCTCGACGACATTCGCCATATCGACTTCCTTGGCGAAGGCAATACGTTCTCCGTCGAGTGCGCCACCGACCGCTGGTCTTTCGACTTCGACAAGGTGCGCTGCCTCAAGTTTGATGGTCTCGTCAACGACATTGCGACCGCCACCAAAAAGGAGAGCGACATCAATATTAGTTATAAGGAGGGGCGGATTTTCGTGAGCGGCATGGGCGATGTGGTGACGCACGCTGTGATTTTTGACCTGAATGGATGCAGCCGCGTCAATCTGCCCCATTTTGATGGTCAGCCTATCGATGTGAGTGGACTGCCCAAGGGCGCGTATATCCTCCGTATCGGCGGCAAGGCGTTTAAGTTCTTGCGATAACCCGGCCTGTTCCATCCCAACCATCATCACTACCTCCCCCAGAGGAGAAATGCCTCCACGAGGCACCTCCGCTGGAAAGGACTAATCAGAAAGCAAAAGAAAACAAAAACAGAAATGAAGAAAATATTTGCAACCCTCCTGCTCGCGCTGACCACCATGGCCGCTTCTGCGCAGGACAACCCCAACCGTCTCATCATCCAGCCGAAGCAGGGCAATCCCTCCGGCTATCTCGTTGAGCGCCTCGACAGTGTCTATTTCACGAAGATCAATGGTCGTGTGGCCGCCGATATCAACCTCCAGGGCTACACCACGGGTACCACGGGCGATACGCTCCGCCTGGCCGTCACCAAGACCCCGGAGTGCCAGGCTTACCGCATTGCGTGTGTGCCGGCCTCTATGGCCAATGCCCTCACCTCCGACGCCGTCGTGGCCCAGTACTTCGACCTCTATGTCGGTGGCGACAAGTTTACCGAGGACTTCACCAATGCGGTGATGACCAATATGGGCATTGAGTTCAAGCCCAACTCCGACTATAGCGTCATCACCATGGGCTACGACAAGTACGGCATCGCCTGTGCTTCCTCTCGTGTCGATTTCACGACGCCTGCTGCCAACATCATTGGCAATCCTACCGTCACCTACAAGGTGCTGGAGGCCAACTACGAGGACTTCACCATCGACTTCCAGCCCAACGAGGACTGCCTCGGCTTCTATGCCTGTGCCTTCGAGAAGGGTACGGCCAAGGCTCAGTATGAGCAGTGGGGTGCCATGATGGGCTTCGCCAACATGGGCGACATGATCAAGCAGTGGGGTGGCACGATGTTTCCCGATCGTGAGACCCACACTTGGAAGCAGATGACGCCGGGCACCGACTACGAGGTCTATGTCCTCCCGATCGATGAGAACCAAAACTATGGCACGATGGTCATCGTGCCCGTCACGACCAAGAAGTATGGTGGTGCGGGCCAGGCTACGGTCACGATCACGCTGGGTGAGTTTGGTAGCCAGGAAGGCAAGTGCTACCAGTATGTCACCTACACGCCCAACGACCAGGCTTCCTTCATGCGCGACATGATCATCGACAAGGCCGTCTTCCAGTCTTCCGCCGACTGGGGTATGGGTAGCGAGGAGAAGATTCTCGAGTATCTCAAGGACGACCATGATGGTGCTGACCCCAATTGGAACCGCTATGGCGTGGATGTGGCCCAGTGGGGTGTTGATCCCAACAAGGAGTATATCGCTTATGCCATCGCTCAGAACATCAATGGCGAGTGGGGTCCGCTGTCCAAGCTCGAGTTTACCACCGGTTCTGCCAAGGTGGCTCCTGCCAAGACGTTCACCGTTGCCAAGCGCCTGAATGGTGTCAGCAAGAAGAGCAACGTCTTCGTTCCTGGCAAGGCTCCCAAATTGCAGAAGACCACCAAGCGTGGCCTCACCCTCGTAGGAGAGTAATCCCTACCAGCCTCTTTGCCTACTCTGACCCATCTGGCTGGGTTTCCACCAGCCGATAGGGTTTATCCATAGCGGCATCCGACGACGACCATCTGTCTTCTTCGGGTGTCGCTTTTTCGTTCTATAACCTGCGCTGCCGATGGCGGCAAACAACAGAAAATGGCTTTTAGGAGTCCTTGAAACGGTTAAATATATATAAAATTAACCCATCCTCTGTTTGCTCCATTTGTCCTTTGGACTATTTTCCTTATATTTGCAGCCTCAGAGTCTCCTCCTACTAAGGAAGCAATAAGTTCTGAAAAGGGTGGGGAAGCCGAGAGAGACAGAGGCGGTGACGCGCCTCCACACCTGGATTATTAAGACAGAAATAAGAATATTAACTTTAGTGTAACTATGATGAAGAAGACTTTCATGGCATTGGCCTTGACGCTGCTTCCCTTTGGCATGGCCTCCGCACAGGTGCGGATGCTCGTGGTCCCGAAGGATGGTACGGCGCCCAAGAGCTTCAACCTCGATGACATTCGCCGTATCGACTTCCTTGGCGAAGCCAACACGTTCTCCATCGCATGCGCCACCGACCGTTGGTCCTACGAGTTTGACAAGGTGCGCTGCCTCAAGTTTGATGGCCTCGTCAACGACATTGCCACAGCCACCAAGCAGGAATCTGCGGTCAGTATCGCCTACAGAGAAGGGCAGATCTTCGTGAGCGGCTTGAGCAATGCTCAGGCTAACGCCACGATTTACGACCTCAATGGATGCAGCCGCCTCAGTCTGCCCCACTATGATGGTCAGCCCATCGACGTGAGCGCACTGCCCAAGGGTGCCTATATCCTCCGCGTGGGTGACAAAGCATTTAAGTTCTTGAGATAACCATCCCTTCCGCCTCTTTCCAACTTCGGGACCAGGCGGATCCAAAACATAATACCTAACCAAAGAAACAATGAAGAAATTCTTTACTACCCTTGCTCTCGCGCTGCTCACGCTGGCAGCTTCCGCACAGGAGAATCCCAACCGTGTCATCGTGAAGCAGAAGTACAAGGCCCCCGTCGGCTACCTCGCCGAGCGCATCGACAGCATCTATTTCACCAAGTTGGAGGGCCGCGTCGCTGCCGACGTCAAGTTTCTGAGCTTCTCCAAGGGCAACCTCACCGATACCATCCACCTCGCTGTCACGAAGACTCCCGAGTGTAAGTCATACAAGATCGCCTGCATGCCCGCCGGCCAGGCCAACTCCTTTGCCAGCGATGCTGCCCTGGAACAGTACTTCGACCAGCTCGAAGACTGCCCGACCTTCACCGACGATTTCACCAACGCCACGCTCACGGGTCTGGACATGGAGTTCCAGTCCAATGGCACCTATAGCCTCGTCACCTTGGGCTACGACAAGTACGGCATCGCCTGCGCCTCGTCGCGTGCCGACTTCACCACTCCTAATTCCGACTTGGTGGGCGACCCGAAAGTCCTCTACACCGTCGTGGAGGTGAAGCCCGACAACTTCACCATCTGGTTCCAGCCCAACGGCGACTGCTATGGCTACTACCTCTGCGCCTTCAAGGCCGGTACCGCCGAGGAGCTCTTCGAGAAGTGGAGCAAGGAGGAGGGCTTTGTCAACCTCCAGGATATGATCAAGTCTTGGGGTAGCGATAAGTACACCGACACGCAGATGTACAAGTGGTCTGGTATGGAACCGGGCACCGACTATGAGGTCTATGTCCTTCCCGTTGATGTCAACGAGGCTGACGCTCCCTTCCAGATCATCCCCGTCACCACCACGGAGAGCGGTGGTGAAGGCGAGGCCACGGTCACCATCAAGCTCGGCGACTTTGGCGAGGTCGGTGGCAACTACTTCCAGTATGTATGGTTCACGCCCAACGATGAGGCTACCCTGATGCGCGACTTGGTGCTTGCCAAGAACGATGTCATGACCCAGGACTATTGGGGTAAGGGCGACCTCGAGTTTATCAAGGAGTACCTCAAGAACGACGAGATGCCCGACTACTGGAACCGTTATGGTGAGGACTACTCTCAGTGGGGCGTCTATGCCAATACCGACTACTATGCCTTTGCCATTGCACAGAATGCCAAGGGAGAGTGGGGTCCGCTTGCCACACTGGAGTTCCGCACGCCGGCCTCTGCTCCTGGCGCAGCACCTGCCAAGCCTGGCAGACCGTGTGTGCGTCTGGACAAGGTGGTCAATATGCACAGCTATTTCGAGCCGGGCAAGGCCCCCAATGTTATGCCGAAGAGCAGAAAGTCTCGTGTCTCCCTCGTAGAAGAGTAATCACTCCCTTGTAAGAGAAACCGTATAGCGGCATCGGGCAAAGGCGCAAGCCTTGGCCGGGTGCCGCTTCCTTTTTCCTTATTATATATACGTATATAGATGAAAACGTATATAACATCTATTTTTATCTTATAGGAACGGCCTAAAAGTGTTATTTTGCGAAAAATGAGAAAATAAGTAGTCTATTATTTTTGTTTTTCATTTATTTTGCTTATTTTTGCATCACGGCTTTGGTTCTTATGGAGAATTATACATTCTTTGCGGTGAGCGAGGCCGACGGCGGCAAGTCCTCGTGGGTGCGCAGCCATAGAAACCGACGTAGCATAAGTCGCTGGGTGCAACACTTCCCAAGCCGACCTTGACACAGCCCCTTGGGGCACCTTCCCATTCACGGGTTGAATAGACGAAGTTATTATCTTTTTTACATTATTATTAACCGGGATGAGGCCAACGGCTTCTTTTCCCCACCTAAGGAAAAAGTAGCTTACACGGACGAATCCCACAAAGAAAATCATTTATGAACAAAGCATTACGATTTGTTTGGTTGTCTTTGTTGACATTGTTCTGCGGAGTTGCCTCCGCGAGGACAGTGGTCTTCGACCCGGCGACCGATGTGAGTAGTGGAACGTCTTTGACAAAGGATGGAGTCACGATTACGATGACATCCGGGACCAGTTCGTTTGCAGCGACCGACTACAACGGCACGCTATCTTATGCCTTTAAGCAGAAAACGTACTTCGAGTTTACGACCGGGGAGTCTGTCAAGATCAATTCCGTTTCCTTTGAGTACCAGTCTGCTGGCGGCTATATTTACGACCGCAATAACAATACGAACAGTACTGAGTTTGAAGGCGGAAAGACCTATACGGTCAAAGGTGAGGGAGCCTCCTCATTGTTGTTCTCCGTCTTTTCTGGCCCCATGTACTTCTCCAAGATCACCGTCGAATGTACGGGTGGTGACGAGCCGGGTGGTGGCGAGGTAGGTACGACCTACTCCATCGACGACTTGATGACCGGTGCTACCGATGTGGCTTCCGCTACGCTGAAGTTCACCGATGCACAGGTGGTCTATGGTGACGGCACCAACTATATCGTTCGCGAGGGTGGCAAGGCCATCGACCTGATGGGCACCTCCCTCTCTCTCGAAAAGGGCGCTACGCTCAATGGTACGGTGACGATGAACGTCACTTACAAGAATGGTTTCTTGAAGGCAGAGGATGTCGCTGGTGTCACCAACGGCAACAAACTGACGCAGACCAACGCCACGGGCGAGAATGTCCCCGTGACGGCTACCATCGAGCAGTTGGGCTCCAACTACAAGGGCGACTTGGTTCTGCTGAGCCAGGTCAATATCTATAATGACTCCTATGGCGATTTGGGACAAGGTGCTGCCTACTATGCACGCACAGGTTTCACGAATTTCGCTACGCTTACCAACATAGCTGACTTCTTGGACAAGGTGAGCTCCGACCAGGATGCCACCTACGACATCGTTGCTTGGTATAACGAGCCGGGCGCTGGTGCCATCAAGGCTAAGTTGCAGATTGTGGAGTTCCTTGGTGGCGAGGTGGCTAAGCCCGCCGCGCCGGTCATCAGTGGCAACCAGAACTTCACGGGTAGCACCGAGGTGACGATCACCGCCGAGGAAGGCGCTGCCATCTTCTATACCACCGACGGCACCGTGCCGACGAACTGGGATCCCGCCTATACTGCCCCGTTCACCATCACTGAGACAACGACGGTGAAGGCAGTGGCCCGCGTGAATGACATCTATAGCGATGTCGCTGAGATGACGTTCACCAAGGAGGAAAGTGGCGTGACGGGCTCTACCATCGCCGATCTGGCCACAACTGCTAAGAGCCAGGACAACGTGACGCTTGTGCTCAACAACGCCAAGGTCGTCTATGCCAAGGACAACAACTACATCCTTCGCGAGGATGGCAAGGCTATTGACCTGCTCAACACCTCTCTCTCGCTGACGCAGGGAACGACGGTGAGCGGCCATGTCCAGGTCAATGTCACCTACACCTCAGGCATCCTCTCTACTTCTGATATCGAGGGTGTGACCACAGATGCCAACCTGACCGCAACGGGCGTGGCTGGCGACATGGATCCCATCGCTTGCACGCTTGGTCAGGTGAAGAATTATCCTGGCGACCTCGTCTATGTCGAGAACCAGGAGGTTTGGAGCTACGGCACGACCTGGTACTTCTATGAAGGCGCAAGTTGGACTTCCGTCTATCTCACCAATGCGTCTGACTTTAACATGGTAGCCAACAAGTACTACAATGCTACTCTTTGGTACAAAGAAGTCTCTTATTATGGCGACGTCAATGCGACCATCGTCTCTTGCGAGCGCAACGTCACCTCTCTCAATGCGCCGTTTATTGATGGTACGGAGACCTTCTCCGACAATACGACGGTGACGATCACTGCCGACAATGTCGCTACGATCTACTACACGCTCGACGGTACTGATCCTACGACCGCCTCTACGGTCTATACTGAGCCGTTCACGCTCAGCGAGTCGGCTACGGTGAAGGCTATCGCAGCCTACAAGTCGATTGTATCTCCTGTTGCCTCCAAGGTGTTCAACAAGGTGGATGCCAACGCGCCGATGACGATCGAGCAGCTTGCTTCTTTCAAGAGCAGCTTCGATCAGGTCACGCTCTCTCTCAACAACGCACTCGTCGTCTATGGCGAGGATGGTAGCTACATCCTCCGCGAGAACGACCGTGCCATTGACGTCCTCAATACGACGCTGCCGCTGACCATAGGCGCTACCGTCTCTGGTACGGTGAAGCTCAAGGTCAACTATGCAGCTGCTCCTGGCAGCTACGCCGCCTACCCGGGTCTGCTGACCACGGCCGACCTTGCCGACGTGACCAACGCCGACAATCTGACCGTCACGCCGGGTGCCACCACCGATCCCAGTCCGCTGGCCATCGACCTGGCGCAGATTCCCAACTATCCGGGCGACTTGCTCAAGGTGACGAATGCCACTGGATGGAACTATGATATCCCGGCGTTCTATAGCTACAATCCGTTTGTGGAGTTCTTCCTCACCAACGGTGCTGACTATGGTGTCGTCAACTATGGCAGCTACAACGCCACGGTTTGGTACAACGATGTCTCCAACAACCGCCTTCAGGGCAAGATCATCAAGTGCAGTAAGGTCATCACTTCTCTCGATGCTCCGCAGATCAGCGGTACGGACAACCGCACCGACTTCGACGAGAGCACCGAGGTGACGATCACGACCGAGGAGGGTGCCAGCATCTACTACACGCTCGACGGTACAGATCCCACGAAGGAATCTACGCTCTACACTGCGCCCTTCACCATCACCAACAGCTGCACGGTGAAGGCTATCGCTACCTACAATGCCATCGTTTCTCCGGTTGGCTCCGTAGAGTTTACGAAGAACGACTACTCGGGCACCAACACGATTTCCGACCTCATCGTCTATGGCGAGAGCAAGGATAGCGTTGTCGTCCACTTCGAGAATGCCAAGGTGGTCTATAGCGAGCAGGGTGACCTGGGCTACCACTACATCATCCGCGACGATGGATTGGCCATCGACCTGATGAACATCACCAAGTTCACTCTCCCGGTGGGTGCTTACAACCTGAAGGGCACCATGGCGCTGAAGGTCACTTACCAGAAGGGCTTGCTGATCGCCGAGGAGCTTGAGAGCACCAACTCTGGCAACATCTCCTTCGTATGGCCGGAGTCCTACGATATGGATCCGATCGAGATCGATCTCATTGACGTGAAGCTCCACAAGGGCGACCTCCTCAACCTCAAGAATGCTGAGATCTGGAGCTACAGAGGCACGACGAGCATCTACACCAACACGCCGAGCTACATCGAGCTGAAGGTGACCAATGCTGAGGACTTCGACCTCGAGAGTGGTTTCTATAACCTCACGATCTGGTACAACGATGCTTCTTCCGACTACTATGCTGGTAAGGTGAAGGTCATCAAGGCCGAGCGTGTCGATAAGCGTCCGGATGCTCCGGTCATCCTTGGCGAGGAGGAGTTTGTGGGCAAGACCACTGTCTCTATCGCTGCTACCGAGGGCCTGAATGTCTATTACACCCTCGACGGTACCGATCCTACCCGTCAGTCTACGGTCTATACCGAACCGTTCACGATCACCGAGACCACGACGGTCAAGGCTGTCACCGCTTATCTCGATGACTACTCTGACATCGTCACCAAGACCTTCACGAAGGTTGGCGACTTCGAGACCAAGACTATTGCACAGCTCTTCGAGGGCCAGCAGGCTGTCGAGAACGTGAATATCAGTCTCAACAATGCCAAGGTGGTTTACACCGAGAAGCATGAAGATGGCACGAAGGTGGCTATCCTCCGCGAGAATGGCCAGGCTCTCGACGTCATCTCTGGCGTGCTCGACCTCCCGTTGGGTTCTACCGTCACCGGTACGTTCTTCGCCAGTGTCGATTTCAACGGTGGTATCTTCACTACCCGCGACGTACAGGGCGAGACCAACAGCTATGAGCTCGAATACACCATGCCGAGCGACGAGGGCTACAACGATCCGATCGAGACGACCGTGGCCGATGTCCACCTCTATCCCGGCGACCTCGTTAGCATCAAGGGTCTTCAGGTGCTGGGCCAGGATGGTCAGTACTACGGATTCACTGAGGACTACAGCTTCGTCAACCTCACCGACAATGATGAGTTGGCCAACACCGTCTCCGGTCAGAAGTACACCGTCCTCGGATGGTTCAACGCTCCGGGTACCGGCTTCGCCGATGGCAACGCTTCTCTGAAGGCTGTCAAGCTCACCGCCCAGGATGCTACGAAGTATCACAACCAGACGATTGCTGAGCTCAACGTCCGCAGAGACCGCGAGGACAACATCCGTCTCGTACTCGACAATGCGAAGGTGGTCTATGTACGCGCCAATCCTTACTACGGAACGAAGGATATCGCTCTCCGTCAGGATGGCAAGGCTGTCGTACTCTACAACTCTACGCTGCCGCTCGAACTCAACAGCACCGTCTCTGGTACTGTGAAGCTCGACTTCTATGCCCTCGCTGGCATCCCGCAGCTGCGTGAGATCGATGGTGGTGTCACGACTGCCGACAGTCTGAATATCACGGCTGGTGCTTCTCAGGAGGTTGATCCTGTCGAGGTTACAATGGCCAACTACGACGAGCACAGAGCCGACGTCATCGTCCTGCGCGATGTGAAGATTGTCTATGGCTCTCAGGCTGCCTACGCTATCGAGAAGGATGGTCAGAAGATCGCCTTCAAGAACGAGAACGAGGATGTCGATGTCGATGCTCTCGTCAGCAACGACAACCTCTACGACGTCGTCCTGTGGTACAACGGCTACATCAACGACGCTCCCGAGATGGAATTTGTCAAGGCTGTCAAGGTCTCTGGGTCGGGCATCTATGGTGTCGAGGCCGACTATGGTAAGGATGGCAACACCTACAACCTCCAGGGTGTGAAGGTGGGCAAGAACTACCGTGGTGTCGTGATCCGCAACGGCAAGAAGTTTACCAAGAAGTAAGTAAACATCTCTCTATAACAAAAGGGTGGGGAACTGATCCCCACCCTTTTTAAATAGCCTGTCCTCGCTTCCCTTGGTGCGAGGCACCTTCCCTTTGACGGTTATAGTATCTATTGGATTATAGTTCTTCCTTCAACTCATTGTATAGGTCCACGGGACCTAAGTGCCAGTATTTGGTCTTCTCTGTTGACAACTTCTTGTAGAGTTTTGAATGATAGATGCGATGAAGGCTCTCCTGCAGCGTAAAACCATAGTCCTCGTGGAGATATTCCACCAGCCAGCTTATTTTTCCTGGCAAAAGCAGATGGAGGTTGTTTTGGTTTATCTGAAACATATTATTTCTCTATTTTAATTGATTCTATGAAATGTAGCGCAGTCAGTGCTTTTTCTGTGTGAAATAAGTACTGGTCAACCAGTTTGTAGGTTTTGAGCTCACGGATAAGTGTCTCGACACTGATAGCTCCAGTTTCGTATAATCCAAATTGTAGATATACTCTGTCATTGGCTACGGGGCCATACACGATGTCATAATCGTGGATGAATCCTTTTTGGGTTCTATTCGCCATGACAAAATCCGCCCATTCCTTTGTGGGTTCTGAAAATGTAAGTCTTTTAAGATCTGTCAGTCTTTCTTCGTTAAACTCATACACGTTGACATAACCACAGGTTGTGTTGTTTTCAATCATACGTCTTTCCACCCATTCTTTAGCTTGTCTTTCCGAGGTGGTTGTATAGAAGCCTTTGCCATAATCGAGCAAACGATTAGGCTGGAGTATCAAAGGGTGTTCTATGACCTCTAAACTTCCGTGATATATCTTCATATCTTTTTCTTTTTTCTGATTTCAATAAATTCGTCAATCTCGGCTATTAACCATTGCCGTCCTTGTGTGTGAAGCGGCTCAAAGCATTCGCTAAGATAGTCTGTCACTCCATATTCGGAGAATAAGTCAAGCACTCGGTCTCCTGTCAGTCCCTTGACAGCTCCGTATTCTTCTATGCAGAATGAAACGAAGAGGGCTATGTCTTTGTCTTTTTTACTCATCAGAGTTCTCCTTATGTGTTGTTTGCATTTTTGAGATACAAAAATAATAAATTATTGCGATAGTCTGTTATGTAAAGGTAACTTTTTGGTATTTTTAAGGTCGTTTAAGCGTGGAGAAAGCAACTCGCCATTCCCCTTGACGCACCGCCTTGTAGGCTCATCCGAGATTTGATGTGGTGCATGAAGTTGTGTCATGAAAGGGATAAGACGATGACAAGCGACTGCACAGACAAGGTTTACATCGATAGGCAACCAGGATCATCCAAGATGAAATTTAATTATGTGTAATTTTTTAACGTAACCCATCTTATAATGAAGTAAAATGCGTATATTTGCACATTATAATTTGGGTTAAGACGATGACAAAGAATACAATGGCAAATAAACTTCCAAGGAAGTTGACTCAGAAAATGCAAATCGTTGGGGAGCAGATCAGGCTTGCCAGATTGCGTCGCAACCTGAGCATGGCACAAGTTGCAGAAAGAGCAACTTGTTCAGAAGTTACCCTATGTAAAGTGGAGAAGGGATTGCCTACGGTCTCCATCGGAATCTACCTGCGTGTGCTCTATGCGCTTCAGTTGGATGACGACATATTGCTGTTGGCAAAGGATGACCATCTCGGAAGGGCATTGCAGGACATGGGACTGACGAATCGTCAAAGAGCAACTAAAAAAGGATAGAAATGGAACGATTTGGTTCACACGTGAAGACAAACTTTTGCTTGCGTCCCGAACGCATCCCGAAGGCATCCCGAACGGAGGAAGGTCTCAGAACTCCTCTGTAGGAGGCGCTTGGATTCTCTCTTTTTAGCTTCCATTGAGTAGGGGAGGCTGCCGTGTCTGATCGTCCCATGGATAGTGATCCTCTTTTGCGCAAAATGCAAAGAAGCCGAGTCGTGTGTTGTGAATATTCTCTTTTTATTTGAAAAAGGATGCGGTAATTGTAAAAATGCATCTAAAATATGAATTTCTATTAGAAATATTTTTTTATTTTCCAATTTTTACTTAACTTTGCGATGCTTGTGTAGCCTTCTGTGGAGAATAAGCCTGTCCTAAGGGGGTGAAACAGCCTACTGTGGGTTTGGCCTTGTGGCAACTAGCTCCAGTAGCGAAGATGAAATGAACGCGCGAGATTCTTGACCTCGTGTCGTCGTAGATGAAAAGAGAAGAAAAGGCGAAATTATTTTATTATTAACCAGGGATGCCTCCGTCGTCTCAATACTTTCCCAAGAGTGTAAGAACGTAGGAAGAATTCCATAAAAACAAACAATTATGAACAAAGCATTACGATTTGTGTGGTTGTCTTTGTTGACGCTAATCTGCGGAGTAGCCTCCGCGGGCACAGTAGTTTTTGACCCAACCCAAGATGCTACAACGAATGCGTCTGTACCCAAGGATGGTATTACATTCGAAGTGATAGGAGGTAATCGAATGACACTTGACGCTTATGACCAAAGCGGAACCACTTGCTGGTGGTTCACTGGAAGGTACGCCGTCTATTCTCCAGAGCATAAGATTCGCTCCGTTACCATAGAGTGTCTTGATGGTAGTAATTGTGATTTAGCTCCCTATACGCCATTCACCAAAGACCCATCTTCGACATCAACGCGTGTGAAATATGTGTCTAATGATGCATCAGGAGCACTTATGAATGGCTCAGATCGTTATTCTAAAATAAGATTTGGATCTTCAGAAAAAGCAGCCTATATCACCAAGGTGACGGTGGAGTATGTGGGTGGCGAAGATCCAGGCACTGGCCCAGGCACTGGAGGAGAAACAGGTCAAACTACTACGATTGCCAAATTGGTACAGGGGGGGGTAAATGTTGCTTCCGCCACTATTCAATTCACTAACGCACAGGTGGTCTATGCTGAAGGCAACAATTATATTGTCCGCGAAAACAATCAGGCCCTTGATATTCTGAACACCAGCCTCAATTTGAAGCAAGGTCAGTATGTGACTGGTACGGTTGTGCTGAATGTCAATTACAACTCGGGAATATTGACAACGTCTGATGTTGCAGGGGTGACTGACGATACTAAGTTGACTTTGTCTGGTGTTGAGGTTAGTGAGCTATTGCCGATTGATTGTGCTACAATTGGAGAAGTTGCTAACTATCCAGGTGATTTGGTTGAGATTAAGAACCAACCATGTGCTTATGGAAACTGCTTCTATGGTTATTCTTCAACATGGAACTATCTCTATATATCCAATTTCTCTTCTTTTGGCATGACAAATGGTAAGAATTATGATGCAATTGTATGGTTTAATTCTTTCAATGGTACCCAACCGCAGGGCAAAGCTATTCTTGTAGAGCCTGTTATTACCTCTCTTGCGGCTCCTACTATCTCTGGTGAGGAGACATTTACGAGTACTACAACTGTAACCATCACCTCTACGGAAAAAGTAGCCAAGATATATTATACGCTTAATGGTGAGGAGCCCACGCAGACATCCACGCTTTATGAAAAGCCGTTCACCTTGGACAAGACGGCTACGGTGAAGGCAGTTGCTATTTATAAGGAGGTGAAGTCCACTACAGCTCAAAAGACATTTACGAAGATGGATCTTTCTGCCCCGAAGACGATCGCTGAATTGTTTGAACTAAAACAAAACCTCCCCGAAGTCAACGTCAAACTGATGGATGCGCAGGTGGTTTATGCTGATGGCAAAAACAATTTTATTGTCCGTGAGAACAATCAGGCCCTTGATATTCTGAACACCAGCCTCAAGTTGAAGCAAGGTCAGAAGGTGACGGGCACGGTGCTACTGAATGTCAAGTGTGACAATGGTATAATGACAGCATCTGATGTTGCAGGAAAGACCGATGCTGCAAATTTGACCCTGTCTGGTGAGGAGACAGCTCCGTTACCGATAGAATGCGCTACGGTAGGAGATGTGAAAAGCTATCCAGGCGATCTGATTAGTCTCAAAAATAAAAAATATAACATCTATAGCCTAGCTCTTGTGGAGAATTACATATATGTGTATCTTTCCAATGCTTCCGAATTCCAAATGGAGGGTAAGAATTATGACGTAACTATATGGTATAATGATGTGAAGAAATACTATTCTTCTTCTTACCCGCTGGTCAAGGTCGTAGAGGCCGAACTTGCCATCACTTCTCTTCCTGCACCCACCATTGAAGGAGAGGCAGCGTTCACAAGTAGTACCACGGTTACAATCAAATCATCAGAGAGCGTAGCTTCGATATATTATACCCTTGATGGAACAGAGCCTACTACGGAGTCTATCCTTTACAAAGATCCGTTTGTTTTGGACAAGACGACCACGGTGAAAGCCATTGCTGTGTACAAGACGGTTACGTCGCCAGTCGCTTCTATGGACTTCCAACTGATAGATCTGAGTGCTCCGCAAACGATTCGTGATCTTGCCGTGATGGAGAAGAACTTGGAAAGTGTGACGGTTCGCTTTGACAATGCGCAGGTCGTTTATGGTGAGGAAAAGAATTATATTCTCCGCGAAAAGATCGAAGGTACTGACTATGCCCTTGACGTGCTGAATACGGATCTACCGCTGCAGGTTGGTGCTACGGTATCTGGTACGGTGAAGCTGCAGGTCGCTTTCAAGGCCAATCCTGCAGAGAACAATGGCGTGCTGAGCACGGCGGATGTTACCGAAACACTCAATCATAATTTGACGATTACTCCAGGTGCTTCTGTCATGTCTATTCCGTTAAATGTGAGTATCGTGGACGTCAGAAAATATCCAGGTGATTTGCTCAAAGTTACTGATGGCTGGTGGTATGATAACTATGGTAGACCGCAGATCTATGGTACAGTACCTAACCCGTCTGGGTGGGGATCTACCGAATATGATGTGTATATATCAAACCATTCGGATTATTCCTTTATAAACGAAGATCCTAATGTCATACTGTGGTACAACGATGTATATACGGATGACCAGTCTCCTCTCGCGAAGATTATCGGTAAGAAGGAAACGGCTGAATACAAAGTTACTGAAGTTGGTTGGGCAACGTTTATTGTTCCGTTCGACTACGACAAGCCCGATGGCTTGACCATTTACGAGTGCACCAGTGTGAATGAGGATGGTAAGTTGGTGGTAGAGGAGCGTGATTACCTCAAAGCCAATACGCCGTATCTCTTGAAGGGTGGTGAGGCCAATCAAATTCTTGAGGGCTATGCCGCTAAGCACGCTGACACTTATACGAATGGTGTCATGACAGGTGTGTACTCCGAGCAGGAGCCTCCCGCCGACTCTTATATCTTGCAGAACCATCCGGAAATGGCAGGATTGGCATTCTATCATGTCACCGCAGGAAAGGGTGTGACTGTGAGCGCAAATCGTTGCTATATCAATCCGCAGAGTGGAGGATTTAAGAGCATCCTGTTCCCGGACGACGAGACGAATGGTGTCGTCAATGCCAACGCACTCGACTCGACGCTCGTCGATGTCTATACGACGGCGGGTGTCAAGGTGAAGCATCAGGTGGAGATGGGCAAGGCCCTCAACGACCTGCCTGCTGGCCTCTATATCATCAAAAACAAGAAAATCGTCAAAAAGTAAACTACTATGGATAAGCGTAAATATATGAAGCCTACTTGCGAGGCTGTCACAGTGAAGGGTTCAGAGTTGCTACTGTCTTTTGCCAGCGGGCCCAGCACGACCCCGAATGATGCCACTCCTGGTGGTAGTCTTGTGGGCAAAAAGCGAAACGATATAGTAAGGGAAATCGATCCCTGGAGCTGGGAATGCGTCCTTTGGGATCAAGAGGTCAATGAAGTCGAGGACGAGTAGTCCTTCCGCATTGAGCGCATAAACTAAGAAATGGTGTCTGTCATACAAGCGGTATGGGCAGGCACCATTTTTTGTATGCTCGGCATGAGCATTGTCTAACGGGTGGAAGTCCCGAGTAAGCCC
>OIWU01000456.1_pt1 | contig 51153 bp, 50 predicted proteins | sample 1587711 | NCBI WGS metagenome assembly OIWU01 (sample SAMEA3888909, study PRJEB22519) | human gut metagenome | biome: human gut; feature: human-associated habitat; material: faeces | place: Denmark | collected 2010 | reverse complement strand
TCCGGAAAATCGGCTCTGCCCATTTGTAACTATTCACAAATCTTATATCAGTTTTAAACGTTTACACAAAACTTGAAACGGTCTCTTTGCTCCACAATGAGATGCAAAAAGAAGTGATCCATATTTGATACATCTGGCTATTGCCAAACATATAACTTTGCAAAACAAGCGGTCTCTCTGCCCGTCTGTTTTCTCGGTACAGCTTCATATAAGCATCCTTCGCTTGATAATTTTATATTGCTTATTTCAATGGCAGCTCCTCTATCGTTCGGAGCCGCCCCTGTTCCCTTGCAGTCCGCAGAGGCAAAGCCTTATGCGTCTCTGCGGAATAGAGTGTAGGATTATATCTGTATATCCAGTGAACTGCCCGAAGATGGTGCCTTCATGCTCGCTGCCAAGTCAGACTGTATCTGCTGATAAGATACAGTTCCCTTTGCGTTTTCTCCATACTCCTTTTTCAGGCGTGCCAGTTCATCATTATAGATAGATGTAAATACACGTGCCCTTGCAAATTCTTCCTCTGTGCTTATGGCTTTCCAGTTCCTTGATTCAGGATTGTAAGACAATGTTTTATTCCCATTGTTGTCCCAAAACATACAAGCCGCATTCATCTTTCCGCCTGTCTTTCTCATGCTTGATTCATAGATGGCTTTCCTGTCCGGTGAAACAGTCTCACCATGCTGCATACATAATTTTCTATATGCCGCATCATCCCGCTTCCCAGTAGCAAATTCCTTCTGTGCAAGTTCCTTTATAGCTTTCTCGAATTCTTCCTCCGACATTGCAGGCTTATCACGTTTCGTCATAATATTATCCCAATTCGGTTTTGTGAATTGAATATCAACCGGCTTGAAACGCAGTGCGAAATTTCCATAATCACATTGAGCTAACGGATTATTGGGATTTTTCTTATTGCCAAACATCTGCTGCACCATGTTGGCATACTGTGAATAATTGCCCCTTGTTATCTGCATATTAAGTCCTTCCTAATCAATCTTTTCTCCAAACCTATAATTTGACGGATACTCCAAACACCACAAATCTTCTCCGTATGGAATATCCAATGTATGGTTCTCGCTCAACACATATTCTTTACCATTAAGTTTAAACACACTCCCCGGCTCGTAATTCATAAGTTGATTCCCAGTAGATGTTAAATGTTCATATTTACTGTCGTATCGTCCCTTAGATTGTATAGCACTTGTGTTTTCACTTTTGGTATAATACTGTGTTACTTAGCTCATAATATTTATCGACATTTATTCATTTTTCTTTACAGAATGGAACGAAACCTGAAATTTGGGCGTGTCTCTTACTATATCTGTAACCCTATAAGTTTTCGATACTCCTTTGCATTTTCACAATCTGATACAATTCCTGATTGCGCATCCAAGCAAAACGGTAACATCTGCCAATCCGCATTGCCACATGCTCCTACCAATAACAATTGTTCTAAATAAGTATTAAAATCTTTACCCAGTATATATCCATGTCCTTCACCATCGTCATGGCTAAGATATACCACAGACGGATTTATTTCACTCTCTTTCATATCAAATGCTATTACATCACCATTAGGGACATTCATAAAACCCAATTTTGTGTTTCCCATTTGACTTATAAATATTTGCTTGCTTCTCTGATGGATAACATCATCTATTGTTCATTTATATTATCGGCAGATTTCTTTCTTTTAATTCGGAAATGTTGTGACTGGACTTCTGAATGTTGCGACTGGACTCTAATCTTCTCGACAATTATCATCTGAATTGATTTTCTCCATCCGTAACCTTGCCTGTTCCCTTTGTTCGTCACTTAACCTTCTCGGCTTACGATAACCACATAACAGGAAAAAGCAGATAGATTGCTACCTGCTCTTTCCATAAAACTTTATAAACTTGCTTCCTGACTCTTGGTCTTTGGTTTCTCCGGCATCTTCTGATCGGAAATTTTCTGCTTCATCTCGGCAAGTTTCTCCTTAACGGATACCCGCCCTCTGGAACCGTCTGCTAACATCCGCTCCTTGTCATGCTCTGCGATACGCTCCGACATCAGAAAACTTGCAACAGGCTTTAACGGTTCATCAGCCACCTCCTGTATATCTTCTGCCCTGTCCGACTCGTCAGCCTTTTCTTGATATTGGCGTTTTTTTAATCTCTCTCTCCCAAAGTTCATTTAATTCATCTTTTTTACACTTTTTTGAATAAAAACTGTCTTTATCTTTGGAATGTGCATCAAACGCTCTTCCTGCCTCTTTTGTATGATCCTGCATATAGGAATAACCTTTATATCCATTTTCATCAATGTTTATTAAAGTTCCACCACACATCATATTTGAGCCATGGGCATCCTCTCTGATGATGTTCATCATTTTGTTTTTAAACTCTTTGTTCACCATCATTTTTTCAAATGCACTATTCGTTATTTGTACCGAAATATTCGATCCCCACGACATAGAATCTATTTCTTTCATTTCTTTTTCTTTGTTGGGGTCATCCTGCATTTTCTCCAAGAGTTTTTGATTGATTGTCAGTGTTTTTCCGCTTTTTGCTGATGAATGTGTGTTTCCAATCCCAAATTCCACACTTGGGGCAAGTTTTTCCAATTTGCTCATATAGCCCGCTGTACTTTCCGCTTTACTGCTTCCGTATTTTTCTACTGCCTGCTCAGCATCTTTTTTCTTGGTATCATTCGCTTTACTGCTGTCTGCAATTCTTTCGTACTGCATGACATACCATTTCCAAGATAAAAGGTATCTCCCTCTACCCAAAACTCAAAGCCCTTATCCGCACTCTGGTTCATTGCTTCTATTACCTGTTTTGCAGAATTTTTTCCAGACAAAATGCCTTTGGATGTATAGTTTTTTGCATTTATGACTTTACCTTTTTCATACGTCACTCCAAGAATGTTCTGCTTTTCCAAACTGCTTCCTGATGTTTTCAGATTAAAAGCTTCTCTATCCTTAATTTCTGTATTCTTGATATTAGATGTAAGTACTCTATTGTTTGGATTCACATAATAAGATGTTATATTAATCATTGTTTCCCTCCTATTTTGAAATATTTTGCTTTTTACAGTAAAACAAATCCTGCATTAACTTATTTCCTAAAATCATAAATTTTTTTTCTGAATATTATCCTTTTATGCCAATCCCCTGTCAGTCAGAATTGCCTATGCTTCCTCGTTATGAGTCCAAGCATTCCCTTTTTTACAATATTTATGAAATACTCTTCCTTTTATATTCCGTTGCCATAATCTGCATAATAGATTCCAAATTATTTTCTGTTGCTTGATAATTTGTATCACTATACTTTTGAAACGATTCACTTATCGACATTTCATTTACTATTTTTTTATCCTTTTCATTTCCTATTTCATTCGGATAACCCTCCAGCCAATAAAGTGTGCTTCCGTCCGGATATATTATCATTCCAGCGCTTTTTACCGGCGGCGATAAAGCTTGTATTTCTTTCTGAGATTCAGAACTGCAAAATTCTTCAATTTTACTCAGCACGCTCTTCTTCAAAGCTGGATCGTTCTCCATTTTTGATAATGTTTCCAGGGAAATTATGACATGATTTGTACCTCTCATATCATATTCATCAAGCAACTGCTGACAACTTACTATGCTACCCACATTTAATGTTACATTATAGCTATTACCAATTTCTCTTGCTAATTCTCCACCTGTGATTTTTTCAAACACTTCCCTAAAGTCATTTCCTGTATTTCTTACCACATTAACATTTTCCTGCATTGTAATACTACTTAATATTCCAAGTGCCTGTATATCCATGATTTTTTCAACCTTTCTGCAATTCCTCTGTCAGTCTGAATTGCCTATGCACTTCTGCCTGTCATAGCAGAATATATACCAACTTCTTTTATGTATCGCATATAAGTATCCATTAAACCATTTTTCAGACAATCCTCTAATGTATTTTGCATTTCACTTAAAAAACTGCTCTTATCATAGATTTCTCCCTGCCTTGCATTGGCTTCCTGCACACGCTTTGCCATCGTCATTGCAACAATTCCTCCTGCCGGACTATCAATCTTTCCCTGCTGCTTTAAATGTGCCGACAATGCCAACATTTCTACATAAGAAGCATTTGATGGATCTACCTCATCAGGATCAATCTTGATTTCCTTTTCCGAACCATCTGTTCCTTTTACCTTTGCAACCATATGATTACCGCCAGCCTCTTCATCATAATAAATCCCTATAGATTCTCCTGTTTGGACATGAATGGTTTATAATATTGCACCGCCTCCCTGCAATTCAAAGGTCTTGTTACATGCCGCTATATTATCAACATTTACAGTTTTTTCTATCTCCTCTGCAAAATTCTTTCCTGCTGTATTCCTTTCCATCCGTCTTGTTTCATATCCTACTGTATAACCTGTTGTGCCAATTCCACCAATAGCCATTTTAATATTCCTCCTGTCAAGCTATTTTCTATCTTCTACAATTCCTCTGTCAGTCAGAATTGCCTATGCTTTCTCGTTATGAGTCCAAACATTCTCTTTTTACATTATTTATAAATACTTTTCTTTTTATATTCCATTGCCATAACTCCTTGTACTTCTATTTTTTTAATCATCTCCTGCATATCGTTTTGCAATAAGGATTTTATATCGCTCGCATTCATTATCCTTACTTTTTCAGTATTCTTTGACCTCTCCGAAATCGCCTTCTCTCCACCTACATCTGGCTCTAATGTGGCAACTATCTCACCATTATCATCAAAAACCAGTGTACATTTTTTTACAGGCGGATTAAGTGTCTGCATCGTTAGTTTGAATTTATCGCTGCTATAATCTGCAAGCATATCATAAACTTTTTGTCTTAATGCTGTATCTGTATTCATTTTATATAGCACATCACTTGGAATATAACACTCAAAATAGCCATTTGCAGCTCCCACATCAATATGAAATTTATTATATATATCTTCTTTTACACAGTTTATCTGCTGTTCCCTTAGAATTCCGCAAAAATCCTTTTCTACATTTATATCATTTTCAATAGTATTCACATTTTGTTTTTGCACAATTGCTGTTATATTACTCAGCATTCCAAGTGCCTGTATATCCATACTTTTAAACCTCCTCGTTTAAAGCTTTTGACTTTCTATCACGCTCTTACTAAATGTACTTATTGTGTCCTCGTAGGCTGACACACCCATCGGCTGAAAAGCTGATATATTTGTTCTATCCTGTCCACTTTGCACACTCTCAATAACAAAGCCTTGTAATCTCTGCTGACTAACCAACTGACTGTTTAAATAATTTGCCCATGCTAGTTCTTTTTGTGCTCTCGCCTTTTCCTGTGCCTCCTTTATTTGTTCTGCTATAATTTCTTCAAATTCTTCATGGCGTTTCTCCCACCATGATTCTTCATCATCTGATAAGTCATCCGAGTTACTGTCACTTTTTACGGGTATACCTTCACCATAGCATTCTTCCGGCGAAGCACCAATGACTTGAAAACCAATCATTTTCGATCCCATTATGCCATTTGTGGAATACATCTTTCTTACCATATTCATGACAGTATTTTCCCATTCTGGATCACTTTTCATCTTTTCAAATGCTTCATCTGTAATAATCAGTGAACCTCCAACACATGTGGAACGATACCATCCGCTCACAGGCATCTGAGACATTTCATTCATAACCCATTGCTTATATTCGTCCATTGTCATTTCCTCTTTGGTCTTATTGGAAATAGAACTATCATATGTAAAGCCACTATAATTTGGTGGCTGCGAAATAACCATATCCCCCGCCCATGCAGAGGTAGTTGATGTTGTGCTCTGTCTTTCCTCTGCCTTTTGTACTTCACTTGCAAAATTGCCTTCCCCTGTTGTTTTCATACTGCTGTTCATATAAGCGTAGGCAGTTGCGCCAATACCATTTACACCACTAATACTCATTTTCTGTTCTCCTTTCATCCTTCATCATCACCGACAAAATGAATACCTTTCCATCTACTGACCAGTCCACGCCGCCATGATACTTTTCCGCCACACTTTTGATATTGGCAAGACCGATTCCATGCGCTTCCTTGTCTGCCTTATCCGTTGCCGGAAATTCAGACTGCCGCTTTCGTATTACATTTCCGTCAAAACTGTTTGTTATTTCTATAAAAATCATCTTCCCTTTCCGGAAAGAAGATAGCCGGATAAAAGTTTCTGCATCAGATTCTTTTCCCTTTAACTTCCTGCACGCTTCGATTGCATTGTCCAGTGCATTGCCCAAAATAATCCCTATGTCATAGCTTTGAATGAGCAAGTTATCCGGAAACAGCAGCCTGTCTGCATCCATCTGCATGTCAGGTATTGTCCTTACTGCTTCGTGATACTTCATATTAAGCAGGGTATCAACAACGGTATTCCCTGTTCTAAATTGAAATTCCAAGCGTTCCATTGTCCGATTCAGCTCAGACAGATAAGCCTGCAATTCTGCATTTCCTGTTTCTTCATTTCCGGTTGCAAGCTGCATGATAACGGAAAGTGTATTTTTCATATCATGCTTCATACTGCGTATGCCGGAATAAATGTGTTCCATTTCTTCCATGTGTTCCTGCATACTGCCTATCTGCTTTTCCAAAATAATCCGGCTGTTCTTCTCTCGGTTCAATACAATCATATTTTGAAATGTCTTTACCACATAGAGAATAGACAACAGGGACAAAATCAGAATTGCCGGAACAATAATGCTTAAAATCGGGTATCTGTCACATAATAGCTTCGGCATATCATTTTCTATTGTTATCATAATCGTTCTAAGAAGCAAACAAACCAGTAACCCAACCGTTCCCGGTACTAATAGAAAATACAACTCTGTTCTTTGTATCCTATAATCCTTATCACTAAAACTCCTGATAATCTTCCTTAAAGCGAAATACAATAATACAAGAAATATGCCATAAAAAATTATTTGTAGAAAAGTGGCAGATATCTGCACAATCCATTCAAAAGTATCAACAGCAATATAGCCTTTTTCTAGAAGCCATACCCAGAGGTCAAACAGATTGCCACCAATCTGCATCAGCATATAGGACAGGAAAAAAGTAATCTCACTTACTGCCATAAAAGTTATTGCAAGGAAAGCAGTTATTGCTTGAACTCCTTTATAAAACAGAAGTGCCAGCAGGACGATAATTACAAACATCAATGTAATTTTTCCAACCGTTCTGATGCTCTCATTATCAGCTGGCAGGATAAAGTTGATACCCAATCTTAACACTCCATATACAACCATAACCAGCAGTCCGTTTATGCGTCTGTCCTTCTCCCTGCCTTCCAGAAAACTTCCCAAAAAGTATTGCAGACAATACCCCTGCCCCAAAGCAACGATTACATCCAAACATACATTTATCACATCATACACCGGCTGTACCTCCATTCCGCAGATACCGCATATACTCCTTCACAAATTCGTTATAACGCTCCTTCGCCATGAATATGTTCTCTCCATTACTCAGGCTTATGCTGTCATTTTCATATTCTGCGATATGTGCCATATTTACTAAATACCCCCTGTGACAGCGATAGAAGTTTCCACCTAACTGCTTTTCCAGATCGTTCATGGAAGCATAGGTGTCTATTATTTCATTACTGGTATGTATTTCCACTTTTTTCCCTCGGTTTTCAATATACAGGATATTGTCATGGTTAATGGTAAAGCTCCGATTTCTGGTTTTGATAAAAATGTTTTTTTGTCCCTGCGTGGTTCTCTTTTCCACTTCCTTTTTTGCCCGTTCAAAAACTTCCGAAAACTTCTTTTCTTCTACAGGCTTTAACAGGTAATGAAACGCCGATACATCAAAGGCTTCAAACACATATTCCTTTACCCCGGTAATAAAAATAACCACCATATCTTCCTGTTTTTCCCTCAAGGCTCTGGCAGTATCAATGCCATTCATGCCCTCCATCTGAATATCAAGGAATAACACATCAAACTTTTTTCCCTCTGCCAACAGCTCCTCTCCTGTTTCATAGTATTTAACATTGCAGTCTGGCTCATATTTTACAGCCAATTTTTTTATCTGCTCCCTGATAACTTTTTCGTCATCGACGATTGCTACCTCCATAAATTTCACACCTCTAATCCTGACAAGTCTTATATATAATCTGTCATTTATTTTATCGGCAAAAAAATATATTTTTTCTCTTAAATGGAACGAAACCCTTTTGAAATGGAACGAAACCGAAATAATTATCAAAATCAGCTCTATATTCGCTCTATATTTCCCGATTATTATCGCTTGAATTGTTTTTCTCTATCCGTAACCTTTCCTGTTTCCTCTGCTCGTCACTTAATCTTCTTGGCTTACGATAACCACATAACAGGAAAAAGCAGATAGATTGCTACCTGCTCTTTCCATAAAACTTTATAAACTTGCTTCCTGACTCTTGGTCTTTGGTTTCTCCGGCATCTTCTGATCGGAAATTTTCTGCTTCATCTCGGCAAGTTTCTCCTTAACGGATACCCGCCCTCTGGAACCGTCTGCTAACATCCGCTCCTTGTCATGCTCTGCGATACGCTCCGACATCAGAAAACTTGCAACAGGCTTTAACGGTTCATCAGCCACCTCCTGTATATCTTCTGCCCTGTCCGACTCGCCCTCCTGTGCCTGTGTGCTCTGCTCTCCATTTTCGTCCTCCGGCTCATCATCGCCCATATCCAGCACATTATCGCCCTTTTCGTCCATATTCAGAAGTGCATTTAACTCTGCAAGGCGCTCTAGCTTCTCCGCCAGTTCCTGCTCCTGTGCAAAAGGTTTTGTGACTTCCACCTTTGCGGTTTCAATCTGATGTTCCACGTTGGAAAGCTTCTGCTCCACGTCTGTCATTTTTCCGGTCATTCCCTCTAACGCATTGGAAAGTCTTTGCAGATTTCCAAGGGAATCGGCTCCGATTTCCACCTCATGGCTCAAGCTTCCTTTTAAGCTGATCGTAAACTTGGAGAAAAACGAATCGAAGGACACGCTCATCTTAAAGCCCTGATATTCCCCGATTGTAACTGCCATGTTTGGCTGTTTGGCACTCCGGCACATATCAATCAACGCCGAACCCGCTTCCTTTTTGTCCGTATAGGTACGGTTGCCTATACCTTTGGCATCGTGATCCTCGTGCGCTCTGTCACTTCCCGGAAGTGCATGGGAGCTGCCACCCGTACCATATTCATTTTTCAGAAAAGCAATGTTCCTTTAAGTATTCCATATCCGAAGCAAGCTCTTTATAACAGTCCTCTGCAATCCGTCCGGCAATCTCCCGGATACGTCCCACAAACCCGGCTTCCCTGTCGGTGTCCCCATAAATCTTTTCCAAACGGGAAATCACCGATTCCATGTGTTCCTCACGCATTTCCCAGAGGTTAGGGAATTGTCCGATTCTTCTTGCCTTATGCACATCTGAAATATCAAAGACATATTTCAAACCGGAAAAACTATCCTCATCAATCAGCGCAATGCCCTTTGCACCTTTGTTTACCCAGCAGTGCATCTTTTCATTCCATATCTCTATGGAAGCACAGGCGGTTGCATCCGGTCTTTGAGCATAGATTAAAAGCTGTTCCTTGAACGAATATTTATACAGTCCGGAAGCAGTATTTAGGTATCTCCTCCAGTTTTCTTCATTCCGCACGACTTCTTTTGCTGTTTCCTCTGCCAGTGCGGAAATCAATTTATATTTTCTCATGGTAAACCTCCATTCTTATTTGATTTTCGTAAGCGATGAATAACACACCGCCTACCCAAAACAGTAAACGACTACCATTTACTTTAGGTTTTCCCTGCTATCTACATGGCAGTGGAATTCTGTTTTCCGGGACATTGGATTCCACATCAATGATCCCCGAACACTGCTCTTTGATAAATTCACTCCATGGCATCAGCTGTTCTATACCTGCGGACGAGTTCATATAATCCGGCATATACAGCAGTACCATATAGAGATATTGGAAAATATTCAGATTGTTTGCTTTTGCTGTTTCCACAATGCTGTACATTACCGCACTTGCCCCAGCTCCTGCTTCTGATGTATGGAACAGGAAGGCTTTCCGCCCAACGGCATAACTTTTGGCTTTCCGTTCCGCACGGTTGTTTGAAATTTCACACCGGCCATCTATCATATAGTTCATCAAGGTATCATGATGATTTTGGGCATAGTTCACCGCTTTCCCAAGCTTGCTTCCGCCAGTTGGATGCAGTGTGCCAAGCCAGTTCCAGAACGGTTCCCATACAGGCTGTTCCAGAACGGTTCTTTGTTGTTTTCGTTCTTCTGCCTCCAGTTCTTTTAATGTGCGCTCCAGGTAGAAGAGCTTATTGCAATACAGCAGTCCAATTTCTGCCGGGAGCAGCTGTTCCAGCTTCTCTTCATCCGGAAGACCGGTATCCTCGATCGCTTCATCAGAGTTAACATCCAGAAGTTTCAGCTTTTTACGTCTGGCTGCCGGGACTGCTTCAAAGAACTTACGTCTTGCATGTGCAAGGCAGCAGACCAGTATGACATCTTCAGGCCTGTTGTAACCCTGATATCCGTCACACTGTACCATTCCATGGAATCCTTCCAGAAATTCCTGCACACAGGATCCTTTCCGGCTTGGCTGGTAATCATAAAGGACAATCGGTGTAAGACCATCATTTCCGGTTGTATATAACCACATATAAGAGGTCTGTTCCGCCGTACGTCCCTTTTCCCGCAGCACCTGACATATTGTCTCATCTGCATGTATCAGGTCCCGCTTTAAAAGTTCTTCATGCAGCCGGTCATAGATCAGATAGAAATAGTTTTCTGCCGTATAAATGATCCAGTTCGCCATGGTTTCCCGTGGCAGGGTAAATCCCAGCTGGTTCATCAGAAATTCCTGACGATAGTAAGGCATTGCCATGCCGATCTTTTCCATTGCAACATATGCGACCATGGATGGGGAAGCCGGGCTGTGTGGAATCAATGCTGTAGGTATCTTGGATTCAGCAAATGTCCCGTCACCATCTTTTCTGCATTCCGGGCACTGCCATTTCTCCTGATAATAGTGGATTCGTTCCACCTTTGCCGGGGTGATCCGTAGTTCTTCACGGACAAACATTTCCGTCACATACTCCATCTTGGAATTACAATAAGGACAATACTTATCTTCTTCCGGCAGGGGGATGACTTCCTTATGGATCGGAAGATTTCCATACTGGTCTTCACGTGTCGCTTTCGCTTTGCGTGTTGTCCGTTTGTGGCTTTTGACGATTGTTGTCACAGTTTCTTCCGTTTTCTTATCCTGTTTTGTCTTCTCACTGCCTGTACCAAAGAGTTTCCGCTGGAATTCATCCAGTGTTTCCCTGAGACCGGCAATTGTATCTTTCAGGTCATTGATGGTTTCCTTCAGTTCTGTGATGGTTTCGTCTTTTTCATCTAACCGTTCAGAAAGCATCTGGATCATAAGGTCCTTCTGCTTCATCTCACTGTTAAAAAGTATGTCCTGTCCCTTTGAATCCACGGTGAATCCCTCCCTCTTTTTTCGTTACCTTTATTGTACGAAAAGGAAGGCATGGTTGCAAATGCCGTCCAAAATCAGACTGGCATTATGCCGAAAGCCAGATAGTTCCTTTTTTTCTCAAAATCAGCCAGTTTCCGGGATTTTCCGTAAAGTTATGCACATCATGATGATGTCATGCTCAACTATCCCCGGACAACGCACCCCATGATTTCACATCTGTGGATATCTTCCGTCAACAGCCTGCTCCGGCTGTAGAAAAATTTTTCAAAATCTACATATTGCACAAATCAGTAATCCCTGTCTTTCGCAGGCTGTATCGCTTTCGGCTGGTCAATGGAAAGTCCTTCCATCAGCCAGCGGAATTCCTGCCTTGTCAGGGATCTGACTTCTGAAGCATTGCGTGGCCATTGGAATTTTCCATTGTCCAGGCGCTTCTGCAGGAGTACAAATCCATCCCGGTCAAAATAGAGGGCTTTCATCGTATTCTTTTTGCGTCCACAGAACAGAAAGACCGCATTGGAGAACGGATCCATCTGGAAATTGTCACGGATGACTGCCATGAGTCCGTCAAAGGATTTTCTCATATCAGTCCTTCCTGTAACCAGATAGATTTTCTGTACTCTGGGCAGATCACCGATCAAAGTTTCCACAGGGCAGATATCGTATGATAGATCACATCCCTGCCTGCATGATTATTGATTGCAACTTTACAGCCGTTTATGATAACTGTCAGTGCTTCGCCTTCTGATGTTGCATCTGTTGACAGCAGTCTGACTGGATTCGATATCGGTATATGCGATTCTTCTGTAATGGAAAGTGGTACGATCTCATGTGTGGCATCCACGATTAGCCTGTCTGTCTCCGGAATCATACATGATTTCTTTCTCAGCCTTGTGACAGTATTATAAAACGTATTGATAGAGATATCATTCTGCTCACACCAGACATGGTCAGAAAATCCACTGCTGCGACATTGCTGAATCAATGACAGCCATTCTTCGTCTGTTCTTCTCTTATTACGCATAAGCTGCTCCTCCTGTTAGCTAAAGTAGTTAAACACCGTAAACGGCTACCTTTGCTTAAGAAAAGAAGAATGATACGTCCGCATCCAGATCTGAAAATAGATAAAGTAGTCGTTTACTGTTTATTGACTGTATTATCCCAAATCTTCAATTAAATTTGGAACGGTATGTTATTCATCGCTTACCTTATAAACAGCAAAAAGCTCCCGAAGGAGCTTTCCACACTTTAAATATACACCAAATGTGTACTTTTTGAAACTACTAAAAAAGGACTGATAAACAGTCCCGAAATGTATAGACATCCCTTTACGAAACGTCCCAGTATTTTTGTATGTTTTTTGGCACCACCTACTTAAAAAATGGGTATAAAAAAAGAAGGTGTATTTCCACCTTCCTTAATATTAATCAGCAATAATCGTTAATGTTTCTAAATATTTTCTTACTTTTTTATTAACATCATTCAACCTATTTTGGAAATCTTCTGACATACCAATTTCATCTTCTGTTATAATTTTATTAATTTCCACGCATTCTGCTTCATATTCCTTTATTCTAGCAATAATTCCCCAAAACAAGGTATTTGCCAGCTCATTTAACGCAAGATATTCATTATATATTTCCTCAGGAATAAATGGTGCATTTTCAAAAAGCAAATTTTGAGCAGTACTATTTACACTAATTATTCTACTAACTTCTTCCATAGAAATTATATCATCTTCTTCAATAGAAATAATACGATTGCCTATTCTCTTATATGCAAATGATGATAACTTAACTGCTACAGAGAAAAATGCTTTTGATAGTTGTTTATATATCTGGTATTCATTATCAAATTGAGTTTTTGATATATATCTACGATGTTCCATTATACTTTTGTACTTTTCAAATTCTTGCTCAAATCTCTGCTGATATTTTCCATCAATACGTTTTGCAATTCTCTCTGAAATAAAATTTGCTAATGCACATATTATTACTCCAGAGCCACCCACACTTATAATTATTGATGTTGCAATTGCAATAATATCTTTAGCTATCATAATTAGTTCTCCTATGCAAATATATCTATTCTGCCATTATCTCTTATCAATTTACATTCTTTCTATTTTATAAGATAATCTTTTTCATCATACATTAATATAACTTGATAAAACAACCTCACCAGACAAAATCCAGTGAGGTCACATAATTACGCTTTCTGTTTCGGTACAAACTCAATCTTAAGAGCCATTCCCATACCATCCGCTAATCTTTTCAGTAAATTGACAGAAGGATTTCTTGTTCCATTTTCAAGCTTACTAATATCAGCCTGATTAATACCAGTACGCTCCGCAAGTTCTTTCTGTGTAAGATTCTGTGATGTTCTTGCATCTACGATAGCTCTGATAACATCCATCTCTGGCTGAATCGCTTCATACTCTTTTCTAAATTCTTCATCCTTCAACTGATTAGAAAGCATATCATCAAATGTTCTCATTCTTCATCACCCTTTCTATGAAATCTTTTCTTCTATCTTTTGCAATCTGTATCTCCTCTTTGGGAGTTTTCTGTGTTTTCTTAACAAAACCATTCGTCATTATAATTTTTCCCTCATAATAGAAAAAATATAATACTCTGGTAATATCGCTTCCGAATTTGCATCGCAATTCAAAAATACCATCTTCCAGATGCTTGCTATATGGTTCCCTAAGCATATTTCCTTTTTCCTGCAAAATTCCCATCAAACCATATATCTTAGCTCTCATCTTAGGATTAACAGAGTCAAGAAATTCCTCTACAGGAACTTCTCCATTTTCTTTTTCATATGCAATCAATTTAAAGTCCGCCATGCAATCTCCTTTGTAGTTATTATATGGCACATATACCATATTGTCAATTATCCATTTAATCTAATCATACCTACCTATTTCTCTAAAAAACGTGTAGTAAGTGTGTAGTAGAGCACTTTTTCAGCTAAGGAATGGCTTATTTACAGGCTTTGCGGGAGTATCTATTGATATTGCCGTGACACACGATCAATTTTACTAAATCAATTTAAAATACCTCAACGCATCCTTAATATACTCCACCTTCTCCTGCGGACACTGCTTCACCTCTGGATTCTCTTTCTTGGACTTATTATAATTCTCGCCCATGTCCAGACCACACATCCGCTTGACCTGTGCAATATAAGAAGTATGCACATTCACACCATACTTTTCCTTCACATATTCCTTAATCTTTGAATAAGTAGCCTTTTCCTCTGGTGTATAATTACTCTCTTCATCAGGCTCCATTGTAACCTCAATCTTAGGTGTATCTTTTTTGAGGGATAATTTGACTACCGTCTCCACATGCACAGTATTCGGAAACATATCCACGCACTGCACCTTATCCACGACATACCCCCGCGCCAGCAGCACCTCCAGATCCCGCGCCAGACTCGTCGGCTTACACGAAATATAAATCATATGATCCACACCATAATTGATAATCTTTTCCAGCGCCTTCGGATGAATACCATCCCTTGGCGGATCAAGCACAATATAATCCGGCCGTTCCTCAATCGTATCGAGCACCTTTAAGACGTCACCCGCCAAAAATTCACAGTTGTCCAGATGATTGAGCGCCGCATTCTCTTTTGCCGCCTCCACCGCTTCCTCGATGATCTCCACGCCCACAACTTTTTTGCAGACCGGAGCGAGCATCTGTGCGATCGTACCGGTACCGCTGTACAGATCATAAACGGTCTTGTCTGCCAGCATGTCCGGATTATCCCCGAGGATAAATTCGCGGGCTGTGGAATAAAGCACTTCTGCTCCGAGAGAGTTTGTCTGGAAAAAAGAAAACGGTGAAATCTGAAAACGCAGTCCCAACAGCTCCTCATAAAAATAATCCTGTCCGAAAAGTACTTCCGTTCCTTCGTTTTTTACGACATCCGCCACGCTGTCATTTTTTGTGTGAAGTACTCCTTTTAAGGTTCCTTCCAGGGAAAGTGCCAGAAGTACATCTTTCCATCCGGCTAAAAGCTGCTTTTCTTTTTTTTCGTTTACCGTTCCGGCATGTGGACATCTGCCCTGCTTTTCCAGCAATGCAGCCTCTATCTTTGCACGCTCGTCCGGCTCCTGCTCCTGTACATTTCTCCAATCCTGCGTCGTAGTGATCAGATCAACTAAAATCTCTCCGGTCTTTACTGCCTTTCGCACAAGAAGATGGCGCAGATACCCGGTATGACGCAGTCTGTGATAGAAGAAGATTTCCTGCTCCCTGAAATAAGCGAGCGTTGCCATGAGAATCGCACGGAAATCGCCATCCACGATCCGACAGTCCTCTACCGTTACAATATCGTAAAAACTGCCGCGCTTGTGCATTCCAAGTGCCAGCGGTCCGTCCTTGTATTCATCTCCAAATGAAAATTCCATTTTGTTACGGTAAGCAAGCACACGCGGACTGTGTCTGATTGGCAGAAACTCATAAGCACAGGCATCCCCGATCGCCTGCTCTATCATGCCGTGTACCTGTGTCTCCTTGATCTTTAACTGTTCTTCATAAGGCAGACTCTGATACGTACATCCTCCGCACTGTCCGAAATGCCGGCAGGTATCTGCGGTCTCCCGTGGCGATTTCTTCACGGTTTCCAGAAGCCGTCCTTCCGCTTTTCCTTTTCGTACCTTATTTACTGCAAAGGAAACACGCTGTCCCGGAATGGTATTCTTGACGATGACGCGTTCTCCCTCGTCTGTCATCACAATCCCTTTGTTCGGGAATTCTACGGTTGTTACGTTTCCTTCTGCAATCTGCCCTTTTTTCATTCTTTTACTCCTCATGCATCATTCTGAATCTTATTTTCTTACAGAAAAAGGGACTACACAACTGCAGTCCCTTCTTTCTTCGTTCGGTTTTCTTTTTCTGCGCACCGCTCAAACTGCCTGAAAGTTCTCACGCTTCCGACAATGATTAGTCCTCTGTCTTGTCTGCGGAAGCATCCTTAGACTCTGCAGCCGGCTCATCATCCTCATCCTCGAAGAAGTCATTGTCGAACTCATCTTCAAAATCGTCCTCAAAATCATCCAGATAATCCGGTGTAAAGAAACGATAAATTCCATAGATTGCTGCTGCAACTGCGACAACGATTCCAATCACGGCGAATACAATCACGAATTTGGAAGGTTTCTTCTCCTCTTCTTCCTGTCTCTTCAAAAACTTATTAAGCTTTGCTGCATCCAAAACATCCCCCACTTTGGTAGATGCTAAAATATCTTCTACTTTACTCATGATGGCACTTCTCCTTCCTGCATTTTTAATTACATCCATTATAGCATATCTTTCCCTGTTTTCCTATGAAAAATTTGTGTTTATAAAAAATTTATCATATCTTTTTTAATTTTGCAAAGCTTGCAAACATCTTCTTTGTTCCGACTTTGTCGAAATCTACGGTCACTTCATAGTCCCTGCCCCCGGAAACAATTGCCATGACTTCTCCATCGCCAAATTTGATGTGGCGGACACGATCTCCCACCTGATAGGACAATGCTCCACCCGCGGAACCAAAATCACGCTGGTTTTCCACCTTTGTATATACCGGTTTTGTGGCTTTTGAGGAACGGAAGGTCGATCCATATCCCTCTCCCACTTCTTTTCCATATCCGCTTCCACCATAACTCGGCACCGTCCGGAATGCCTTACGCGCCTTCTGAAATGTGGACTGTTCGATGGGTTCTTCCTTTGTCTTTGGCTCATAAATCTTTCCGGAAAGAAGTTCCGGCGGAATTTCCCTGACAAAACGGGATACTTTTCCATACTGTGTCTGCCCCCGCACCATGCGCACACGCGCGGAAGTGATTGTCAGATTTTTCTTTGCACGGGTAATTCCCACATATGCCAGACGCCGTTCTTCCTCGATCTCGGCCTGGGAGTTATCACTCGTAACAGACATATAACTCGGAAACAGTCCGTCCTCAAGTCCTGCCAGATAGACATTCGGAAATTCAAGTCCTTTCGCACTATGTAAAGTCATAAGTACCACATAGTCACTGTTTTCGTCAAAACTGTCAATATCCGCAACCAGAGCGACATTTTCCAGAAAGCCGTTTAAGGTCGGAGCTTCTTCCCCCTCCGCATAATCCACAGCTTTGCTGATCAATTCGTCAATATTTTCGATTCTTGCCTCTGCCTCATCCGTTCCCTCTGCTTCGAGTTCTCTGACATAACCGGTCGTTTCAATAACTTCCTGCAGCAGATCTGCCACGGAAAGCAGCTTTGCCTTTGCTTTCATAGACTGGATAAACAACACAAACGGCCGGATCTTTGCTGCCGCTTTGCCCAGCCCCGGTACCTGTTCTGCCACACAGAGCGCATCATAAAAACTGATCTCCTGCTCCTGGGCATACAATGCCACTTTGTTGATCGATGCCGCACCAATTCCACGTTTTGGGATGTTGATGATACGCCGCACCGCCAGATCATCCTGCCCATTGTCGATGGTCTTTAAATATGCCAGCAGATCCTTCACTTCCTTACGGGCGTAGAAATTTACGCCGCCAAAAATTTTATATGGAATATTTGCTGTAATAAAACGTTCCTCAAAGAGACGGGACTGTGCATTGGTACGATAGAGAATGGCACAGTCTTTATACTGATACTCTCCTTTGCGTACCCGCCGGGCAATATCCCTTGCCACAAAATCCGCTTCCTCTGCCGCCGTATCCAGCTGCTCAAAGGTGATCTTGTCCCCGGCTCCATTGTCCGTCCACAGACGCTTTTCCTTTCGCCCCTGATTGTTGGCAATCACAGCATTGGCTGCATCCAGAATATTTTGCGTGCTCCGGTAATTCTGCTCCAGTTTGATCACTGTGGCATCCGGAAAATGATGTTCAAAATTCAGAATATTGTAGATATTCGCTCCCCGGAACTTATAGATAGACTGATCATCATCACCTACAACACAAAGATTCTGGTATTTTAAAGCCAGCAGACGGATCAGTTCAAACTGTGCGGTATTGGTATCCTGATACTCATCCACCATAATATAGCGGAAACGATCCTGATACGAGGCAAGCACCTCTTTGTCCAGTTTGAACAGTTCCACGGTTTTCATGATCAGATCATCAAAATCCAATGCATTATTCTGCTTTAACGCCTGCTGATATTCCCGGTAAACCTGGGCCTGTTTTCGTTTCACATAATCGCCTGCTGCGCGCGTCTCAAATTCGATCGGATCGATCAGCTCATCTTTTGCGGAGGAAATAGCAGAAAGAAACATTTTCTCTTTGTACATTTTCGTATCGATTTCCAGACGTTTGCAGATATCCTTCATCAGAGTCTTCTGATCATCGGAATCGTAGATGGTAAAATTGGTGCCAAACCCCAGCCTGTCAATATATCTGCGCAAAATACGCACACAGGTGGAATGGAATGTGCACACCCAGATACTTTCCGAACCATATCCCACCATCTGGTCAATACGCTCCCGCATCTCCCCTGCCGCTTTATTGGTAAACGTGATTGCCATGATATTGTAGGGATTAACCCCGCATTCCTCAATCAGATATGCCGTACGATGTGTCAGTACTCTGGTTTTTCCGGACCCGGCACCTGCCAGAATCAGAAGCGGTCCGTCGGTTGCCATCACAGCCTGCCGCTGTGGTTCGTTCAGTGCATCTAATAAGCTCATATCGTTTCTCCGTCTCTTTCCATAATTCATTATTCGTGTGTCTCATTATATCATAGATAGTCCGAATAGAACATACATTCTTTTGTTTTTTGAAAAAAGCATGAAAATGCCTTGTCATCTAGTTTTTATTACTATATAATGTGATATGAGGTGAAAATATGGACAACGAAGTAAAAGAATTTCTTGCTGCACTGCAGAAGAAACTGGTTTCAATCGATTACATCAAAACGGAAGACATTCCAAATATCGGTTTATATATGGATCAGGTCACGACCTTTATGGACGAGCAGTTAGAAGCCTGCAAACGCTATGAAGATGATAAAATTCTGACCAAAACAATGATCAACAATTATGCCAAAAACAATCTGCTCCCTGCCCCGGAGAAGAAAAAATATTCCAAGGAGCATGTGCTGACCCTGTTATTCATTTACTATTTTAAGAATCTGCTCAGCATCAACGACATCCAGTCCCTGTTAAATCCCCTGACGGAACATTATTTTGGCAACAAAGCCGGATTTAATATGGAAGATGTCTATAATGAGGTTTTTAATTTAGAGAGCACCGAGTCCGAGAAATTATTAAAAGATCTCGGAAAAAAATATGCACTCTCCCGTGAGACGTTCCGGAAATTTCCGGAAAATGATCAGGAATTTCTGCAGAATTTCAGTTTTATCTGTCTGCTCAGCTACGACGTATACATCAAAAAGATGATTATCGAAAGTGTTATCGACAATATCAACAGTCAAAACAGTAAAACAAATAAAAAAGAGAATTCCAAAAAGGAATCCTCCAAAAAAGACACCGTTTAATCCAAACGGATGATTGTATTTTCAGGCACAGATGCAGATACGCATCCGTGCCTTTTTTCTATTCCTGTTCCGGATGTTTCTGTGACAGACGGCTGAATACCATCTCATATCCGTCATTTCCATAGTTCAGAGAACGATTGACACGGCTGATCGTCGCTGTAGACGCCCCCGTCTTTTCTGCAATATCAAGGTATGTCTTCTGATCCCGCAGCATTCCCGCCACTTCAAATCGCTGTGATAAAGAAAGCAATTCATTGACCGTACACACATCCTCAAAAAATGTATAACATTCCTCTCTGTTCTGCAGACATAAAATTGCATCAAACAGATGATCTACTGCCTCTGTTTTAAGTTTCTTGCTCATTATGCTCCCTCTTTCCTTCCAAAAATCATGTCTGTATTTTATCATATTAAAGTTTTAAAGTAAACAGATTTCTTGCATTACCCCATTGTTATGCTATAATGTTTAGTACAGTTTACCAAACACGAAAACGAATGGAGAATCTATGATATGAAAAAGATCGGTTATTTTTTTTCCGGCTTTCTGCCAATTTTAACAACAACAGCTGCACAGATACTGGCCTCTTTTTTTATGTTCGGAATCGCAGCTCTGTTTCTGTGTCCGGCCTCCCAGAGCACAGGCTTTGATGCCGATACCATCGAAACACTTCTGACCAATACGGAGTTTAATGCATGCATCATGCTGATTTATACCGTAACCTGCATCGTATTCATGGGAATATGGTATTATCGCTCCTGTGGGGGCAATTATCTTCCAAAACCATCCCTCACGTTTCATCCTCTGCAGTTTTTATCCATCATTCTTCTGATTCCCGGCATGCAGTTCTTTTCCGGTTATCTGACTTCTGCGGTATCTCTTCTTTTCCCGAACTGGCTCAGCCAGTACGAAAAACTCATGGAAACCGCAGGCTTAGACTCCGACATCGGACTGTTCATGTTTATCTATGCCGTAATTCTCGGTCCTGTCTGCGAAGAACTGGTTTTCCGCGGCGTCACCATGCGTCTGGTCCGACGGGCACTTCCGTTCTGGGCTGCCAACCTGATGCAGGCGGTTCTCTTCGGAATCTTTCACATGAACTGGATTCAGGGAATTTATGCATTTGTTCTCGGTCTTGTACTGGGATGGATCTGTGAAAAAGGAGGAAGCATCTATTTCTCAATGTTCTTCCACATCCTGTTCAACTTCTGGGGAACCATCATCGGACCGCTACTGAACAATCTCAAAGAAACGGATCTTCTGGGAATTATCATCTTTCTCTTTACGATTGTTTCTCTCGTTTTGGGCTTTTCCTTATTCCGCCTGGGAACGAAATGGCGCGATCAGAAAGCGGCGCGCCTTATGGCTACCCCTGATCATGATGATCATTTCGAAGCAGCTGAATGATCCGGTACTCATAAAACACGGTGATCACAAGGATGGCGGCAATCACCAGCAGACTGTACGCGTCCTTGAGTTCGATCCCGATCACATCTCCCACACACGGAACCATCAGACCGATGATAAACACCAGTTTTACCAGCCGGATCATCCGGATGGAATATTTACGCACCTTTCCCACACACACCTCTTTCGGAAGCCGGTTTATTTTTTCCGGTTGACAGCTTACCAGGCTGAGTCCCACATAGATCAGAACAACTCCTGCAATGTTACAGATAAATTTATATGGCGCAACTTTATAGGCAATCCCATAATAGATCTGCAGTCCGATATAGACAATTCCAAGGATCATTCCTATCGCCTCCGCAAAAATTGCCGGAACGGTTAAATCTTCTTTTTTCATCTGCTTTTCTCCATTTCATTCTGTAAAATCATATCCTAATTCTAACACCTTTTTGACTTGAATTCCATAGTTCATGTGCTATAATGAAACACAGAGTAACAATATAACAAAGGAGATCTCATGGAAAATCTTATTTTACCAAAACAATACAAATCAGAACTGAATCTTCATGACACACAGCTTGCCATCAAGACAGTCAAAGATTTCTTTCAGGCACTGCTGGCGCAGAGACTGCATCTGACACGTGTTTCTGCTCCTCTTTTTGTAGACCCGGCAACCGGTCTTAATGATAACTTAAACGGTTATGAACGCCCGGTTACTTTCGGTATTAAGGAGCAGGACGATAAAAATGCCGAAGTTGTCCATTCTCTCGCAAAATGGAAACGTTACGCCCTGAAAAAATACGGATTTCAGGTCGGAGAAGGCATCTACACTGATATGAATGCCATCCGCCGCGATGAAAGTACGGACAACATTCATTCTATTTTCGTAGATCAGTGGGACTGGGAAAAAATCATTCATAAAGAAGACCGTAATCTGGACTATTTAAAAGAGACCGTTCGTACCGTATATAAGTGTCTTCGCAAAACAGAACAGTATATGGCCATCCAGTATGATTACATTGATCTGATCCTTCCAAAGGAAATTTTCTTTATCACCTCCCAGGAACTGGAGGATCTGTTTCCGGACAACACACCGAAGGAACGTGAGTATTATATTACCAAGGCAAAAGGTGCTGTATGTATCATGCAGATCGGTGACACCTTAGAGTCCGGCGAACCGCACGACGGACGTGCTCCGGATTACGATGACTGGGCTTTAAATGCAGATATTCTTGTTTATTATCCGGTTCTTGATATTGCACTGGAATTATCTTCGATGGGTATCCGTGTAGACAAAACTGCACTGATTTCCCAGCTTGACAAAGCCGGCTGTCCGGAACGCAAGGATCTGCCATTCCAGAAATCCATCATCGATGGAACACTTCCTTATACCATCGGCGGAGGAATTGGTCAGTCCCGTATCTGTATGTTCTTCCTTCGCAAAGCTCATATCGGCGAAGTGCAGAGTTCTCTCTGGCCGGAAGAAACAATTGCAGCCTGCGAGGAACATGGTATTCAGCTCTTATAATTTATTTTACGTAATAAAATAAACAAAGCAAAAAATCAAAGAGGAAAAACGAAAAAAACGTTTTTCCTCTTTTTGTATTATCTCCTCTAAATTACAGCTATAAGGTTTCCTCATCCGCCTCGCACATACGATAGCCTACGCCCAGTTCATTTACAATATAATTTTTTTCTCCCGGTCTGGCTCCCAGCTTCTTACGGATATTTACCATATTGACCTGCAGTTTTTTGATGCTGCCCTCATCGTTATACCCCCAGATCTCTTTGATAATGGCTGAATATGTCATAACCTTTCCCGCATGTTCCGACAATGCTGCAATGATATTGTACTCTGTCTGTGTCAGCTTCACTTCTTTTTTATGCAAGAAAACTCTTCTTGCATCGTAATCAATGGTCAGACCGGATGCCTCAAATTTTCCACCCGGAAACATTCCGTTTTGCATGCGATGTGTTGTCATGCGAAGCGTAGAACGTATCCGCGCAAGAAATTCATTGGAGCTAAATGGTTTTGTAACATAATCATTGGCTCCCATATCCAAAGCCTCCACTTTATCTTTTTCATCTGACCTAGCAGAAAGCACAATCACCGGCGTCAGGGAATCTTTCCGTAACCGCTTTAAAAAAGTCATTCCGTCCTGATCCGGAAGTCCCAGATCTAAAACAACGAGATCCGGTCTGTGTGAAGCATACATCATCATTCCGTCTTCGCAGGAATATGCCGATAATGCCTGATATCCGTTTGCCTCCAGAAGTGTAGCCACCAGATTGTTAATATGTTCATCATCCTCAATGATTAAAATCTTATATTTATTTCCGTTCATGCCTGTTCCTTCTCCTCCATATCCAGATAAAACCGGAAAAGTGCACCTCCATTTTTCTTATTTTCTGCCTTGATCTTTCCACCGTGCGCTTTGATAATTGTTGCGCACACTGCCAGTCCTATTCCTGCATTGCTCCGTTTGCAATCGGAAGATACCTCATATGCCTCATGGCTCCCGTAAAAAACAGATTTTAATTTTTCTTCCGGAATTCCACATCCATCATCCTGTACTTCAAATACGGCTTTGTCCGCCACAAGAAATACCTTCAGTCCCAGGTGCACCATTCCCTTTGCATGCTGCACCGCGTTTTCTAAAATATTGATCAACACCTGCTGGATCAGGATTGCATCCATGGGAATTACCACAAATTCATCCGGAATATCAATTTCAACCTCCTGATCCGGATATCTTTTATGAAACTTTAAAATCACCGAATCAATCAGCTCATCCAAAACCGTAGGTGTCTTAATGATTTTTACTTTTCCACTGTCAAGTTTTGTGATCGAAAGCAGGTTCTCAACCATCCGGAAAAGCCACTGTGCATCCTGCTGGATGTCCTGCAGCATCTTTGTCCGCTGTTCCTTCGTAAAATCATTATCCGGATCAAGCAGCGCCGAGCTGGAGCCATAGATCGTGGTAAGCGGAGTCCGAAGATCATGGGAAACCGCACGGAATATGTCTGCACGGATTTTTTCTTTTTCTCTCTCTTCTTCGAGAATTTTATTATACTTTATTTTGGTGGTAAACCCACAGGTAATCAAAGCCATCAGTATAATGATCACTGCCGATGCCATATTCTCCGGTATGGAAAAATTAAAGTGAAAAAATGGAAATGTGAAAGCAAAATTCAATTCAAGAACGCTGAGAATTGCAGCTGCCACACCATACAGATACCCCGGTGTGATCACAGAAGTCAGAAAGACTCCAAAAATAGATACTGCCGGGATCAGCGCATTTTCCACAGTACTGTTTTGTATCCACAAACAGACCATAAAACACACCAGCTGAATCCCGACGGTAATGGCTATATCTCTTATGATATACAATGTTTTTTTCATCCGAATCTTCTTTCTCCTTATCTCTTGCATCCGTATGTTTCATTATAGCATAATGGCGGTTAAGATTCGAATAAAAAATGTATTTTTCTAAGAAATCGTATTCAGTTCCTCCATCCACAATGTTGCACACGCATCACTCGGCATACGCAGATCTCCTCTCGGAGAAACAGCAACAGATCCGACTTTCGGGCCGTCCGGAAGGCAGGAACGTTTAAACTGCTGCGCAAAAAATCTACGGCAGAACGTTTTCAGCCATTTTAAAATAAATGCATCTTCATAAGTTCCCGCAAATGCAATTTTTGCCAGACGATAAATTTTTGCAGGGGAAAATCCCTGACGCAACATATAATACAGGAAGAAATCATGCAGTTCATACGGACCTACCAGATCCTCGGTCTTCTGTGAAATTTTTCCGTCTTCCGGCGGCAGAAGCTCCGGAGAAACAGGTGTATCCAATACATCATACAGTGTATCGGAAAGCTGCTTGTCCTCACAGGTATCCGCATAATAACGCACCAGATGCCGGACCAGCGTCTTTGGCACAGAAGCATTCACGGCATACATGGACATATGATCTCCGTTGTACGTTGCCCACCCCAGTGCAAGTTCCGACAGATCTCCGGTTCCGATCACAAGCGCATTCTTTTTGTTCGCAATGTCCATCAGAATCTGCGTGCGTTCCCGCGCCTGGGAATTTTCATATGTCACATCATGCACCGAAGGGTCCTGTCCGATATCCGAAAAATGCACATTTACCGACTGACAGATATCCACTTCCACAAATTCTGCCCCAAGGCTTTGAATCAGTTTGACAGCATTGTCATATGTGCGGTCGGTTGTCCCGAATCCCGGCATGGTGACGGCCGTAATTCCCTTATGATCCCGCCCGCACAGATCAAAGGCACGCACGGTCACCAGCAGTGCCAGCGTCGAATCCAGTCCTCCGGAAATACCTACCACAGCATTGGCTCCGGTATGTTCCAGACGTTTTTTTAGTCCCATTGCCTGAATCATCAGAATTTCATCACAACGCTTTTCCCTGTTCTGTCTGTCTGTTGGCACAAACGGTGCCGGATCAATAAACCGCGTCAGTTTTGTTTCTTCTATTTTTAAAGAGAACAGAATCTCGGTATGTGTCTGATCCTCAGTGACAAAAGTTGTCATTCTGCGGCGCTGTGCACAGAGACGTTCCACATCAATCTCCGAATACAGGATGCCATGTCCAAAACGCTTGGATTCCGCAAGAATCTGTCCGTTTTCCGCAATGATGTTGTGCCCGGAGAACACCAGATCCTGTGTAGACTCTCCCTCTCCCGCTGACGCATAAATATATGCCGCAAGAAGACGTGCAGACTGGCCACTTACCAGTTCCCTACGGTAACTGTCTTTGCCGGTCAGTTCATTCGAAGCCGACAAATTCACCAGAACAGACGCCCCCGCCAGTGCATGGGAGATACTCGGCGGATTCGGTGTCCACAGATCCTCACACAGTTCCACACCAATTCTGAGTTTCGGCATCTGCTCACAGACAAAAAGCAGATCCCGGTCCGCAGGAACACTGCTTCCGTCCGGCAGAACCACCTCTGTCGCAAGCTCTGCTCCGGATACGAAATGTCTCGCCTCATAAAATTCATTGTAATTCGGCAGATAACTCTTCGGTACAAGTCCAAGCACTTCTCCATGGGAAAACACTGCCGCCACATTGTATAATTTTCCAAGGATTTCAAAGGGAAGTCCCACGAAAAAAATGGCGTCCAGTGAAGCACTCTCTTTTACTAATTTCATCAGCGCATCCTTTGCGCCCTGCAGCAGACGTTCCTGCAAAAACAGATCCTGACAGGTATAGCCGGTCAGACAAAGTTCCGGAAAAACTACAATCTTTGCTCCCTGCCGGGTACTTTCTTTCATCATATCCAGAATCAGTTCTGCATTGTATTTTGTATCTGCCACTTTAATTTTCGGTGTGACTGCAGCTGCTTTTACAAATCCCTGTCTCACTTTCTCAACTCCTTTAATTCCTCTACGGAAAATTCATATGCCTTGTTACAGAACTGGCACTTTACCTCGATGCTCTCCCCATCATTGATGATGTCATCGAGATCTTTTTTGCTGAGCGTTGAAAGTGCACGCGATACCCGCTCCTTAGAACAGTCACAGACAAATGCTGCCGGAATTTTGTCGGTGATTTCCAACCCGAAATCTCCGAGAATTTCTTCGAGAATTCCTTCCGGTGTCAATCCTCGCTCCAGCATCATAGTCACAGAATCGATCTCTGCAATACGCTTTTCCAGTTTTTCAATGATCTCGTCACTCGTAAACGGCATAAGCTGAATAATAAATCCGCCGGCCTGACGCACCGTGTTGTTTTTGTTCATCAGCACACCCAATCCTACCGCAGACGGAATCTGCTCGGAAGTTGCAAAATAATAGGTTAAATCTTCTGCAATCTCTCCTGTCTGCAGCTGACACTGTCCCACATATGGCTCTTTTAGTCCCATATCTTTGATGACGCTCAAAATACCGAGATCCAGCGCGCCCCCTACATTTAAATGTCCGTCTTTGTTTGGCGGAAGTTCCACAATCGGATTATTGACAAATCCCTTGACATGTCCATTGGCGTCCGCAGTAACGGTAAGTCCCCTGGCCGGACCGCTGCACTGAATCTGCAGGGTCAGAAGATCCTTTTCCCCTTTTAACATTGTTCCCATCATCGCACCGCCGGACAACAGACGTCCCAGGGCTGCCGTCATGATCGGGGACGTATTGTGATCCTGTCTGGCGGTCTCCACCAGATCCCTCGATGTAATTGCAAATGCCCGGATTGCGGCACCTGCTGCGGTTGCTCTAACAATATAATCTGCCATGTATCATTTCTCCTTTATTCTTTTCTTGTAACAAATGTGATACGCTCACTGTCGGCTTTGACCCCGGCGTCGGTGTAATCATCATACATTCCTTCACAGACCAGTCCCGCCTGCTGCAGAAAATCCACTATCTGTTCCACCTTATAATTTCTCTGATAGTGTGTTTCCGCATATCGGCGGTACAGCTCTCCCTCTTCCGGGATAAACAGTGTCAGGTCATATTCATTGATTCTGGTCTCTTCGTCATAATAATTTTCCCAGATAAAACTTCCTTCCTGCCTGCTCTCCGCAAATGTGTGATCTCCAAGAAGCTGTTCGTATTTATAGGCGGTATTCATATCAAAGATAAATACTCCACCGCTTTCCAGACAGGCGGCAACCCGCCGGAATGCATCGGAAAGTTCCTGTGGCTCAAGCACATAATTGACACAGTCACAGGTACAGCAGACTGCCCGCACACATCCATCCAGTTCGAGTGTCTGCATCTCCTGCAGCAGATAAAGAATCGGCGGATCTGTCTGCTTTTCCATGGCTTTCTGCAGCATATCCACAGAAACATCCACACCGGTCATATCATACCCACAGGCAGCCAGTCTCCGGGTCAGTTCTCCGGTTCCGCATCCCAGATCCAGCACCGGTCCGTCTGCAATTCCATGCTTTTTTAATGTCTCACAAATATATGCACACCATTCATCATAGGGCACATTATCCATAAACAGGTCGTAAACCTGCGCAAAACTCGTATACGCGTCCATTCTTTTCCTCCTGCTTTGTATCATAGTTTAGCAAGTTTTTATGGCAAAAGCAAGGTTGATTATTCTTCCCGAAACCTTTATACTGAATGCATAAGTTGAAATACAGAAAGGATTTTCCATGCCTGACAACTACGAACATTATATTTCCAAAAATATTCAGGCCTTCTATCGCAGAAGACTTTTTTCTCCAATGATATATCTGGTTTTGCTTGCAGTTCTCTGGATCGTATTTCCACTGGGTGCCATGCTGCGGCCTGCACAGCTTTCCGACAATACCAAAATTGCGGACGCCTACAAGAACCATCACCGTTATGTACGCATGACCTTCACAGATCTGAAATTCAGCGGATATACCTGTGAAACCTATGGACAGACCCGCGGATATTATTATTACACCACACAGAAAAATAATTGCAGCATCATTCTCCTTACCCCGCATACATGTGAGGAAGGACTCCCTACGATCGACCGTCTGACCGTCACCGGCCGGATCGTCAAAGGAAAAGAATCTTATCTGGCACTTTTGTCCCAGCTTTCCTCTGACCTGAACTGGACCGAAACCGGTATCCGCAATCAGCTGTCTTCGTATTATTTCAGTGAGCCTGACTATCATTTAACCACGACGCGCATTTTATTCTTCGCGTATTTCGGTTCCATGATTTATACCGTCCTGTATCTTCTGATCTGTATGGTCTATATCCGGTTCCCGGTGCTTTCCCCACCGTGCCAGAACCTGATCGTCTTCGGACATCCGGGTCAGATTCTCGCCGAGGCCGAGGAAGAACTTGCAACACTTCCACAGCTGGCAACGGAGGATATGTTTATTACCGAACATTATTTTATCATGACATCACCATATGGAAATGCCATTGTGCCTATTCAGGAGATTCTGTGGATCTATAAACATTCGACGCTCCACAAAATGCTCTGGTATCATTTCAGCATCTCTTATACCATGCATATTACCGCAAACAAACATATGTATGTAAACTGTCCGAAAAATACCAAATCCGATATTGACGGTATTATGGATTACCTGGCAGAAGCCAATCACAACATTCTGGTAGGTTTCAATGAAGAAAACCGCCTGAAAGTCCAGGCGGTTCAGGGAAAACCTTTCCATATTGAAAAATTCTATGCGTTATTGCGCCGCCGTGTCTAAAACATACAGGCTTTGCTTCCGATTTCATAATCCAGATTTTCATAGGCTTCCCTTACCACGGGAAGCCTTTCTTTTTCTTCCGGCGGTAATTCATGTTCAGAAAGTATCTTTATATTCTCCTCAATCTGTGCAATATCATAGGTATCAAATCCATACTTTAACCCTTTCCAGCACAGTCGTCGCTGCTCTTCATCCATCATGGGGAGTTTTCCCTGCCGAAGTATGTGACCACTCTCCGGTAAATCTTTGGTCTCCTGTTTTATTTCTTTCACCGTCCCCCGCAGCTGCTCTAAGAAGATATGCAGATTCCGGTTTATAAAGGCACGGTTTTCGGTCTTTGCCGCCATCTCCATAATTTCTGCCTGCTGGGCAATCTCCTCTTTTCCAATCTGGCGGCTGATCCCTTTGATTCCATGAACTTTTGTCTGAAACATATGCAGATCCCGCTGGACATATTCCGGAAGTTTCGGAAGTAAACCCTCCACCTCTTTCCAATAAGATTCCAGCGTACGGATATCCGTAGCGTTCCTCTGCCCTGTGGCTTTCGCCTTCTTTGACGCATCGACCGGATTCGGAAGTTCCCTGTATCTTACCGGAATTCCGGTTTCTAAAACCTGCCTCATCCGCTGCAGCCGGATCGGTTTCGGCATAAAATCGGTAAATCCATGCCGGATGGAACGGCTTCTCACTTCGTCAGAAATATCCGCTGTCATAAGAACAAGCGGTGCATGACTGTATCTTTGTATCTGATCCGCCGTCTCAAATCCGGACATTCCCGGCATCATCTGATCCAGAATGATCATCTGGTATTCCCGTTCTTTTACCATCTGTACAGCTTCTTCTCCTGACACCGCCAGATCCAGTATAAACTTCCATGGAGCCGCAAGTTCCTGAAAAATCACCCTGTTTGCTTCCATATCATCCACCAGAAGGACACGTGCCCGCGGATAAATCCAGTTCGGCTGTATTTCTTCGACCTGCGGATCATTCTGTTCTTTTAATATTTCCCGTCCGATGTTTCTCGGCTCTGATATCTCAGCCATAACCTGTTTCTGATAAAACCCAAAAGATACGCGTGTCCCTTTTCCCGGATCACTCTCTGCTCTTACCCAGCCATGCATCATTTCTACGAGCTGTCTGACAATTGACAGACCCAGGCCAAAGCCCTCTACCCCCATATCCTCGGAAAACGAGACATATTCCGCAAATACCTGTGCAAGTTTTTCCTTTGTCATTCCCACACCGGTATCTTCCACACAGCCGTCAAACCATACCTGTCCTTCTTCCATCTTACAGTGGAGTGACAGCGTGATCGTTCCCTGTTCCGTAAACTTGCAGGCATTCGATAAAATATTCTGAAAAATCTGTGCCACACGTAAATAGTCCCCACTTACCTGCTCCGGAAACCGGTCCAGAAACCTCACGGTAAATACGATATCTTTTTCCCGGATATTCAGCAGACAAAGACGGGCCTGTTCCTCGATCATCTCATAAAAATTGTATGTTTTGTCTTTGAGCGTCAACATTCCTGCTTCCAGCTTCGAATATGCAAGGATGGTATCCACCTGTTCAAGCAGATTATTTCCCGCGATACAGATATATTCAAGAATGTTTTTGCTCTCATCCGGAAGATTCTGCCTCTTTAAAATGTCCGAACCTCCGATAATCGCATGCAGCGGACTGCGCAGATCATGACTGACCGATGCCAGAAAACGGCTTTTTAAAAATGACTGTTCTTCTGCTTTCTTTTTCAGATCCTCCATCAGAACCGTTTCCTTCTTTTGTTGTGTGATGTCGAGCAGAGTAAGAATATATCCTCTCACCACATTTTCACTGCAGACCGGATGCAGCTGACACCTGCAATAACTTTCTTTCCACTGAACCACATAATCCTGATCCGGGTCTTTACTCCAACGCATCATTTTGGTATAAAAAGGGTACTCCTGCGGATCGTCCGTCAGTTCCCCCACAATTTCCGGAAACCATCGTCTGGCACTGGCATTGGCATCCCGGTAACGCATTCTGTTGTCAAACAAAAACGTAGGGATATCACTGATATTATAAAAGTTTTCCCGGATAATGTTCGTCACATTGGATAATCTTCCCGTCATCATCAGATAAAAGACAATCAGACAGGAAATTTCAAAAGCTCCCGGCACCAGAAATTCTTCCGCTTTCGGCGTAACTGCGCGAAACAACATTGCAACTCCCGGAAGTGCCATGCCAAGATACAACATATCATTTACATGTCCCTCCCAGACAGAAACCTCGCTTTTCACTCTCACATAAGTAGCCAGCCCCAGAAGAATTCCCGTATAACAAAGCAGCGCAATCCGAAACGCATCCTGATACGTCTCGCGCTGCGCAGCACGTATAATCAACATGGAATTAAACAGCACCAGACTGCAGAACAAAATCACTTCCGTCCTGAGTTTCAGCTGGAATTTCATAAAATCACCCACATAATGAATCATAAGATACAGCATGTGAATGGCCAGTAAATCTGTCAGTATACGAAGTGTCTGTGCCTCTCCCGTAACATAATAGGTAATGCGATAAAAACTGTTCAGTGCAATCAGCCCTAAAACCAACGGCAGCAGCCGGTGTTCCCTTGCGTGAAACCCGCTGCTGACATAACTTTGTAATACAAACAGTGTAAAAAAAAGACAGATCAGATGGAAAACCAGTCCCATATCCGTTTTACCTCCAACCACTAAATATCCGCTCTACTTCGGATTTGATATAAATGGCTTTATATGGTCGCACAATATATCCTGCCGCATGCAGTCTCCGACAGGTCATTACCGTATGCGCATCACACATGGCCGTGACAAACAGAACCGGTATCCTGCCCCCTGTGAGCTTGTTTGCTCTCATGGTAGTCTCGATTCCGTTCATTTCCGGCATATCAACATCCATAATGATCAGATCCGGAAACTCATTGTGTTCCAGATAATGCAATGCCTGTTTTCCGCATTTACAGAGAATGACGGTATACTCATCCTCGAGAATTCCACGCATGGCATCCAGATTAGTCTTCATATCATCTACGATCATGATTTTTTTTCTGGCAGTTTCCTGAACCATCTTCTTTCTTCCCGGCTCTTCCGAATCCGGAGAAACCGTATCAAGATATTCCGGTGGAAGAATCGTAACATTTAAGTTTTTATTTTCCATCAGATCCAGTTTGGTTCCATCCGGCATATTCAGAACCGGTCGCAGATTATGCGGTCCTTTGTTTTCATAGATCAGTCCCTTACGTCCGTCCGACAGGTTTACCTCCGTCCCTCTCGGAAACAGTGGGACACGTTCCATAAACACTTCCACAACGTTTTTGTCAAACATGATGCCACAGGCTCCCATGAGATATTCTACTGCCTCATAAGGAGAATATGGTTTCTTATACGGACGTCTTGATGTCAGCGCATCATACACATCCGCCACATGTACAATTCTTACGGAGAGTGACTGTTCATCTCCCATCAGCCCCTGTGGGTATCCGCTTCCATCTACATTTTCATGATGAAGAAGTACCGTCTGCTTGATATGCGCCGAAATATTCCAGCGCTTCGAAAGCAGCTGGTACGAACGGGTCGAATGGGTCTTCATCAGCTGGTATTCATCCGGTGTCAGCCTGCCCGGTTTATTTAATATTTCCTTTGGAATGGCAAGCTTTCCCAGATCATGCAAAAGAGCCGCTGTAACCAGATAATTCAGATCACGTTCACTCATTCCCATCCCCATACCGATCACACAGCAGAGCACCGCAACATTCACCGAATGTGCATATGTATAATCATCGTATGAGCGCAGATCTGTCATATCCAGACACACATTTTTTCTGGACAAAAGATTCTCCACAATCTGTTGTGCAATCTCGGCACAACGGTCAATATCATTCTCCTGCACACATTTAAACCCTTCCTGGCGCAGTTTTTCCGGTATTGTTGCTTCGATGTAAATATCTTTCGACTGTTCATCCTCGATATAGACACCGCTAAATCCGTATTCATTTAGTTTATTGATATAGGAAGCCGTCAGTTCACAGCCACTTCCCACCATGGTACGTCCCATGGAATCATATAAATCATACGCAAGACACATTCCCGGTCTGGCATCTTCAATGGAAACAAAACGCATAAAGCCTCCAATTATAACTATAACTTAAATCATAACCAGATAAATTGCTGCAAGTGAAATTACAATCTGAATGATGGCAAAGCGAAATACCACCTGGGCATTGGACCACCCACCCTTTTTTCTTACATGGTCGTGGATCGGTGTGATGGTATTCTTCAGAATATGTATCTTTAAAAACCGAAGCAGTGAAACCTTTACCAGACCAAGACCACCGTCTGCGATAAGTACCGCAGCAACCAGCAGGTACATAAACGGACTGTGCATCTTCAATACCGCAATGGCAATAAAAATACCCATTGCACGTGATCCGGCATCTCCCATAAGAAGCTTGCTCGGTGTTGCGTTATACCACAGATATCCCAGCAGACATACCGCAAACAGTAAAATACAGTAATTGAAAGAATCATTGACTTTTAAAATATTGTCAAGAACAAACACACTCATCAACGTGATAATGGTCAGTGTTCCCGACAATCCATCCACACCATCCGAACAGTTGGTAACATTGATGGAAACCCACACCAGAATAACGGTCAGAATGGCAAATACAACCGGTGGAATCACGATGGTCGTTCCCGTAATGGCAATGGTGATCTCACTGGAATTGTAATGCAGATAGGAAATGGCTACAACGACTGCCACCGCCAGATCCAGAATTCCCTTTAAATACTCTCCCCATGGTTTTTCTGCGGCATCATCAAAGAATCCGGTGAACATTTCGATGACGATCAGCACCAGATAAATGATAATTTCCTTATTCATTTTGCCAAACAACAATGCGGAAACAACAAAAGTCAACACAAAAATAATACCCGCACCTCTTGGTTTTCCTGCGGAAAGAGCTCCATCATGTGCATACTGTCTTCCCATGTCCTTCGGCAGATATCCGTTTAATTTTGCAATTGCAATACAGGTCGCTGCAAAAGCAAATAAAACACCGATAAAAGCAACCAGTGCGTGTTCATATGTTCCTAATAAGTATATCATTTTATCCTCCTTCGGGCTTTCACCCGATTTAATTATATTAGGAGACAGGAAAAAAGTAAAGTTTTTGCTTGCATTTTTATCGAATTGTGTTATTATATACTCACACGCGTCAAAGCGTTAAAGTGTAAAAGATTCAAAGAACCACAAGGAGGAAACAAAAATGGCTCAAAAAGGAGACTTAATGACAGCACGTTCCGATATTCGTGTATTGGACGCAACCATTCGTGACGGAGGACTCGTAAACAACTTTATGTTCTCCGATGACTTTATCAACGCACTCTACCGCACCAATGTAAAGGCCGGCGTTGACTATATGGAGTTTGGTTATAAAGCTTCCAAGGAGCTGTTTGACGTAAATAAATTCGGCAAGTGGAAGTTCTGTGATGAAGAATCCATCCGTGAGATCGTTGGTGACAACAACTCCGATATGAAGATTTCCGTCATGGCAGATGTCGGACGCTGCGATTACAAAAAAGATATCATTGACAAAAAAGACAGTGTAATTGACATGGTTCGTGTGGCAACTTACGTGCACCAGATGCCTGCTGCAATCGAAATGATTGAAGATGCCAAGGCAAAGGGCTACGAGGTAACCTGTAATATCATGGCAATCTCCAATGCCAAAGAATCCGATATTGACCAGGCACTTGAAATGGTCGGTCAAAGCAGCGCCGATGGCATTTATATCGTGGACAGTTACGGTGCTCTTTACCCGGAACAGATCCGTGCGATTGCAGATAAATACACCGAACTTGGAGAAAAATACGGCAAATACATCGGTATGCATGCACACAATAACCAGCAGCTTGCCTTTGCCAACACGATCGAAGCACTCTCCCACGGTGTCAGTCTTTTAGATGCTACCATGATGTCCATGGGGCGGGGTGCCGGAAACTGTGCCATGGAACTGCTTCTGAGTTTTCTGAAAAATCCGAAATACAATGTATTCCCGGTACTCCGGTTCTTAGAAGACTATATGCTGCCGCTCAAAGAAACCGGTGCCGTATGGGGATATGATATTCCGTATCTGCTGACCGGACGTCTGAACCAGCATCCATCTGCTGCCATTGATTTTTGCAAGGACAACCGCAAGGATTACGCAGATTTCTATACCGATCTGTTAGACAAATAAAGCATAATACAAAACAGGCATCCGGGGTTCGCCAGATGCCTGTTTTATCTCTGTTATAAACGTTTAAATCTGTCTGCAAAGTGCATCCACTTTCGCAATTTCTTCCATCATACACATTTCTTTCAGATCCTGTGCATTTCCTTCGGAATGTTCCACTTCCTTTGAGAAAATACGCGCTACATCAATACGGTCAGACATTGTGAATTTGCCACCGTTTCTGTAAAAACGTGCCGCATCCATATCTCGTACCACAAGGGTTGCCATCACAATCATTTTGGCATAGGATAAAATATCATAATCATATATCGAATTCATCAGATAACGATACACAAAATAAACCAGAAGATGTTCATAGCCAAGTTCCGAATAATCCGATGATCGCATATATTCTGTCAGAAATGCCTCATAGGTATCTTTGTGATACAGCTTTTCGAATTCTTCCTTGGTGTGAACCCATTCCTCATCCAGCTCTTCCATATCGGCAAAAACCGCAAAACGTTCCTCAAAATCTTCATAAGAAAGTGCACGAACCGGCTTCTCTTTTCCCTCAATATTTTTCTGCTCCCACTCCCGAAGTTCATGACCGGCATCTTCGTATCTCCAGTCTGCCAGTACCGACATATCCTCTTTTGCCTGTGCATAATTGATCACGGTCTGTACACGGTCACACCACGCCAGAAACTCTCTCATGCGCTCCGGAATATTATGGGTACGATTCTGCAGAATATTCACCGACTCCTGCTGCACCCATTCCATGAATGCAACATATGCCGGATCGTCCTCACCGTCATCGCAATTTCCGGGCAGCTCTATATCCACCAGCTTTTCCGGTTCTGTCCGCTCAAACAGAATCCGTCCGACTTCCTCGCAGGAAAGACTCAGTGCTTTCTGCTCCACATCTCCGTAAATCAGGGAAAAACGCGGATATTCTGTACACACTTCACACAGAGCCTCTTCCCCAAGTGCTGTATAAAGATCACAGAGATTTTGATCATTGAGCATGGCACAGCGTTTCTTCCCTTTCAGCTTAAAACGGTATCCACCGCCATCATCATCTGGATCGGCCTCATACATACTTTCTTTGAGTCTTTTGCCAAATTTGCCTTCCACACTGTTGTAATATGCATAGGAATCCTCATCAATGTCAATTTCCCAGCCTGCACAGCAACTGTCCTTGCAGCGGGATGCAATGCAGGAAAATTTCTCATAATATTCCGGAACCCGTAAAATCACGATGCCTGCCTCTCTTTCTCCTCTTTTTCTGCCATGTACTCTTTCTCCATAGTTTCCCAGTCCGGATCCTGTGTGCCTTTAAAGTGATTATAGGCTATATAGCCAATGCACCAGATCAATCCTGCCATCGTTGTTGAAAAAAGTATTTTGACAACACATACCGCAAGCAGTGTGACATTCAGGTCCCCTGCCAGAAAAGAAACTGCCAGAGTATGAAGCGGAAGCACAAGCATCTTCCACAACCCGTAATATGCTGCTGCAATCACACCGATTGTATAACAGACAAATCCCAACAATGCATTAATATGCTTTTTCATATGTATCCATCCTCGTTTTCATAACTATTCCATCAACTTAACTATTTTGCCACTTTCCATGGTTTTTTTCAAGTCAAGAATGCGCTGATTGACCGATCCCCGGAATTTGAGCGTAATATCCTTCTGTTCCTCAATAAATGGACCGTCCACCAGTACATCGATCAGGGAAAGCAGGTCATCCGTGTCTTTCGTATGTTTTCTGCCTCCCAAAATCAGGTCTTTATCATATATATATCCGGTAAATGCCCAGACATTCTTATCCGGATACAAACTTTTTACTTTTTTCATAAAAGGAAGAAGAGCCTCCTGATTTTCTTCCTCAAACGGCTCTCCTCCCAACAGGGTCATTCCCTCTATATACTCCGGTTTCAGTGAATCAAGCACCTTTTGCTGTACCTGCTCATCGAAACATTCTCCATAGGTAAAATCCCATGTCTGTGGCTGAAAACAGCCCTTACATGCATTGCGGCATCCGGATACAAACAGTACCGTCCGACAGCCGAGACCGTTTGCGATGTCACAATACTTAATTCCAGCATAATTCATAATTTACTCTTTCTTTTTATTCAGGAAACGGATGCAGCCTGCTGCTGCCAGTAAAAAAACAATTACTGCTGCTCCAAATACCATCCGCAGATCAACCGCACCTGTCTTTGGTGTTGCATCTGTCCGGTTTCCGTTTTTTGATGTATTTCCACTGTTATTCTTTTTGTTCGATGAAGTTTTATGTGTATTCCCACTGCTGCTCTGGGAATCCTGCATATCGTCTGTATCATCGTACGAATCGGTATCGTCCGTATCGTCCGTATCGTCTGTATCATCTATATCATCTGTATACTCTGTGTCATCCTGACTGTACGACTGACTCTGGGAAGTGCTCTGGGACTGTGACTGGCTCTGTGTCTGTCCTGCAGAAGCATCCACAACCGTTGTAACCGTAACCGGATTGTAACTTGCATCCGTCACTTCACGCACGGTCAGGGTAACCGGCATCGTTGTATATGCATTTTTCGCCTTAAAGGTAACCGTGGCAATGGTTTCATTCTGGGAATAAGTCTTATTTAAAATTGCCGAAAGATTAAGTGCCTGCTGATTATTTTCCGTAACCGGGGAAACCAGCTCAATATTTCCCGAATCCGAAGAAATCGTATTTGCCCATGTGGTTCCTACATATTCCAGATCAGAATCGTCATATGCCAGTCTTGCTGCAAATGTCGAAAGTCCCGGATTATTGCTTCCGACCAGACGTACCGTTACCGTATCCCCGGCTTTTGCATCATTGGTTGTTCCAACCGTCAGATTCATCTGGCTGTTCGCTGCCATAACCGGCTGCGGAACGGCTGCAAAAAGCAACGCCAGCGCACATCCCATCATCAGTATCGTTTTCATCATCCCTAATTTTTTCATCTTCTGCCCTATATCCTTTTTGCTATGACTACGAGTCTCCCATTGTTTACCGTGTATTCACAGGTAGAGAGCATGATTGTGGTATCTCCATAGATAAGATGCTCCCCTGTATCATACACACGGTTCTCTTCCACAAAATCCAGCAGATTCTGAAACTCTTTCCGGTTTTTATAATTCCGAAACCAGTAATAACGGAATCCGGATTCGTCTTTTTCCTTTACATGTGTCTTTACCACCGCAACAATCTGATATTGTCCAGTTTCATAAATCGTATCAAAAGTAATCACCGGATGCTTTTTGTAAAATTTCTTATCCAGATAGGCATCCAGATCTCCAAACTGGCTTCCATCACTTACGTTGTGCCCAAAGATCACAATATTCTGATCCATCGGATCAATGCTGGCATCTGCGGAAACAAACGGGTTTCCCTTATTATCATCTTTTCCTTCAAAATTGTGTTTCAGATAATATTCCCCGCCTGTATGATCCTGCATCACCGGATAATCGATTGGTGTCCCGTCAACTTTGATCCATCCAACCAGATCCGGATACATACTATATAATATATCATATTGGTCTAAGATTGCAAGCTGGTCCGTCTTTTCTGTCTCACGATTTTTCATTTGCTGCTTTTCTTTGCGGATATATTCCAAAACCGCTTCCTTTTTTGCCTCTTTGATCTGAAAATAATTCAATGCAAGTAACAGAACAACCGCCATGGCCAGGAAAGAAAAGGCGATGCGTCTGCATACCTTTTCCACCATCGGCCGATGGCGGTTTCTGCCACTCGGCCCGATGGGTTTTTCTTTCTCTTCCCGGGGTTGTGGATCTTCTACCTCATGGTGTTCATACAAATGGGCATATTGTTTCCGTTTGTTTTCTTCCATGTTTTATAAATGTAATACTCTTTCTTTGATTTCCTGTGTACGTCCCTGATTCCAGAACTGTGTTCCGATATACCCGCACGTACGACGTGCAACACTCATCTTATCCTGATCACGGTTTCCGCAGTTCGGACACTCCCAGACGAGTTTTCCGCTGTCCTTTTCCTCAACAATTTTGATCTCACCGTCATAGCCACATTCCATACAGTAATCACTCTTCGTGTTGAGCTCCGCGTACATAATATTATCGTAAATGTATTTCATGACGGCAATCACGGCATCAATATTATCCTGCATATTTGGTACTTCCACATAGCTGATTGCACCACCCGGAGACAGCTTCTGGAACTGTGACTCAAACTTCAGTTTATCAAAAGCATTGATATTTTCCGTCACATGCACATGATAACTGTTCGTAATATAATTTTTATCTGTTACGCCCTCTATGATACCAAAACGCTTCTGCAGACACTTTGCAAATTTATAGGTGGTGGATTCCAGCGGCGTACCGTACAGACTGAAATCCATATTTTCCTTTTCTTTCCACTCTGCACAGGCATCATTCAGACGCTGCATGACACGCAGTGCAAATGGTGTTCCGGTCTCCGGCTCCGTATGGGAAACACCTGTCATATAACGGGTACACTCGCACAATCCCGCATATCCCAAAGAGATGGTGGAATAACCGCCAAATAAAAGTTTGTCTATCGTCTCTCCCTTTTTCAGACGGGCAAGCGCTCCGTTCTGCCACAGAATCGGAGCCACATCACTCGGTGTGCCAAGAAGTCTCTTATGTCTGCACATCAGTGCCCGGTAGCACAGTTTTAGACGCTCATCGAGAATCTTCCAGAATTTTTTCTCATCTTTTCCGGAAGAACATGCCACATCCACCAGATTGATCGTCACAACTCCCTGGTTAAAACGTCCGTAATATTTCGGTTTTCCGGTTTCCGGATCAATATACGGAGTAAGAAAACTGCGGCATCCCATACATGGATAGCAGTGTCCTTCCCCGTTCTTGTCCACTTTCAGTTCTTTCATCTTCTTTTCGGAAATATAATCCGGAACCATGCGCTTTGCCGTACACTGTGCAGCCAGGCGTGTCAGATAAAAATACTTGGAATCCTCATGGATATTATCTTCTTCGAGTACATAAATCAGTTTCGGGAAAGCCGGGGTAATAAATACTCCTTTTTCGTTCTTTACTCCCTTGATTCTCTGATGCAGCATCTCCTCAATGATCGCTGCCAGGTCATCTCTGGTCTGTCCCTCCGGCACTTCGTCGAGATACATAAACACCGTGATAAACGGAGCCTGACCGTTTGTGGTCATAAGCGTGATCACCTGATACTGGATCATCTGCACACCACGGTTGATCTCTTCTCTTACACGCATCTCTGCTACTTTATTGATTTTCTCCTCATCCAGATCCAGCCCGATCTTTTCAAACTCTGTCCGGACCTGTATCCGGAATTTTTCACGGCTCACCTGTACGAACGGTGCCAGATGGGACAGTGAAATACTCTGTCCTCCATACTGCGAACTTGCAATCTGTGCAATCGCCTGTGTTGCTATATTGCAGGCCGTGGAAAAACTTCTCGGACGGTCAATTCCGGTCTCACTGATTACAGTACCATTCTGCAGCATGTCCTCTAAGTTCACCAGACAGCAGTTATGCATGTGCTGCGCAAAATAATCTGCATCATGGAAATGAATCAGTCCTTTTTCATGTGCTTCCACAATATCTTCCGGCAACAGGAATCTCTTCGTGATATCCTTGCTGACTTCTCCCGCCATATAATCTCTCTGTACACTGTTTACAGTAGGATTTTTATTGGAATTTTCCTGTTTTACTTCCTCATTGTTACACTCTAAGAGGGACAGAATCTGTTCATCCGTAGAATTGGATTTACGCACAAGCGCTCTCTTATAACGGTATGTAATATAATTACGGGCAACCGTAAATGCATGCTGGTTCATCAGCTGGTTCTCTACCATATCCTGGATTTCCTCCACGCTGGCAGATCGTTTCATGTTTTCACATGCCACTTCCACATTATCGGCAATCTCCTGAATCTGCTCATCGCTGAGTTTTTCATAATCGATTACCGATGCATTCGCTTTCTGTACAGCCGCAACGATCTTATTCGAATCAAAAAATACCTCGACTCCGCTTCTCTTAATAATTTTCATGTTCCATCTTCCTCTCAAAGTCTATCTTTATAAACGATTGTTTACACAAAATATAAGATATAGAGATTACTCCCTATATCTTGTATATTTTCATTAACAAATACAAGACTACACTACATCTTGTGTTATTGTCAACCCACATTTCTACATCATGTGGAGGCTTACTCCATGGAAATGTAGACGTATCTAGGCGTTTATGCAATATGTGAAAAAATTCCGCGCCATTTTTGTAATAATTTTTACAGTCTGCTGTCCGTGCGCAGCACATCAATGAATTTGCCGGCTTCTGCCCATGCCTTCTTTGATTCTGGAATATTCAGATATGCCATCTGGAACACATGAAACATCCCTTCATAAACAGACAGGCGCACTTTTACCCCCTGCTCCCTTGCCTTTGCCGCTACCGAAACCGAATCACTCAGAAGCATCTCAATCGATCCAACCTGTATGAGCATTGGCGGAAATCCCCGGAAATCCCCAAACAGCGGAGAAATATACGGGTCCATCCGGTCATGTTCCCCCGGATAATCATTCTGGTAAATCAGACTCTCCTTCGTATTTCCAAACAGTGGATCTTTCTCATAATTGGTCTCATAAGACTCCCCGCTGGCCGTCAGATCCGTCCACGGAGACATGGCTATGATTCCTCCCGGTACCGGCATATTATGATCCCGCAGATACATACAGAGTGCCATCGCCAGTCCACCGCCTGCCGAATCTCCGGCAAGGATAATCTGTTCTCCATAATATCCCTTGGAAAGCAGCCAGCGGTATGATGCCAATGCATCTTCAAGTGCCGCCGGATATGGATTCTCCGGGGCCACACGATAATCCGGAGTAAGCACATTGCATCCATGGCTCAGCTCGTTATATAATCCTGCAAACACATAATACGCATTGCGCACAGCTCCCGTATAACCACCGCCGTGTAACTGCAGAATCACGTAATCCATGTTTGGATTTTCCTTTAACGACAAAAGTTTCATCGTAAAATGATCCATATTGATTCCTGTCAGGTTAAACATTGCCGGTGGAATCCATGGCGGCTCTATCATCCGCTTGCGCAGCTCTCCGCTCTTTATTTTTTTTCCGATTTTCAAATCATTGGTAAAATGTGACAGCATTTCTGCCACCACACGTCCTTTTACACTCGCTTCGCTTTCTATCATATATGAAATCTCCGTTTCAGTTCGGTTCGTGCACGCTGATCACCAAGAATCAGTGTTCCAAGGAATAAAAATACCGATACCCCGAGGGACCCCCATGCCAGATATGGAAAATGAATGATTCTCATCTGCAGCAATACCACCGGTACAATGCTCAGCAATATCGTCAGCAGTTCCGACATCATATAACTCTGCCAGTTTCTCCGGTTTACCAGAATCAGGATAAACAACGCCAGATCAATGGCAATGATTCCCCCCGGAAACACATAGTCTAACGACCAGCGCCGGTATCCGGTCAGATAATCAATTCCAAGAAGCATTACAATGGCAAGAAGTACCAGACAGACGGTTTTGGCCAGATATCCGGATTTTCCCAGAATCGCCATGCGAAGCACCACATTTCCATATAAAAGAATGATACCAATTACAAGGCTCCATGCCACTTCCCTGTCCACCTGAAAATTGATGGCAATCAGCAGACACTCCGCCACAATGGAGATAAACAGTACCAGATTCTCCACAAACCGGAATTTACGCGCCGTTGCAATGGCATCCGGATACCGGCTCTCTCCCGGTATCCCGTCCGACTCCAGCACATGTTTACAGAGCGGACAGCGGTCCGTATCGTCCAATATGACAACATTACATTTTTTGCATTTATTCATAATATACTCCGTTCGTCTCAATCTCCACATCCACACCATCCGCCGCAATCTTGCGGAAAAATGCCTTCTGTACCAGAGCCTCGGAAAAGATGGAACTGAATGTAAATACCAGCGTATCCTGGTAAGAACAGATCGTTCCTTTCAGATACTGCCCTTTTGACATGGCTATAAAAGCCGAAAAACCTTCTATATAGGGCTGGTAAATATCTTTGATCTTGATATTACCGATGTTTGTGATCGTTGTCGTATTTGCCACTGCGGATTTTTCATATACGATACGCATGGCAATATTTTTCAAAAATAACGGCACCGGACGCATAAGCAGGTTCCTCTGATTGGATACACTGTAAGAAAACAGATCCTCTAAATGTTCCTTATTGATCTGGGAGTGCAGGCTGCTTTGTATGCATGCAAGTACTTCCTCAAACGTATAGGACTCTTTCTGTGGACGGAATTCTGCAGATACCATAACAAAAAAGTTTTTTGTCGTATCCGAATCAAAATACGGCCGCAGATTGACAGGCACTGCGATTCGGATCGGTTTTTTCCCCGGCATCCCGTGTAACAGTTCTTTATACACACTCCATACAAAGACTGCAACAAAATATTCATTCAAAGATGCATGATAGCCATGTGCTACCTTTTTCAGCTGTGAGACCGGCATCCGCCCATGCATGACACCAAATTCTCCGGCCGGAAGTTTATCTTCTTTGATCAGATATGCTTTTTCTTTATTAAATCCGCTTGGCTTGCTGCTGCGGTAATTGCGGACAAAGCTGTCCTCCCTGCTGAGAGAGGTATCTCCGCTCAGTTTGTTTCCTTCTTTTTCCGCCAGTTCCGGATGCACCAGACGCAGATACTGATACGTCAGCTCCCGGAGGAAATTAATGCCTCCCATGCCATCGGTCAGTACATGAAACACTTCCAGATTGATTCTTGACTTATAATAGGTCACACGGAACAGATAATTGCGGTTTTTGTTCTGCCGGATAAACCGGCATGGAAACATCGCCTCTTCCGTGACTTTCGGCGCCTTTTTTCCGTTCTCTTCAAAATAATACCAGAATACGCCTGTGCGCATCCGAAGATTAAACCCATCGAATTTCGGCAGAATCATGTCCAGCGCCTGCTGCAGAAATTCCACCTGAACCTCTTCTTTTAAGGTCACACTGATCCGGTACACGTTTGTCATACTCTCCCCCGCAATGGACGGGAAAAGATGTGCTGTATTATCAAGCTTATCCCAGCGCACCTGACGCGGAATCGTCTTGGTTTTTTTCTTGTCTTTCATTGATTAATTACTTCCTTGGTTATTTCAAAAACATGCCGAATCCTGCCACACTGAGCACCATCATAATAATTCCTGCAAGCAGAACCCCGAGCATGACGGCGATAATTGTTGATTTAAAATCCATGTCCAGAATACTGGCCGCCAGTGTTCCTGTCCATGCACCGGTTCCCGGAAGCGGAATTCCTACAAACAGGAGCAGTGCGATAAACAGCCCCCGGCCTGCTTTTTCCTGTAATTTCTTTCCGCCCTTTTCTCCCTTCTCCAGACACCAGGAAAAAAACTTTCCAATCACCGGTTTATCCGCTCCCCATACCAGAACTTTCCGTGCAAACAGATAAATCACCGGCACCGGCAGCATATTTCCGATAATTGCCACAATATAAGAAGAAAGTACCGGCAGCTGCAGTCCCTGCGAAATAATAATGGAACCGCGCAGTTCCACCAGTGGTACCATGGAAACAAAAAATACCCACAAGTATTTTGTCAACATAAAAAATCCTCGCTTTATTTATTTAAATATTTTTTCAGAAAATCGATCAGTTTATGCATCTGCTCATCCGTACCGATTGTGATACGCAGATATTCGTTGATCCGTGCCGGCTTGCCAAAATGCCGCACATAAATATCGTTTTTCTTCAGTGCTTCAAACAGTTCCACACCGGAAACATCCGGATGCATGGCAAAAATAAAGTTGCTTTTGGAATCACCAAATACGAACCCGAGTGCCCGAAGCTGCTCTTTGGTCCACTCTCTTGTCTTTATGATTTTCTCTGTCGTCTGCTCAAAATATGCCCGGTCACGGATAGATGCTGTTCCCAAAGCAATGGTGATACGATCCATCGTGTATGAATTGAAGGAATACTTCACATCATTTAAATATTTAATCAGTGTCGGATTACTGATGACAAAGCCAATCCTCGACCCCGCCAGAGAACGTGACTTGGAAAATGTCTGTACCACAATTACATTATCATATTTATCAATCAGAGGCAGTGCACTCTCTCCTCCAAAGTCAATATATGCCTCATCCACGATCACAATCACATCCGGATTTGCCTGAATGATCTCCTCGATGGCAGATACCGGAAGAAGTTCCCCGGTCGGCGCATTCGGATTTGGGAATACGATTCCACCATTTTCACATTTATAATCTGCCGGATTCAGGCGGAATGCATCATCCAGCGGAATCTGTGTATACGGAATGCGAAGCATTTCTGCCCACACGTCATAAAATGAATAGGTAATATCCGGAAACAGAATCGGCTTCTTTGAATTAAAGAAGGTCATAAACAGCATTGCAAGCACATCATCCGATCCGACACCGACAAAGACCTGTGAAGGGGCTACCTGATAGAATTGTGCAATCCCATCCACCAGATCTGTCACAACCGGATCCGGATACAGCCGCAGATCATCCGTATGAAAATGTGCCAGTGCTTCCTTTACCCCCGGTGCCGGCGGATATGGATTTTCATTGGTATTTAACTTGATGATCTGTGATTTCTTTGGCTGCTCTCCCGGCGTATAGGGAACAACCTTACGTATATTTTTTTCCCAGTTTTTCAACTTTAATCTCCTTTATATGTACAATATTACAGTCACCTACCACTCTACCGCATTCTTCCTAAAATGTAAAGAATTGAAGCGGCAAAAAAAACGCAAAAAAAATGAAATTTCAGCATTTTTTCCTCTTGTAGTTTTACACAATCGTGATAAAATATCCTAGCATTTGCAGTTTTGTTTAAAATATAAAAGGAGTAAATCATTATGGCAAGAAGTACAACAAAAGAATTGACCAGCGGTTCCCCTATGAAACTGATTCTCGGTTTCGCCGTACCGCTTCTGTTCGGTATGCTGTTTCAACAGTTTTACAGTCTCATGGACACCATCATCGTCGGCCGCTATCTCGGCGTGACGGCACTTGCTGCAGTTGGGGCAACCGGAAGTATCAATTTTCTGATCATAGGATTCTGTCAGGGAATCTGCAACGGTTTCGGTCTGCCGGTTGCCCAGCGGTTCGGTGCGCGCGACTATGACGGCGTTCGCAAATATGTCGGTAATTCCGCCATTCTGTCGGTTCTCATCGGCGGTGTTCTCACGGCACTGACCGTCATTTTCTGTCGGCAGATTCTGGTGCTGATGCAGACACCTTCCGATATTATCGACCTGTCCTACAATTATATTGTTGTTATTTTTGCCGGCATACCAGCCACCATCCTTTATAATATACTCTCCTCCTACCTGCGTTCTCTGGGGGACTCCATCACGCCGGTCATTTTTCTGATCGTTGCGGCTGTCTTAAATATCGGACTGGATCTGTTCTTTATCATCTGTCTGCACTGGGGAGTTTTTGGTGCCGCATTTGCTACCGTTTTATCGCAGGCGGTTTCCGGTGTGCTGTGTCTTTTCGTGATCATCCGGAAATTTGACATTCTGCACCTGAAGCGCTCCGACTGGGTACTGGATGCTTCCTATGTAAGAAATCTTCTGATTATGGGACTTCCTATGGGTCTGCAGTATTCCATTACCGCCATCGGAAGCGTCATTCTGCAGACTGCTGTCAACACCTTAGGTTCAGGCGCCGTGGCAGCCATGACGGCCGGCAGCCGTATTTCGATGTTTATGGTGTGCCCGTTTGACGCACTCGGTTCTACGATGGCAACTTACGGTGGACAGAACGTTGGCGCCGGAAAATATGATCGTCTGGCAAGTGGTATGAAATCCGCCATCATTCTTGCCGCAGTTTACTCCGCAGCGATCCTTGTTGTCATCATTTCCCTTGCACGTCCACTGATCTATCTGTTTATAGATCCTTCGGACAGTGCCAATATCACACAGGTTGTCGCACAGGCCAGACAATTTCTGATCACCAACACCTGCTTTTATATGCTTCTGTCGCTGGTCAATATTGTTCGTTTTCTTATCCAGGGAATGGGCTTTTCCGGCTTTGCTGTATTTGCCGGTGTATTTGAGATGATTGCCCGCGCATTGATCGGTCTGATCTTTGTACCGATCTTCGGATTTACGGCTGCATGTTTTGCCAGTCCGCTGGCATGGCTGTTTGCGGATTGTTTCCTGCTTCCGGCGTTCTTTCATTGCCGAAAGGAACTTATGCGGGGGGCTTGCCAATAAATAACAAGTATAAATATAAATTTTCTCGATACGACGGGATCTATTGATAAAAAAATAGTGATTAAGGTGACACATTTCCTTATTTTCAATGCCTAAAATAAAGGAATGTCACCTGCAAGAGAAAAATTGCTTCTTCAGATACCGATTTTTTGAAAAAATGGTACCTGAAGAAGCAATTTTTGTTCCATAGAGACTTTGTGGTATCTAAATGTTACATTTTAAGTGTATAGATACCATAACGGTATCTTTTATGCAAATTTTCTTTGTATAGATACCAGCATATTTTCCAAATTATCTTTTCCCAAACCAACAGGAAGAAGGCGTATATTTCTTTCGGAAGAACAAATTTGCAACTTGCTCTGGCACTCACTGAATAAAGATAATTGCATAAAATGAAAACCCTTACACAAAGAACCTGAAATCAATGCCAGAGCTGCTTTGCAAATTTTTCTGTAGAAAGAGAATATACGCTTTCTTCCGTCACATTGAGAAAACTTATATCTGCCAGAGAACGCAATTAAACAGCTGCAATAAAACGTTCGAATGCCTTACGTCCTTCCGGTGTACACTTGTACACACCTGCATCCTGCAATACTTCATTAAAGACCAGACCGATTTCCTCATGCAGAATATCCATCACATTGTCTTTTGTGATCTTATCATACTTCGGAAGGAAACCTTCTGCCCATTCTGCATGGGAAGCAAGTGTTTCTGTCGCACGTAAGTCTGTACCATTTACCAGTGCATCGGCAAGCTCTGCCATCTCATCTTTCAGGCGGGCAGGCAGTACCGCAAGTCCCATAACCTCGATGAGACCGATGTTCTCTTTTTTGATATGATGCAGTTTTGCATGTGGATGATAAACACCCAGAGGATGCTCCCCGGTCGTGATGTTGTTGCGCAGTACCAGATCCAGTTCAAAATCATCTCCACGTCTGCGTGCAATCGGTGTGATCGTATTGTGTGGTTCTCCGTCTGTCTCGGCATAGATGAATGCATCCTCATCGGTATAGCCTCTCCAGGTCAAGAGAATCTTGTCTGCCAGTTCAATCAGACGCTCCTTGTCCGGTCCGCTGATACGGATGACAGACATCGGCCATTTCACGATTCCCGCTTTCACATCGGAAAATCCCTCAAACTGAAGTTCTTTTTCAATCGGTGCTTTTGCCATGGCAAATGTATAATGTCCACCCTGGAAATGATCATGACTTAAGATGGAACCTCCAACGATCGGCAGGTCTGCATTGGAACCTACAAAATAATGTGGAAACTGTGTCACAAAATCCAGAAGTTTTCCAAACGTTGCACGCTCGATTTTCATTGGCGTATGCTTGGAATTGAACACGATGCAGTGCTCATTGTAATATACATATGGAGAATACTGGAAAAACCAGTCACTGTTGTTAATCGTCAGTGGAATGATGCGGTGGTTCTGGCGTGCCGGATGGTTGACACGTCCTGCATATCCCTCATTTTCCTTACAGAGCTGGCACTTCGGATACGCGCTCTGCTTTGCATTTTTTGCTGCCGCAATGGCTTTTGGATCTTTCTCCGGTTTGGACAGATTGATGGTGATATCCAGTGTTCCAAACTCGGTGTCGGTTGTCCACTTGCGGTCTTTTTTGATACGCTGTCTTCTGATATAATTGCTGTCACAGCTTAATTTGTAAAAATAATCCGTTGCGGCAAGCGGTGAGGTATGCTCATACAGATCACGGAACGTCTTGCGGACACTGCTTGGTTCCGGTACCAGACATCCCATAATTTTTGTATCAAACAAATCTTTGTATACAATACTGTTTTCTGCCATGAGACCATTCTCATATGCATAATCCATCATTTCTGCAAGGATTCCCTCAAGTTTTCCTTCTGCCTCTTCCTGTGTCCATGCCGGAAGATTTTCCACCTTTTCAAATACCGCATCCTCGATTTCGTCTACCTGAAAAAGCTCCAGCAGGCGGTTAATGGTATATACTTTGTCCTCCGGATCTACCAGTCCGGTGCTCAGACCATATTTTACTAACTCTAAAATGTTCTCCTGAATCATCTCGTACTCCTTTTTATAAAGCCTGTCGGCAAATGCGGTTCCAATCAGCTCCGCACACATTTACCCTATGTAATACGTTCTTAAATCAGACGGCTTGGGCCATCTCCGATGGAAACCACATAAAATTCCGGTGTCTTTCCGACTTTTTCCTCATATGCCTTTGTCAGCTTCTCCTTGAATTCGTCCACGGATGCATCCTTTACGATACTGACCGTGCATCCACCGAATCCGCCTCCGGTGATACGGGAACCGATCACACCAGGAATCTTCCATGCTTCATCCACAAGTACATCCACTTCCGGACAGGAGGTCTCATAATCGTCACGCAGGGAAACATGGGAAGCATTCATAAGTTTTCCGAATGTTTCAATATCGTTTTCCTTCAGAGCCCTGACTGCTGCGATTGTACGCTGATTCTCGTAAACTGCATGTTTGCCTCTCTTTCTGGCAACTTCATCCTTAATGGCTCCCTTGTACTGCTCAAACTGCTCATCCGTCAGATCTCCAAGTGTCTTGATATCCACAACGGTCTGCAAATCCTTCAGTGCCTGTGCACTCTCATTTCTGCGGTCATTGTATGCGGAAGTAACCAGGCTGTGTTTTACCATACTGTTGGTGACGACAATTTTTGCCCCGTCAAGTACGATTGGTGCATATTCAAAGGATAAATCAGAGGTATCCAGGAAAATTGCATTGTCTTTTTTACCCATAGCAGATGCAAACTGATCCATAATTCCACAGTTGCAGCCATTGTAATTGTTCTCGGAATACTGTCCGATCAGAGCCAGATCCTGATTGGTCACATCAAAACCATACAGATCCTTTAACATATATCCGGTAACCACTTCTAAGGATGCGGAAGAAGAAAGTCCGGAACCGTTTGGAATATTTCCGAATAATGCAATATCCAGACCTGTTTCCAATTTCATGCCGCGTCCTTCAAATGCCCACATAACACCCATCGGATAGTTGGTCCACAATCCATCCG
>OIWU01000451.1_pt1 | contig 51613 bp, 43 predicted proteins | sample 1587711 | NCBI WGS metagenome assembly OIWU01 (sample SAMEA3888909, study PRJEB22519) | human gut metagenome | biome: human gut; feature: human-associated habitat; material: faeces | place: Denmark | collected 2010 | reverse complement strand
TGTTGGATGCGTTCTTCCACCCTCCCAAGCCTCTACCGTCTTTGGTGATACTCCCCAATAAAATCTTATGTCAGTTTTTTGAGTTTACACAAAACTTGAAACGGTCTCGGCTTTGGTTATCATCCTAATTATTGGATTTATGGCAGGTGTTATGACTTTTCCAACCGCATAACTATAATAAGAAAAACTGTCTGGTTTTCTCTCAATTTACAAGAAAATCTAAGACAGTTTTTCACATCTTGATTATATTCTTGAGCATATTCTGAATATCTCAACAGCCATCATCATATTTTCTATAATTCCCTATCTTAGCGAACACTCCGATATACTAATTTTATTCACCAGATCACACATTCCCTGCGAAATTACATATTGTTGCAAAACATCTATATTTTGTTGTGATTTTGGACCTATAATTATTTCATCAATCATTTTTTCAAAACCTGTTTTCATCAAATTTCCCATAATATCAAGTTTAAGAACAAGAACTTTTTTTACAACATTTCCAATTTCTTTTAATGCATATTTCATTCCGTCTTGTTCATCATTATCCATTGTTGTAATTCTTATTTCGTGTTCATTCTTAAAAGATTTATGCTTATGTAAATTTCCTGCATAAATAATCTGTCGTATCAATTCATCTTCTGATGAATATATTTTAATTTTACCAGTCTCAAAATATTCTTTTACAATATGACAATACGCATCTTCTTTTACTGAATCACCATAAAATACCGAATTAAACATAATGTCCGGGTATCCATACAAACACTTACACCACTCCTCAACATTAAATCCTATACACACCCCCATTGCAGAATCACCATATCTTTCCCACTGTGCGGCATCATCTTTGTCCAAAGATAAACAAAAAGCATATTTATAATTTGACTCTATTTTATCATAAACTTTTTTAAAAAAATCAGCTCTTTTATATTGACTTAATTCTTTTTCAAATAACTCTACATAATAAGATATTTCCTTACTATCATTCATTGAACCGGTACTACTCAACCATATTTCACGATTTTTTGTCATTCTTAAAAATGTATTAAGTGATGTATAATGATATAATGTTGTTCCAAAGTCTTGTTTTCTTTTTTCTACATCTCTTTTTAACTGGTTATAATCTGCTTTCGTCAACTCCATAATGTTCTCCTCTTAGTGAAATCATTCAACTCAAACATAATCTTTGCACGCTATTCTCTACATACCACCTTTGTCATGAATATATTTTCCCGCCACCATGCAGCATTGTTCAAACGCTAATTGTTGATACTGCGGGTCAACTTCATCCATGCTTCGCAGAAATTCCTCAAGTTTTCTTGCACAATCACCTGTCTTTTTGAGTTGTAAATTGTGATATTGCTCTGCTTGCTCCCGTTGATTTTGCGTTTGTAACTGCATTCTAACCGCATTTTGATCAATAATGTTACAAATAGGATTTTGATACATCATACTTTCCCCTCCCATTCTAATTTGTATTATTCATTATCTTACACATTCTTACATATAACAACATATTTTTCTCGACGATATTCGACACTTTAATGTGTCAAAACGCCTCCTCAATACTTCTCCAGCTATCGTCACTCATATCGTCCACATACTCTGTATTATTGATATACAGATCTTCACTGCTATCGCGAACAAAGCCCCAATTAAGATGATATTTCTCTGCATAGTTCTTAAACGCATTGAATTTATTGCCTACCTGAATATCAATGTTCTTGCTGTGTCCGCTTTGTTCTCCGCCTTTTGTCTCAATGATCCAGTTACTTCCGTCCTTCATATGTACGATGTAATCCGGATAAAAAAGCCATTGTTTCAAGAGAGAATCCGTATATACAACAGAAAAATACTGCTGTCCGGTATCTCCATTTTTATAAAACCATTCGACTTTATCGTTATTTTCGCAATATCGCTCAAACAACCGTTCTGGCAAACTGCGTGTCTCATCCGTACAAAATTCATTGGTATATTGCTTGTAAGCATTTAATCGGAACAACTGCTGTTTTTTTACTTCACTATACTTATACACTTCCATCTCTGGTATTGTAAACTCCGCTGTTTTCGGTTCCAGATTAAAAGAAAGCTGCTTTCCACCCATCTGTGCTGTAACACTCTTAAAATCCATCTTTAATTGCTTTACATTGTTGATAATAAATGCATAAAAGTCATTATTATCGAGTGCAATAAACTTGTACCGGGTTTTCTTTCCCTTGCTAAACATGCGACGCATGATGTTCTTGACTTTTTGAGACTGCATACCTGTTACTTTCTTGATCTCATCCACAGAGTGCAGCAAATAGATACCATGTGTATGGGTATTAACGGTGGTTCGGATACCAATACGTTTTTTTGCGGCATCCTCCGACATTTCATCTGTTGTTCGGAATAATCCCTGTAATATTTTGCTGTCTATTTCATGGCTAAAATTATATCCTCCGGTCTCCAGATTTTCTCTATTCACCTGCTTATCTGTGCCCAAATGATATTTTTCTTTGAAGAAGTCATGTACCTTAACCAAGGTCTCACGTTCTCCCAGACCATCAAAGTCTAAGTTACGCAATTCCTTCACCAAAGAAAAACCCTTCGCCTCATCCTTCAAAAATAATCTTCTCACTTGATATGCCTTATCCATAGAAGACAACAATCCTGCCTTATATTGTGTATCCAAGGTGTATATATAGCAGTAATCCAGCGTTGCCAAACCGTAATGCTTTCGCTCTGGCATACGCCTAATACGTCCAATCGTTTGTATCTGAAAATCTTCACTGCCACCTTCACGCAATTTCACAAGAATTTTAGCACGTGGACAGTCCCAACCAGTTGAAATTGCCTGTTTCATAAGCAAAAAGGCCGGTGAGCCATCAAGCTGTGTCAAATCATCCCCGATCACCTTATTATCGCTCATCCAAATATTAACCATTCCATTTTCATAGGTATATCCCATGCTTGCAAGCTTTTCCTCAACTGCTGCAATCGTCTCCGGCTGACCAACCGGGAACTGTATCAATACTAATGGACGGATTGGCAATTTCATAGACTGATAGCCTTCGATGATTTCTTTGCGTTTATCATCAGCAAGATCTAACAAATAATCATAATCATTGATGATTTCTTTTCTTTCATCGACGCCCTCATTGACATAGATTGCGCGAGTAATCAAACCTGCATTGATAACTTGATCTTCCGGTATCTCATAATATTCCTGATGTCTCACTTTGTTGGCCGTTGCCGACACACGAATAATATGCTTGGCAGCAAATGCACTAATAACATCGTCTGCCTTCTTGGTATTGTTCATGTGTTCCTCATCAATAATAACAATAAACTCTATTCCATCCTTATGCGCATCCGCAATTTTCTCAAACAGATTTGCTCTTTCGCTGTCTTTTAATGCTGTATTTCCCTTTTTCGTTACAAGTTCCCAGTTAATAAAAGTTACACTCTCTCCCGCAAACCCAGACAGCATAGAATACATTAAATTTCTAGTATCTCTCTGTGGTGTCAAAGCCTCCATACTATCTTTGCTCTGTTCTTCCAGATTTCCTTTTCCTGGGCATAACCACACAAATGCCGTTTTTCCATCCGTATTTTTCAGGTATTCATCAATATATTTAATCAAAATAACTGTTTTTCCGGCACCTGTTGGTGCTTTTACGGTAATAATCTGTTTGCTATTGTAAGCTGCTGTCTTATCTATCAAAAATTCCACACATTCATTTTGGAATTCATATTCCTTAATTCCATTTACCATAACTCACCAGCCTCCCTTAATTCAAAATCAAAATAGCAATCTGGAATGATAAATGTATTTACCTCTGCCAGTAATTGCTCTTGTGATGTGGACAGCAACACATCCTGATTTAGGAATACAGCTTTCAAATCAGAATACTTCTCAAAATCCTCCTCAAAAGCATCCATTTCATCATCATCCATAATGATCACATATTTTTTATTATCCACTTTTACACCATATTCCAACTGAATCATCTCGATAATATGGTTAAGAAGATCCTCGTATAAGTCTTCACTATCCTTAGCCACAAAATCCGTTCTGTAATATTTCAAGTTTGCCGGAATCCCCTCTGAGTATTCAGTCCCGTCAATGCGCTTGCCAGTGATAACCGTCTTGATTCGCGGATAAGTTATTTCTTCGCAGATACTATTCTCATTATTGGTACATAGTATGTATTTCCAACAATCCCCCGTATCCAAATTGTGAGCCATAACTGCATGTCCCGTAGTCCCCGACCCAGCAAAGAAATCTAATATCAATGCATCCTTAGGCGCATACAAGCTCAGTAGATACTTGATTAGCTCTATCGGTTTTGGATAATCAAAGGAAAATCCCATATTTTCCAACATATATTTATTTGTTTCCGTAGTTCCCATGTTCTCTAAAACTGTTTGAACATAGTGAGATGCACGATTATCTCTTCGATAATAGATTACTCCATTTTTTGACAGATAAAATTTAACCTGCGTTCCTTTATCCTCAATCGATTGAAATTTATTTGATATAAATTTCTTCAGTTTTCCATTATTCATCCAACCTGAATATACTCTACATGGATGTGTCAACTTATAGTCTTCCACATCCATATCGTCAATTGGGATTGGATATACTGCCTTATATTTCTTCGACATTTCTCTGGAAATATATTTATTTTCTGTAGCTTCTTTATAAAATGAATCAAATGCTTCCATTTTATCTCTATGTAAGCATTCAGCTTCACACGGAAATCCAATCGGTAATTCAATAATAGATGGTGGATTTTTATATCCATTTTTGGTTATTGAATTTTCCGCAAAATTACGATTAACTTTTGATTCCTCTCCTATATTCGGATCAACAATACTGTTTATTTTGGTGAAAAATTTATTTTTTGCGTAGCATAATATATATTCATGATTCTTGGTTATATCATCTTGATTATCTGTATGTCCTGTCACCTTCCATACAAAAGTTGTGATATAATTTATATTGCCAAAAATTTCATCACAAAGCAGTTGCAATTCTGCATACTCATAATCATCTATAGAAATAAAGATGACTCCCGAGGTTTTTAGTATTTTTCTTGCTATCACTAATTTTTTTGAGATGAACGAAAGCCATTTTGAATGTCTAAAAGCATCTTCTTTTTCAACATAATTATCATCATATTTAAAATCTTTATTTCTAGTATTGTACGGCGGATCAATATAAATCACATCTATCTTTCCCTTATGTGTTTTCTCCAGCAGTTTCAAAGAGTGCAAATTATCTCCCTCTAAAAGAAAGTTATAATCTTCACTCTCTGGATTTCCAACAATTTCTCTGCCTTCATCCTCTGTAAATACCGGAATATGTGTCTGCATTTTTACATCCACTTCTTCCTCATGCTCTTCCCATACAAGACCATATTTCTTTGAAGTCAATTCCTTCTCAATCTGGTTAAGTGCGATAAGAGATTCATCATCGCTGTGCTGTTCCTTTAATGTTTCCAAAAATCGGAGCATCTTTTCTCTTTTTATCTGTGATAAGTTTGCCATTGTATTTCTCCTATTTACCTGTACTATTTTTTCTCCATGATCTTGAGAACTTCTTCCGCTTCAGCGCAATTCTCACCATCACAGATTTTCTTATAAAAGTTGTATACATCCTCATCTTTCAAGATATACTCAACTTGTGTATTCTCTAATGCAATATTTAAAAGTTTCCTTTTCTGTTTCTCACTCCAACCAGTAAATTCACTCAATGCAGCAATAACTGCATGCGTATTTTTAAAACTTTCACTATCTTCCAATGCATTGATCAAATCCTGTTTTTCCTGATCCTCTTTACTCTGATCCTTTGTTGCTACCTTCCGCTCTTTCTTGCATTCATAATGGAAGTTTTCTAGCACCTCATTCGTTTTGGTTCGATCAATAATTTCTTTTAGCAAAATTTCCAACGGTGAATCTGCTGTATAATCTGCTGGAACAAAATATTTAATTCGATTCTCCTCTAGCATTTTATACACTTTTGTTTTATCCTTTGTTTTTGGATTGTATACACCGATAGAATGACCGCCATGTAAATTCACCAGTTTCATACATGGAATATCCGTGTCGCTATCCCCAATATATACCATGTTCCGGAACGGCACACGATACTCATCCGGTTCAAAATATGCATTCACTTTTTGATCATTCACATCAAGAACACCCTTTTCGATACGAAATAAAAACTGTGTTTTGTTCGTATAATTTACCACCTGTGCCGGCCAAACAGCAACCCCATATTCATTAAAGTAAAACGAACTTGCATATATCTTCTTAAATTTATTTGCAACAGCCGTTCCTTCTATCATTTCCTTTAATCCAGAAGAAATAATATAATGCTCGACCATTACCCCCTTCCTTTCACCATATTCATTAATTCTATCAAACCAAGTATCAACGCCTGGAAACAACTGCACTTTAGCCCCATCCGCTTCCAAAGTTTTTCTAGTAAACAGCACCTTGCCCTGTGACTTTTGAGACATCATATACATATATGCCAGATTTTGATCCATATCATTGTCTGCCGCTAATTGATTGGATTCCTTCCAAAATTCTGGCACTTCATAATCAATAGACTGAATATAACCCTGGGCTTGCATATCATCGGGTGATAATGTTTTATCAAAATCATAGCATATCGCCAATATAGGTTTCTTGTCCTTATTTTTCTCCATAAGCTCCTCCTTTTCCAGCTAATTCCTTTGTTTCCATTTATTCATCCAACATTATTTTTCCCTATCTTTAATCGGCTTGTTCATCGCCCTTAATTTTGCGATTTTCCTGGCCTCGGGAAAATCGTCACCAATCTTATGTCCACTGCGAACCATCATTGCACACCGTCCGTATATCCTCAAATCTTCTGTATTCTTCCGCAAGTAATTTACTCATTCACATACTCCTTTTGTTCCTTTTTACCTAAGCACAAATAGTTCAAATGACACCTGCCGCATTTTTCCTTTGAACATTTTCTAGGTAAATGATTGTTTCTTATATGATCCGCTGCATGCTTTATGTCTTCCGTCACAGCAGTGATTACATCTGGCGTTATGATATCACTTGCACTGTTTTGAGAATCCAAATGATATATTTCCATGTAATCTGCTGTCTTACCGGTTAATTCTCGATAACCCAGTGCATAAATTTTTAACTGCTGTGTATTGATTTCTTCCTTAACCTGTTTATTGGCCGTCTTAAAATCAATAATTGCCGTCTTTTCCAATCCATCCTGAACCACCTGTTTTACCAGATCAATACGACCATTGACACGAATCCCATCCCCCATATCAATTTCTATCTCTGTCTCAGCCATGCGAATATTCTCAAAATCCGATTGGTTCTTATGGACATATTCATGTATGCCACGTTTCACACTTCCATACATATTTTGCTGCAGCTTTGGTGTTGCATATGGCAGATAAAAGGATTGTTCAATAACTGAATCCACATATTCCTCTGTGATTGCTTTTCCTTCCATCGCAGCAAGATGAATACGTCTCACTATCGCATGCATTGCATTACCATACCCCAATGCCGGAATCAAAGGCTGTACGAATCCATAAAACATTGACAGCTTAAACCGGTATGGACATTCGAAATAATCTTCCAGTAAAGAAAAATTCAACGTAAGCGGCATGCCCTCTTTCTTTAATACTGGAAGATGATCTGATTTATATTGAATATTCCCATCATATTTTATTAAATATGATGATTCTTTTGCCTCCAGCATAAATTCCGAAATATGTTTGTTCCGCGACTTGGTTGTCCTTGTTAAATAAAGGTATTTCTTAGCTCTTGTCACTGCAACATAAAAAAGCTTTCGTTCTTCCTCTATTCCTCCATCAAATCGCTCCGAATCTGAAATCCATTCTCGATCAATAACATGCCAAATGCCTTTTCCACCCACTTTCTGTGCCGGAAAAAAGTTCTTATTCAACCCCGGAATAAATACAGCCGCAAATTCCAAGCCTTTTGATTGGTGAACCGTCATAATTCCTACTGCATCCGGTTTTGTATATGTATTGCTCTGGTATCCTTCCGGATAATAACCGGTTGCTGTATACTTTAAAAAAGAGCAAAAATTATTTAGTTTCGATTGTGGTTTCAAGGTATAATTGATCACCTCATAATCCGCAATCACCTGACTGAACTTCCCTAAGTTATATAAGATTACTTCCGTCTCAATCCGTCCATCTTCAACAAGAGACAGTTTCCCTAGAAAGTCATGATAGATTTGCTGAAGATTGAAATCGGAATACAGCTTTTTTTCCTTCACGTCAATCACCATCAAAATCTGTAAGCAATCTGCCAGCTCCTTTTTATCAAATGGATAATCAATTTCCATCCATTTATGATACAGCTCTGTTGCCGTTATGTCTCCATTAAGATAATCATAAATCCCCTTTGCCGCCTGACACTCTTTCGTGTCAAACAGTTCATTCATTCCCTCCACGATATAAGGGATGTGATATTCTTCCAATTTGGCTGCTATCTGACCGCTAATCTTTTTCTTTCGAACTAACACTGCCATTTCAGAATAAGGAATTCCTATTTCATGCAGTTTTTCCATCCGATGTGCAATAAACTCATACTCTAAATCCGTATCCTCTCGCTCTTCAAAGGCAACGTCTCCGATATCGTAAGGTGTCTGACAGCCCGATTTCATCGTCTTTGACAATCTATGATCATTGTGAACGATCACTCTTTTCGCAACATCTACAATGCCATCTGTACTGCGGTAATTTTTGTCCAATACGATATATTTCTGAACACCATATCTCTCCTTAAATGTAAGGATATTTTGAGCATCACTTCCACGGAACTGATATATTGTCTGGTCATCATCACCTACTACACACAGATTTGCTCCTAGTTCTTTCAGTCGACGAATCAAACGCTCCTGTATTGGATTGATGTCCTGATATTCGTCCACTGTCAGATATTTTACTTTGTCTGCAATAATTTGTGCAAATTCGATATTATTCTCTAACTGGCAGATCATTTCCTGAAGAATCAGAGAATAATCGAACTTCTTTTCTGCATATAGTTTTTCCTTATATTTTTTGTAGGCTGTACGAGTGCGTTCATCCCACTTATCCTGTTCAAACCAATTTTCATTCAGAATACTCATTACACTGACAAATAAATTTGTCTCTTTGTATTTACACAAATCCAAATCTTTCATTCCGCATTCATCATAATAACACTCCACAAACAATTTGGTATGTATTTCATCCAGTACATCATATTTCTGAAATTCTGGTATATATTCCTGTAACATCTTGATACAAAACCCGTGAATCGTACCGATATACATATGTGCGAATCCTATCGTATCACCTAATTCACGCTTGCCCAAGTCGTATATTCTTCCTTTCAACTCCTCTGCCGCTTTTCGAGTAAAGGTAAATGCAACAATATTTTCTGGAAGTATCTCGGACTTGGACTTCAATATATTGATGATTCTTCTAGTGACGACACCAGTTTTTCCTGCACCAGCACACGCAATAATCTCCAGATCATCATCTATTGTCTGAACGGCTTCACGCTGTTGATCTGATAATTGATCTAACAATCCCATAGGTACTCCCTCCCATCTGTTCTTGATAATACCCCAGTTGCTTATTCTTCCATTGTATCATATAGAATACCTATTCGCATCATTTAAAATAAAATGAGGCTGCACCAAATCTCTTCAAAAAATAAACTGCCACATGCTTACTACATATCAGGTATGCCATCACTGGCATACCCACATCCATTTTCACATATATCCACTCTACTCCCAATCATTTTTTGCAAGCACTCCCCTCTTCTTTGCAGCATCGATTCCTTCCCGCTGTCGTCTCCGGATAGTCTGTCTCTCCTGCTCCACAATAGACGCTAATACCTCCACCAGTATATTGGTCACCATATCAATGATCCACTCCTGTCCCTCCGGGACTTCGATCATCGTTGTAGGTAGATCTAATACCATCAGCCGGATTCCCTGCTTTTGGAACCATTCCAGTTCTGCCTTGATATCTGCTTTGGATCTCGATAACCGGTCAAGGCTTTTTATGTATAATGTGTCCCCTCTACGCAGTCCCAGTTCCCGAATCACTCTTCGCGAGATATTTTTATATATCCACTGTACGTCGTCTGCTCAATCTGCGGTTTCATAACTTCCTCTAGGGAATATTCCACCCACGTCTTCACCGTCTCCGTGTTCATCTTAGGCACCAGATTGACTGATTTTTCATACTCAAATCGTTTCAACCTTTCTCTTGCCTCACGCTTTGTAGAAAACGTCTCTGTTTCTTTCTTTGGTTTTCCATCCACATTTCCATAGTACAAAGTGACATAATAAAGCTTTCTCTTTGCATCATAGGAAATATTCTTTTCTACTCGTTGTCGTGCCATATTATACTCTCCTTTCTGCTGATTGATTGTCTCATGTAATATTTTACGAACGTGCCTTTCAAAAACTGAAAAAAGCCCGTAAAACCAACCTTTCTTGGTCTACGAGCTTTTTGCTTTTACAGCTTATTTTCCTCTCAGCCCCCTATTTATAAGGGCTGAGAGATATTTTTTCTACCAAATTTCTCTCAAAAACATTTTTCTTGATTTTTTCTACCAATTTTTCTACCAACCGCCTTTTTTCCATCCTCCGAAAAAAACAAAATCCCCTGCAGACCGCTGTCTACAAGGGATTGTCTCTACTGGGCTAACCAGATTCGAACTGGTGAATGCAGGAGTCAAAGTCCTGTGCCTTACCGCTTGGCGATAGCCCACTACTATATTGTGCTTCCCGTCATAATAAGTAAGAAAAGCACCATTGTCGCTGTATCGTAAATCAAAAGTTTCCTATACAGTAACAAAAATCCCTGCTATAGTACTATAACAAGGATTCTAAGGTGGATACTGGGATTCGAACCCAGGGCCTCCAGAGCCACAATCTGGCGCGCTAACCAACTGCGCTATACCCACCATAAATATAATGTGGCGAGTTCTCCGTTGATACGAAAAACTGCTGACTTTATAAAATCAGAGTTACGAAAAACTCTGATCAACGTGCCAGAAGGGATTCGAACCCCCGACAAACGGCTTAGAAGGCCGTTGCTCTATCCAACTGAGCTACTAGCACAAAGAGCGGGTGATGGGAATCGAACCCACGTATCCAGCTTGGAAGGCTGGTGTTCTACCATTGAACTACACCCGCATAAATTGGAAAGCTCAAAATCAACTTCCCTATATAAAATTTATAATTGCGTCACAATCGGGGTGACAGGATTCGAACCTGCGACCCCCTGATCCCAAATCAGGTACACTAGCCAAACTGTGCCACACCCCGAAAAGTTTTAAGTCATTTCCGTGACGCAAGTAAGAGTATATTATAGTTTAACAGAATTGTCAACACTTTTTTTCAAATTTTTTAATTTTTTTCTTTATTTCTTTCGAGAAAGCCGCGAAAACCCTTTTCTACCTGCTTTCTCGGCAGCATCACACGATGACCGCACCCGAGACATTCCATCTTAATATCCATTCCGACACGCACCAGCTTCCAGCGGTTCTCTCCGCAGGGATGCTGCTTCTTCATTTTAATCACGTCGCCTACCTGAAGTTCCATCTCCATCTCCTGCCTTTCCAGTCTGCATTTTACTCATCATACCATTTCCTTGGCTTCGTTGCAATTACTTGTATTCTTTTTCTTAGCATAACGCCAAAGTATACACAACCGTAACAAGTCCACTGATCACGCATGGTGCTGCCCGGATTCTACCAGAATATAATTCAGAATCCCGCCCAATGCTCCGCTCAGACCGATAGAAGCCCGGATGTTCTATGACCTGTGTCGCAGCCTGTTTGACAGACGGTTAATTGCCTTTCCTATTTCTTTTTATTTCCAATTTATTTTAAATAGATACTTGCATAAAATCGCAAAAAGATGTATATTATACTACACAACATAGTTATCAATACTACATGCATTTATTTTCGTTACCACATATTATGAAATATCCGCTGTATGATACTCCTGTACAATGCTCGTCAGGCAAATACAATCGTCAGAAGCCGACTTGTTGTACCGGTATAAACCAGCCTGGAAGGGAGAGATTTCTATGACAACCATGACAAATTCACAAACATACTCCGGGAAACCGGTAATTTCACATTCCACGGCAGTTACGCACACCGCTTTCCGTTTGAAGGATCCGGCAAGTGCGATCACGCATTTTATCGGAATGATCGCTGCAATCTCTGCGGCTCCTTTCTTATTAGAAAAGGCGGTTTTCACCGGTAACGCCAAAGCAGTGATCGCCAGCTCGCTTTTTATTTTGAGCATGATCCTTTTGTACGGTGCCAGCACCTTTTACCATGCGATCATCACAAATGACAAGGCAACTCTTCTGCTCAAGAAGCTGGATCACATCATGATCTATTTTCTGATTGCCGGAAGCTATACTCCGGTCTGCATGCTTGTGCTTCCTGCACGCACCGGCACTCCTCTGTGCGCTGTCGTCTGGTGTCTTGCATTTGCCGGACTGTTTCTGACGATCTGCTGGGTAGATTCCCCGAAATGGCTCAATTCCACCATCTACATTGCCATGGGCTGGCTCTGCATCTTCGCGATCCGCAGCATTTATCATTTCATGAGTCCGCAGGCATTTACCTGGCTTTTTGCCGGTGGTGTCATCTACACGATCGGCGGCGTGATCTACGCCCTGAAGCTCCCGGTATTCAATAAGCTTCATCCGGGTTTCGGCGGACATGAGATCTTCCATCTGTTCGTGATGAGCGGAAGTCTGTGCCACTTCATTATGGTTTACGGCTATCTGCTTTCATAAGCCGCAAAATTACGGTTTACGGCTATCTGCTTTCATAAGCCGCAAAATTATATTTTCTTAGAACCGCAAAATCGCCGGCTCCGGTAAATACCGAAACTGGCGATTTTAATTTTGCTTTTGTATTAAAATGATTATTTCATCTCCACAATCTGAATATCCTGCGTCCAGTCATAATATGGTGTGATGTTCTGATCGACCGTTTCCAGATTCACTCTGGCTGTGCTAAACACCGTCAGATTGCGCTCCTGATATACCGGAACAACCACTGCCCAATCCAAAATCTTATTATAGCTCTGCGCATATAGATCAATGCTTTTCTTCAGCGGAACAGTATCCATCCCTTCCTCAATATACTCATCCAGATCACTGTCCTTAATATGCAAATAATTGCGGCTTCCTGCCGTTTTATTCTTCTTTTGACGACTGTGATACATGCGGTACATGTCTCCGGAAACAGATGTCTCCTCCTTTCCGCACCATATCTGCGCTTTTCCCTGCTTCAGATGCTTTGTCAGCCTTGCAAGACTGCAGTGTTCCTTTAATACCAGCTTAATGCCGATCTGTTTGAACAGCTTCTGTGCATTTCTTGCAATCGTGAGCATGCCTTGTTCCTGCGTGTCATCCGGAATATAGATCGTATATTTCTTTCCTGTGTTCTCCGGAAATGCAGTAATCTTTCCGCTTTTCGTCTTAAACCCGGCTTTCCTGAGATAGCCGAGTGCCGCTTTGCAAGCTGCAGCTTCCCGCTCTTCCACGCTCATATTACTGTTGTAGATGCCATTGCCATCCACATCCTCACTGTATGCCTGTTTATATTCCTCATCCTCCGGCTGCGGCACGGACCAGGAGATCTGAGAGGCAGGATAATCAATCTGCGCTGCTCCCTTCTGACTCAGCTCGATCATATTGCTTCTGTTACAGCTAAACAAAATAGAAAAGGCTTTTCTCATATTCTTGGAACGGGTGCTGTCCGGCTTGTCATCCACACAAACCTGATCCGCATTCATACCAATATAATGATAATAATCGCCGTCCAACAACTTGCCTCCATAAATACGCCCTGTCAGCTTCCCGCTGGAGTTTGCGTCAGTGATCAGATCCATCGCCTGATTCGTTGCCTGCATGGTCACGACGTCAAAATCCCCGTTCTCCAATGCTTCCAGCTTACGCACATCGGACATGTTCCCAATCTCCTTAAGCTGGATAAATGCAGTCTGCGGACATCCACGGTAATATTTTTCGTTGGCTTCGTAATACACGATTCCCTTCTCGTACTTGATAAACCGATAAGCACCGGCTCCAAACGGTGCATTTTTCTTCTTGGTCAGACCGGACAGATCCCCCTTCTTAAACCCAAAGCTGCCTGCCAGAACATTAAAAATGTGTCTGTCTCCATAGAAATTCAGGGAGCATATCGGGATATTCAACGCCTGATATGCGTCTCTGTCGTAGCCCCTGACCGTCACCTTTACTTTGTAATCGGTCATCTTCTCAATACCGGAAATATCAAGTGCAGAAGCCGACTTACGATACTTCTGTAAACCGAGGATCGGCAGGCTTCCAAAGGTCTCCTCTCCCTGATAGCTGCTGTCCGCAAAAGCGTACATAGAAAAGATGACATCATCAATTGTAACCGGTGTTTCATCGCTGAAGGTCAGATCCTTTCGCAGCTTTATAATATAAGAGGTTGTATCCTTCTCTCGATCCCGCTTCACCTTAAGATTAGCAGGTCCCTCATAACTGAAGGTCTCGCCATTGAAGCGACGCTTCTCTCCCTTGATCGCATGCTTTACAACAGCACCCTCCCGGTCAAATGTCAGCAGACGAAGCTGTGTCATATCAACGGCTGTCCTGTCGTCATCTGTCTCCGCGGTAAATGGATTAAATTTCTTATCAAGCTTGTTGCAGGCAACCACAAGAGGAACATCCGACTTGTCCTTTCCCTTGCCTCCTGCTTCCACCTTTGGCACCGGCGTTGCCTTCTCCGAAGTTGCATCCTCCGTCGCTGCCGGCTTGTCCTTTTGATCCTTTTTATTCCCGGAGCATCCAACACCACTAACAGATACGCATAAAATCAGAGCCAGTGCCAGTCCCTTTCTCCAAATATGTCTCATAATTACCTCCAATTACTGTTATCATGTCTTCTCCAATGACCGGCTTCCCCTTTTGTGCCAGCCACATACTCTTGTTTAGAATACCACACAACTTATTTTTGAGCAACCCAAAAGGGCTGCCCGGCAGGTTTCCCTGTCAGACAGCCCCATATACAATGAGAAAGAGAGGATCATTGTACGATTAGGTCCTGCCGGGTATCGCTACCCGGGGCAAAGAGGGCATCAGCCCTTTACGCTTCCCAATGCAACACCCTGTACAATATGTTTTGAAAGTATCAGATATACGATGATAACCGGGAATATAGAAAACGCGATCATCATGTAAACCTGACCCATATCAAACTTCAAAAAGTCTGCACTACGCAAGTTCGCGATCAAAACCGGAAGTGTCTTTTTCTTGTCATCCGTCAAGATCAATGACGGAATGAAGTAGTTATTCCAGCTTGTTACAAATGCGAAGATTGCCTGTACTGCAATTGCCGGCTTCATAATTGGAAGGATCATCTGATTGAAGGTACGGAATTCTCCGGCACCGTCAATACGGGATGCCTCAATGATCTCAATCGGCAGTGAAGATTCCATATACTGCTTCATGTAGAAATAAGTTACCGGTGAAGCCACAGCCGGTACGATCAATGGAATAAAGCTGTTCATCAACCCCATCTTTGTCACTAACTGCAGGAAACCAAGAGCGGTAACCTGAGTAGGGATCATCATGATCATCAGGATGAAGGTATGCATAAACTTCTTTAACTTAAAGGTATACACATGAAGTGCATACGCTGTCATTGTCGAAAAGTATGTAGTCAATAAGGCACTGAATGCAGCGATAACCACACTGTTGACCAAACCGTTCCAAACCGGCTGGGAACCATGAATAATCGTGTTATCAAAGTTCTTCAGGAAGTTTGTTCCCGGCATAGCATGGAATCCTAACTGAATCTCACTATGTGTTCTGGTCGCATTTACAAAAAGTACATAGAACCAGAATAAACAAAGGATCGTAATAAGAATCAGAAAGATGTATGCGATCGCACGACGCGCATGAATGCCAAATCCCTCTTTTGTAATCTCATCACTTGGTGTTCTTGAATTCGCCATCGTTACGCCTCCTTTTTCTGTGCAAATGCCTTAAACACGATCAAGCTCAGGATACCCGTGATAATAAACATTACAACGGACAACGCACCAGCCATACCGTAGTTCTTGCTGAACAGGTGTTTATTCAAGTACATGATCAGTGTCATTGTGGTCTGTGTTGGCTGACCGGTTCCGTTTGTCAAGATCTGCGGAACATCGAACATCTGCAAACCACCAATCAAGGAAGTAACTAAAACGTAAACCATAATCGGTCTTAACAGTGGCATGGTAATCTGCCAGAATACCTGGGTAGATGTTGCTCCATCCACCTCGGCAGCCTCAAACAGCGATGGATCGATACCCATCATACCTGCCATCAACAGGATTGTTGTATTACCAAACCACATCAGGAAGTTCATGAATGCAACAAGTCCTCTTGCGCTCCATTTGTGTGATAAGAAGCTGTATGCTTCGCTGATCACACCGGCATTCTGAAGCATTGCATTTACCGGACCGGTATCTGCAAACAATGCGAAGAACAGCATTGAGAATGCGGATGCCATGATCAGGTTTGGCAGATAGATAACTGTCTTAAAGAAGCGGGAGCATTTCAGGTTCAGTCGCATATCGGAGAACCATGCACCCAGAATCAATGATACGATGATCTGTGGAACAAATCCGAGTACCCACATGATCAGGGTATTTCTTAAATACAACCAGAAGTATCCTCCAGCAAATAATTCCTTGTAGTTATCCAATCCCACGAAGTTCGGTCCGACCTGAATCAGTCCGGAACGGTAGTTCTCATAAAAACTGTTATAGATGGTACTGATCAAAGGAATCAACTGGAAAATAACATAAACAACAACGAATGGAATTAAGAAAATATATCCCCATTTATTGTGTTTTTCAACTTTTCCTCGTCTCTTTGGAGATGTACTCATTTCTTTTTCTCCCCTTTTTTAGGTATAAAATATGCCTGCCTACATCCGTAAGCAGGCACATCCAGATTCATGTTACACTATGTACGCCCGTGTGATTAGTGTGTCAACTCAGGGTACTTAGTCTCAACTGCCTGATAGAACTGATTCAGAGCTGAATCGTAGTCAGCATTGCCATCGAAGTAATCCTTCATAGCGTTCTGGAACTCCTCGTTACATCCCTGATCATAAGATGACAGGTTGCTGAGGTCGATGCTCTCAATACCATCACAGAAGATTGGAAGTGGATTCTGTCCGCCAAGGATAGAATTCTTGAAGCTCTTATCCTTAGAAAGCTTATCCATTGCAGCCTTGTTGTTAGCGAAATCATTATCCTTCTTAACGATATCAGTCATGATAGACTCATCTGTTGTCATCTTCTCAATGATGTCCTTAACAAGTGATGAATTATCTGTGCCATTAGCACCACAGATCCATGTACCACCCCAATAGAAACTCTGAGGTCCCTTGCAGAGAGCCCAGCCGCCGTCCTTACCAACGGAACCGTCCTGCTTAGCGTTCATAGAGAAGTTGAAGAACCAAGCTGGTCCGAAGTAAGCGAATACGTTACCGTTCTTCATGAAGCCCTTGCTCCAGTCAGAAGACCACAGCTCATATGTAGATGTCTCTTTGTTATCAACCATTTCCTTAGACATATCAACCCATGTCTTGATGTTCTCATCAATGTTGATCTTGCCATCCTCTACCCACTTAGATGTTACGTTGTTAGAGAATACACGGTATGCATCGTTTACAGATGCTGTTGCAAGATATCCTTTGTCTTTCAGCTTAGCTGCTGCATCCTTGAATGCATCCCAGTCAGAGAAGATCTCCTGAATCTTATCAGGATCGTCTGTACCGAATACCTTCTTAGCGATGTCACGACGGTAGATCATACCAGCCGGGCAAGCCTGCCATGAAGATCCCTTAAGAGCTCCCTTAGAATCTCTTACGATATCCTGTGTGTACTTGTACTGATTTGAAAGTGAATCCTCAGAAACACCAAGATCATTAACAACGTCTACAGTGTAATCAGAGTTAACATACTTCAGTGCGTAATCAGCCTCAACGAGGAACATATCAACCTTGTCATCTGCCTTAGCATCTGCCTGGTTCAGAAGTGCCTGATCCAGTGCCTGCTGATAAGCGTTGTCATCGTTAGCTACCTGAGTCCATTTAACCTTAACATCGCCGATCTGACCTGTCCACTTACCAGTCTTCTTGTATCCCGGATAGTGAGCAATGACACGATCTCTGAACTCCTCGTTCCAAACACGGATGTTAAGAACCTTACCACCGTCGGAAACTTCAGCCTTAGAAGCCTGCTCAGATGTTGCTCCGCTTGTTGCACCACTTGTTGCTTTGTCCTTTGTTGTGTCATCTGATGATCCGCCACAACCTGTTAACATTGTTGCAGCCATTGCTGTACACAGAAGTACACTCAATACTTTCTTTCTCATAAAAAGCCTCCTCTAAATTAAATTGTTTGCTTTATATTTATGCTGCACCCACAGCAAAAATATCATGGTATCACCATTTTGAAATGTAACCATCTTTACGAAAATGATTACGTTGTTTAGGAACGTTCCCTCAACTTTTTTCCGTAAGACCAATATAACACATGTTGGCAAATTATACAAGTATTTTTTTGATTTTTTTATTTTGTTTGTCATATTTGACTACATTTTGTGATGGAAATGTGTCCAACACCACATTATATGGGCTTTTTTTGTAAAAAAAGAATAGGAAAAGACGAAAAAAATATTTTTTTCTCGTCTTTTCCCACAAAATCCCGACGTCCTTTTGCCGCTGTTGTTTATTTTCGGCATGAAATCAGTAAAATATCATAAAATCCCGGTTTTAGTAAACATTTTCGTACAGCAAATCCACGATACGTTTCTATATTATATATGTAAAAACGCGAACGGATCCTCCGGGTTGCTGTTTAAAAACATCATAAACAGGTACGCGGCACGCAGAGACACCAGCTCCTCCCTGAGAATCCGCCTTATCTCGTCTTTGTCTGCCAGAAAGACCTCGATATCCTCAGTCGCCTCCTGCGCTCCCGGGTTCAGAACACCATCCGCATATCCAAACACCGTCACATCGCACTCGTCAGACATTCCCTGGCTCTGTACAAACGGACGCATCAGAGCATCACTTCCCTCCCGGTAAAGCGTAAAGTCCAATCCGGTCTCTTCCTTCATCTCACGGACAGCCGCCTCCGCAGGATCCTCTCCCGCATCCACAAGCCCTGCCGGAACTTCATATATATAACCGTTGACCGGGTAGCGGAACTGACGGATCACCACCAGCTTGCCCGGATCCGGACGGTATACCGGATAGATAACGACACCGTCCGCCCGAAGCGTTCCGGTCTCATACATCAGATCTCCGGACTCCCGCCTGGTGGCAATATAATACGGAAAATGAACCCCGTCCCTGCGGACCGCATCGATCTCGTACATATTGAGAAATTTATTGTCTGTCTGGCGTTTCAGCCCTTCCGCATGTGCTTTTCCCATGGTGATCTTACTTTCCTTTCTCTTAAGCTTTCTTGAACCACGCCATAGCGATTACATGCAATACAGATTGATCACACCGAATGTGATCAGCTTATTGCCGGTGTTGTAAGCAAAGCCGCAGTCAATATTGAAGGAGACTGCCTCTCCGTTGGCATCCTGATCCTTGATCATATACTGATAGATTGTAGAGGTGGAACCGGATGAGATATTCTTTGTGGTATCCGCAGCATATACCGCAAAGCTGAATGCATCGACACAGCTATCTGCCACAAATTCCGTTGCCATATAATAATCACCGTAATCCTGTTTGAAACGATCCTTCCAGGTTGTTCCGTCAGAGCTGCTCTGCTGGGTTTTACCTGTGGATGCCATTTCCAGCGCATGGCGCTGTGCACTGCCGGAGGTACTGTCCGTCATTGCCTCCTTGCCTTTGAAAACACGGAAGGCGTTGACAAAATCACGCATTTCAAACTGCATGGCTGTCATGACCGCGTCATCATAGCTGCAGTTCTTCGGTATGATCAGGTTATCGAGCTTGGAGTTGAGCGTCTTGTCGAAGATCTGAACGCCGTCAACACCGCCCTTTCCCTGATGGTCGACAAATGCATTGACGTAAGCACTGCCTTTATCATACTGATAGCCGGCTTCGTAATCGAAACGGGACATATCGCTGAAGCCGCGTCCCTTCAGAACATCTGCACTGTCCTGCGAAGAAACAAGATCTGCATAGCAGAAATATGCGGAGATCGTAGTCATTCCCACAACCTTATCGGACCGGAACTGTATTTCCACATAGTTGGTATAATCGCCGGACGGGTTATAAATATAGGTGCTGTTTCCCTGCGGGGACTTTCCTGTCTTATCCGGTGCTGCGCCCATTACCTTTTCAACCTCTGCACTCGTCATTCCGAGTGTAATGTTGAATTTGCCGATAGCAAGCGTATTCTCGGCTGCCGTTGTCGGCTTTACATGGTTCGATGTGGTGGTTGCGTTCTGTCCCGGCTTTGCACTCGGGGAAACGGACGGCTTGCTGCTTGGCTTTGCGGACGCTCCCGGTGCCTGTGTGCTGCCCGGTCTGGCAGTTTCATAAATACTTTCCTGATACTCACCACGCGCTTTGACCGTCACCTTGCAGACATATTTCTTCTTACCGCACTTTGCCGTGATCTTTGCCGTTCCCTTTTTCTTACCTTTTACGACACCCTTTTTCGTCACGGAAGCCACTTTCTTCTTAGAGGACTTCCAGGTTACTTTCTTCTTTTTTGTGTTTTTGAGCTTCAGCTTTACCTTCTGCCCGACCTTAATAGTCACCTTTTTCTTATTGAGTTTAATTTTGCCTTTGGCGCTGGCACCTCCCGGAACCATCGTTCCTGTAATGAGCAGCGAGATTGCTGCCAACACTGCAACGCCCTGTTTCCATTTTATTTTTCTCATAATCTGTTCCTTTCTTACCCCGTTCAAAGCAGCACGACTTCTACTTTTCGCGATACTGTCTTGAAGCCTAATATGCATAAAAATCAAATGCCGAAAATGTCAGCTTGCTTCCGCTTGCCGTATTGGCGAATCCACACTCGATGCAGAAATCAACCGCTTCATCCTCATATTCTTCCATCAATATATACTTATAGAAATTGGTGGTAGAATCCCGTTCCGCAATCGCATAGGTGACTGCAGAAAACGCATCCGGACTTCCGTATGAAACATACTCGGTCTTCAGGAAGAGCTTCTCTCCATCGTTGTAATTCTGATCAAACCGCGTCTTCCAACTTACGGAACCTTCGTCCATCACATCACTGTTCTTGCTTGCCATATATTCGCTGTGAGCCTGTGCCACACCATTGTCTGTGATCTGCATCAGCCCTGCACCGTGGTATGCACGATATGCATTTAGATACAGTGCCGTAAGACGCGCCTGATGCTTGTTAATGTCATCGGAATATTTGCAGTTCTTCGGATAAAGAAGCGTGTCCATCGATCCCAGACTCTTATCAAAGATCTGTACACCGTATACCGCACCACCTCTCTGGGTATCCGTCATGACATTGATATATTCCTGATCACTTGTCTTTGAATATATCGTGTACTTGTAGGTTTCTACCGCTGTAAAACCGTTCGCTTTCAGTGCAGCAATGCTGTTGCCGGCTGCAGCAATGCCTCCGTAGTTAAATTTCTTCGAGATCGTGGATAACTCGACGAGCTTTCCATCCCTGATCTGAAACTCCACGAGACAGGAGTAATCATTGCCCGGATTGTATATATACGAAGCGTATCCCTGTGGTGAAATGCCTTCATCCACACATTTGCTCCCCAGAATATTCTGCGCATCCTGCAATGACATTCCGATCGAAAGAGAGTACTTACCAATCGTTAATGTATTGCCGGAAGGGGCTGCCGTTGGGGCTGTCGTTGGTTCCGGGGTCGGATCTGCCGGCACTTTTGTCGGGTTGCTCGTCGGATTTACCGGTGCCTCACTTGCCGGCACTTTTGTCGGGTTGCTCGTCGGATTTACCGGTGCCTCACTTGCCGGTGCTTTTGTCGGGTTACTTGTCGGGTTGACCGGTGCCTCACTGACCGGTGCTTTTGTCGGGTTACTTGTCGGATTTACCGGTGTCTTCGTTGGTTCGCCCGTCGCCTTTGCAGTCGGCACTGTTGTTCCCGGCATTTCTGTTTCATCCGGTTCTACAAAACTATCCCGCTTCTCCTTCACGATCACCGTACAGGTATAGCTCTTTTTATTGGACTTTGCCGTGATCTTCGCAGTTCCCGCACTCTTTCCACGGACAATTCCCTTTGCCGATACGGATGCCACCTTCTTTTTGGAGGATTTCCAGATGACTTTTTTCTTTGCGTTCTTAAGCTTAAGTGTCACCTTTCCTCCGACCTTGATCGTTACTTTCTTCTTATTCAGCCTGATCTTCGCTTTCGCTCCGGCACTGCCCGGAACGGTAATTCCTGTCAATACCAATGCTGCTGCCGTTAAAACGGCAATGCCCTGTTTCCATTTACGTTTTCTCATCCTCTTCCCCTTTCTGTATACGTTTTAATCCTGCTCTTTGCGAATGATATCGGCAAATTTTCCTCCAGTCACCTTCAGAAGATCCTCCGGCTTCAGAATAATCTGTTCTCCCAGTCTGCCGCCGCTGACGATCATTTCCGGCAGATCTGCCGCGCTCTCATCAATCACAGTAGGAAACTGCTTCTTCATGCCGATCGGTGTGCAGCCGCCGCGGATGTAACCGGTCACCTTGTTGATATCTTTAACCGGCAACATTTCCACGCTTTTCTCGCCTACGGCTTTTGCCGCTTTCTTCATATCAACTTCTTTATCCACGGGAAGAGCAAACACATAATACTGCCTGCTCTTCCCGATCATTACTAATGTTTTAAAGGACATGTCATAGCTCTGTCCAAGCTGGTCCGCAATTGTGACTCCGTCAATAAACTCCCCGCATTCGTAGGTATTTAACTGATACGGAATCTTCTGGCGGTCCAGTATGCGCATTGCGTTTGTTTTTACTTCTTTTCCCATAGATGCCTCCTGATATATGTCATTCTGTGATCACGGCGTCAGCCGCTCATTTAAAATTGACTGGGGAATTGCTCCCCCAGTCAAATAATAATCCTATAATCCGTAAAAATCAAATGCTGTAAATGTCAGCTTGCTTCCACTTGTCGTGTTGGCAAAACCACAGGAGATATACAACTCATAATCATCCGGAATATAGAAGGTGTCTCCATTTTTATTTGTCACTTCTTCCATCAAAATATACTTATAGAAGTTCGTTGCAGAGCCCTGCTCGGAGATTGCATATGTGACTGCCGAAAATGCATCCGGACTTCCATAAGATACATACTCTGATTTGCACAATGGATCACCATATGCGTCATTAAAACGATCCTTCCAGCTTTCAGAACCCTCATCCATCACATCACTGTTGACTTTTGCCATATATTCGCTGTGCGACTGAGCGGTCTCATTGTCTCCTAAATTCAGAAGGCTTTCGATTCCATGATAAGCACGGTATGCATTCAGATACAATGCGGAAAGTCTTGCCTGGTATTTATTAACTGCATCAGAATAGGTGCAATTCTTTGGATACAAAAGTGAATCCATCGAACCAAGTCCCTTATCAAAGATCTGAACACCGTATGCCTTCTTATCTCTCTGTTTATCTGTCATTACATTGACATATGCATCATCTGTTGTCTGGCTGTAGATCGTGTACTGATAAGTACTCATAGACCGGAAACCATTCGATGTCAATGTACTAAAACTGTCGCCGGATGTCAGGATATCTCCGTAACTAAAATTCTTGGAGATCGTGGACATTTCAACCACCTTACCATCACGGATCTGTACTTCAATCAGGCAGGAATAATCTCCGCCCGGATTGTAAACATAGGACTGGTTGCCCTGTGGAGATAAGCCCTCATCAACTGTTCCAACTACCATCACTTCATTGACCTGTGCAAGTGTCATTCCAAGATACAGAGAATACTTACCGACCTTGAGAATTGGTGATTTTACAGGTGCAGGTGTGACAATCGGTGTGACCGTCGGAGTCACGGTTGGTGCAACAGTTGGAGTTACTGTCGGCTTCACCGTCGGTGTTGCTGTCGGTTTTACTGTCGGCTTCACCGTCGGCGTTGCTGTCGGTTTCACGGTCGGCTTCACCGTCGGTGTTGCTGTCGGTGTTGCTGTCGGTTTTACTGTCGGCTTTACCGTCGGTGTTGCCGTTGGTTTTACTGTTGGCTTTACCGTCGGTGTTGCTGTCGGCTTCACGGTCGGCTTTACCGTCGGTGTTGCCGTTGGTTTTACTGTTGGCTTTACCGTCGGTGTTGCTGTCGGTTTCACTGTTGGCTTCACCGTTGGCGTTGCTGTCGGTTTCTCCGTCGGTGCCACAGTTGGCGTTGCTGTCGGTTTCACCGTCGGTACCGGTGTTGGATCCGGTGCCGGCGTTGGTGTGTCTGTCGGCATTGGTGTCGCTGTCGGTACCACGGTCGGATCCGGTGTTGGTGCCGGTACCGGTGTTGGCGATGTTGTCGGCTCAATTGTTGGCACCGCGGTTGGTGCTATCGTTGGTGCTGCAGTCGGTGTCTTTGTTGGTGCTGCAGTCGGCGTCTTCGTCGGTGCTGCCGTTGGTGTCTTTGTTGGTGCTGCCGTTGGTGTCTTTGTTGGTGCAGCCGTCGGTGTTTTTGTTGGTGCTACCGTTGGCGTTTTCGTTGGCACTGCAGTCGGTGTCTTCGTTGGTGCTACAGTCGGCGTTTTTGTTGGTACTGCGGTCGGCATCTTCGTTGGTACTGCCGTCGGCGTTTTCGTTGGTGCCTTTGTCGGTGCTGCAGTCGGCATCTTCGTTGGCACTGCCGTTGGTGCCGTGGTCGGTGCTGTAGTCGGCATCTTCGTTGGTGCTGCCGTCGGTGCCTTTGTCGGTGCTGTGGTCGGCATCTTCGTTGGCACTGCCGTTGGTGCCGCCGTCGGTGCCTTTGTCGGTTCCGTGGTTGGCTTCTTCGTTGGCACTGCCGTCGGTGCCTGCGTTGGTACCGGTGTAGCTATCTGAACCCAGTTTGCCATATAATATGGATAGCCAATACTTCCCTTCTCGATCGTCACGGTCATCTGCGGCTCTGATAAGTTACTGCCGGTCCATCCGATAAACTGATATCCTGCGCGTTCCGGAATCGGAAGTGTAAAGTCCTCCGTTTCAACCGTGAACTTATCCGGTCCCTTGTGTACGCCCCACTCTCCGCCGTTTAAGTTGTAACTGATCGAATATACATCTGCTGTCCATACCGCCTTATAATACTTATCACCGGTAGTCTCACTACCCTTCACAGCAATCACATCCTGCGGAGTGTCACCGTTATCTCCGATCCAGCCCTTAAAGGTATAACCGGCTCTGGTTGGTCTCTGATAAATATAAGCTTCCTTCTCGATCGAATAACTCTCCGGTGCCGACCAGTTTGCATCAAACGTGCCACCGCCCAGATCATAATGGATCGTGTATTCAACAGGCTTCCATGTTGCCTTAAAGGTCACATCACCCGCCGGCATTTTCGTTATATCCGCCCATGGAGTTCCATCGGAATCAACCCAGCCTTCACAGGTGTAGCCCTCTCTTGTCACGTCCGGAAGATCAATACTCTGTCCATATGGAACGCTCTCCTGAAGATAAGATGCCCCGTCCTTGGTGGCACCGTTTAAATCCCACTTTAACTGGTAAGATGCTCTCTTATAATAAAACCTCGCAACTGTTTTACCGTCCGCTTTTACGGACACTTTCTCGTTTCGCTCGGTATCCGGCACAAAGCCGGGTTGGGGACTGTCAGACGCCGTTACTGTCGTCTCTGCCTGAGCCATCCCGATTCCCTCCTGTACTCTGGTTGGCTCATCTTCGTAATTGCCGTCAAAATCTGCCAGGAAATATGCCGCCGTATAAACGGTGCTTCCCGGAGAAAACTTCCATTCCGCACGAAGTGACGTTGTGGACGTTACCTGCCGGTCAAAATCATAGATAACAGTGTCGCCGCTTTCCATATCATCGACATACCAGCCCTTGAAGATCCAGTCGATCTTACCCGGAGTAAATTCCGGACATTCCGCTTTCTTTCCCTTGCGGACGATCTGCTTGTTAATGTTCTTCATCAGGGTATTGTCTTCATCCCAGAAGCTGACCGTATAGTAATCGATCGTGATCTTACGGTTATGACCGGTCACCTCAACATCCTCATCGGTATCTTCCAGTGTCTCTCCATCGTACACATAAATATCGTAGGTTCCGTCCTCCACACTCATACTGTCCTCAAATGCACTTGCGCCCTGCTTCTTGAGGTAATAGCTGTTCTCGGATTCCGACCATACTTCTCCGTCCTTCTTCGTCGTAATCTGCACGGTGGACAGAAACGGTACTGCTGTATCGGAAGGCTCAGGAGTCTGAATATCCGTTGCAGACGCCGTCTGTGTCGGAACGCTCGTCTCCGTTGCAAACGGTGTCTTCACAGGATCTGGTGTATTAATCGGCTCCGGTGTCTGAATGTCCGTTGCAGCAGGTGTTTTAATTGGCTCCGGTGTCTGAATGTCCGTTGCAGACGGTGCTGTGCCGGTCGGCTGACCGGACGCCGTTCCCGCAGATACCCCCGGTTTTGCAGATGCAACAGGACTCTTGACCGGTGCTGACGCAGTCGGACGCTGGGAATTACGCGGAGCCAAAGTCTGATTGCTTCCGTTCGTTGCCTGTGGTGCATTCGTCTGTGGCGCAAATGAATAAACATCTGCCGATGCCTGCACGTTATTCTTCCTGACTGTTACGCGGCACTTCAGAGTCTTCTTCCCTACCTTTGCCTTGATCACAGTCTTTCCTGCCTTCTTGCCCTTGACAACTCCCTTTTTGGTGACAGAGGCAATTTTCTTTTTGGTGCTGGTCCATTTTACTTTCTTTCCGCCGGCATTTTTCACACGCAGCTTTATCTTTTTTCCCACCCGGATCACAGCCTTGCTCTTGTTAAGCTTCGGCTTTTTGGCTGCCAGTGCAGCCCCCGGAACATCGACACATGTCACCATCATTGCGAATGACATTGCCCATGCAGCCGCCTTCAATACCTGTTTGTTTCTCTTCATTCCTTACACCTCATTTTCTAATATAATCTCCCTTGACGAAAATCATTTCGTAACATTATACAGATATTAACATAATATAGTATATCAGCATTTTTTTCAATATTTTTAGAGTTTTTGCATAATTTTTATAAAATACGCCATACTATTTCATGCAACAATCACAATGGTGTCACGAGAAATTCTCCTGACCGAATCATTATCACTTAGAAAAGAGGTATAATTATGGCAAAAAATTCATCAAATTCGACAAATGCTGACAATAGCTACAATTCTTCCAAGAATGCCGGCAACGCTTCAAACACAAGCAATGCTTCAAACACCTCAAACAAGAGCTCAAACAAAATGAAGAACAGCAGCAAGAACACAACCCGAAACTGCCACACTTCCGACGAGTCTGACCGCTATTAATCCGGTCTGTTTCCGAAGCAACGCATTGATTTTTTTGGGGGCTTCATGCCCCCTTTACATAATGTTGAGATCAGGGGGCGGTCCCATGAATTATCGCGTGATATCAGAAAAAACGTTAAACGAATATCTTCAGGAGGCGGATACTTTGCTGATCGATCTTCGCAGCCGCAGTGATTATGAAAACCGGCATATTCCCGGTGCTGTCCGGCTGGACTGGGAACGTGCCGTCAGCGAATTTCCATCACTGCTCAAGGACTACGAAGCCGCTCACAACAGGCTGCCGGCGCACATCGTTCTTTACTGTGATTCCGGTCATATCAGCCTTATCACGGCAAGAGATCTTGCAGTCCGCGGCTACACGGTCATGAGCTTAAACGGTGGTTTCCACCGCTGGCACGGCACCGCCGTCTCTTGAAAATATCATGCCATTCTGCTAAAATTTTTGCGGAGGTCCGCCTCTTTGCAACAATTTATTCAGAACGGAGATTACCATGGATAGTTTTATTTTCAGTATAAACGCAACTGTACCAATCTTTGCCATTATGATACTTGGCAATATTTTTAAACGCATCGGGATTATCGATGATCATTTTGCATCAGTCGCAAACCGTTTTGTCTTCAAGGTCTGCCTGCCATGTCTTGTTTTTCTGGATCTGGCTGGCACAGATATCCGGCATCATTTTGATGTGAAATATGTCGGATTCTGCTTTGTTGCCACTCTTTTTTCGATCCTGTCGGTATGGATCGTTGCGAAGCTTACTCTGAAGGACAAGCATTCGGTCGGTGCCTTCGTGCAGGGTTCTTACCGCAGCAGCGCCGCCATTCTCGGCGTTGCCTTTATCCAGAATATTTACGGCAGCTCCGGCATGGCACCGCTTATGATCATCGGCTCTGTGCCGCTGTACAATATTTTCGCCGTGATCGTTCTGACCTTTGAAAGCGGACACACCGGCACAGACTCCTCCGCCAATATCCGCAAGGCATTTATCAATATTCTGAAGAATCCGATCATCATCGGCATTGTCCTGGGACTCATCGCATCCTTTATCAACCTGCCGCTCCCGGGCATTGTAAGCAAATCCATCAATAATCTTGCCGTCATGACCTCTCCCCTTGCGCTGATCTCGATCGGTGCAAGCTTCGAGGGTAGAAAGGCACTGGCAAAGCTGAAGCCGACCTTTGCGGCCTCCTTCATGAAGCTTTTGGGCTGGGCAGCAATCTTCCTTCCGACCGCAGTATTCTTAGGTTTCCGCGATCAGGAGCTGATCGCGCTGCTGATCATGCTCGCCTCCCCATGCACGCCTGCGGCATATATTATGGCAAAAAATATGGATGGTGACGACATTCTTGCTTCGAGCATCGTGGTCGCCACCACCCTGTTATCTTCGGTCACCCTGACCTTCTGGATCTTCCTGCTCCGTCTGTTGAGCCTGATCAGTTAATGTCGGGGATTCACCTATAATATTTCTTATGTCCCGATTATTTGAAATATAATTTTGCCTGCCAAGGCACTTGAAAATCCGTGAACTCTGTCTAAAAAATTGTCTTGTCACTGACGGATTTTGAAAAGTCTAATTGCTTTGCTGCTTTGATATTTGATAAACGCATCCTACCGTACGCGCCCCGAGGTGGGATTCAGGTGTTTCGAAAGGCACTTGCACCCGCCGGTACTTACGCCCCATACTAAATACAATATTCATATCTTACTGTAAAATCAATATGGGGCGTTATGTACCGCTGCGTGGTGCAGTGGTAGCGGGAGCGTGCCGTCCGAAATAGCTGAGCCCACCTACGGGGCTTGATCGTTCGGATACGTATTTATCAAAGCATTGCAAAGCAAAGACTTTTCGGAAATCCTACTGATCTGCGTCAATTTTTTAGACAGAGTCCACGGATCAATTTGTTTTACGAGGCAAAATTATCATTTACCTTACAGAACATAAGAAATATTATAGGAATGCTCCAAGCTTCATCCTGGGAAGACCGAAGCATGGGAGCATTCCTTATTTCATGAGTTTATTTAGTTTGTCTGCCTGCGCGAAGCTGCTCATCTCATAGAGCACCAGCACTTCATCGGCAGGATTTTCTTCCATGTACTTGCTGACCGACCTCTTGAAGTACCGCAGATCGATCATCCGGATTTGCGCATAATCCTTCATCAGAAACGGAACCATGCTGTTTGCGAAGGAGTCCTTGAAGATCACGAGTGTTCGGTCGTTATCCGGATTTTTCATCCGGATATCCACTTCGCCGTAATTGCCGCCAAAATAAACAGCATACTTATCTTTTTCGTTCTTTTTTGCCGTGTCGTAGACGGCATCGATTTCTTTTCCATCACAGGTAATCTCCGCCTCCGGCAGATTCTCCGGAAGTTCGATCGTGTCAGGCACGGCATCGCTGTCGAGTGCCTTGGAATAAAGGGTGCCATAAAAGGCATCGCTAAATTCTTTAATATCAAAGTTCTTATAGGAGGCTGCCTTTCGTCCGACGGATTCTGTGTATGCCTTATATCCCACATATGCGCCGTACTGCGTCCAGTGATGGTCAGTCCGGTAATACACCTGCGTTTCCCCGGAAGAGTCCTGCACACCGGCTCCCTTCTGCTGCTTCCGGACTTCCTTCATGTCCTTCCGGATATCCACAAGCTTCACATTCTGTAGCGTCTCCTTTGCCGTTTTGTACATGGCATCCGCATCATACAGGGAAGCATGCTCCGGCAGCTTGTCCTTCAGAATCTGTCCCGGCGATGGCACAAGAAGCGCTGTCACCTCTGCATCTTTGCTTAAGGACGCCAGACGATTGACAAACCGCAGATTCTGAAAATAATCTGTCCGGGAAATATTCTGATTCATGATTTTTTCAAAATAATAATGATCTTTTCCGAGGTAGACCCCGCCGACATCCTTCATGCCAATTCCCTTTTTAACTGTTGTGGAAAGTGCCGTCAGCCAGTCTCTTCCCGGAAACTGATCGTTGAATGCATCCGTCAGCTCCTGCTGAACCTCTCCGGTCATCACATCCTCCGGCACCAGCTTCGGAAACTGTATCAGATATCGGTTCTCATTATCCGAATATTCTCTGTGTCCCGCTGTGACGGTCACAATTCCGCCAATCGCAAGTGCTGCGGCAAAACAAACTACAAATATAATGTCTTTTTTCTTCATGATCGATCCTCATTGTGCCGCTTCTGACACGGCATATTGATAATAAATCCGGCTGTTATTCTCTTCATTCCGGACATATTATCCTGAAATTACTTCTGTTCGTCCCAAGATCACTTGTGTCAGAAACGAAAATATAAAAATGGATTGTAGCTTCCACTGACAAGAAGTGCCACACTGATCAGAAGCAGCACTGCAAGCCCTGCCGCACGAAGCACGTACACCAGACGCTCGCCGCCTGCCGGAAATCTCTGCCCCGTTACGGTGCAAAGCCATGTACACACGCTCCGCACTGCCTTTTTCGGAAGCTGTGTGCTTCCGATCACCAGAATAAGAAACAGCCAGCCATAGCTTTGCCAGTAATAAGCGGCGATTCCATTACCTGCCGCCACGTTGACACCAAACATGCTCTGCAGATACGAAAACAATACACTCATATCATCGCATGCAAACACCGCCCAGCCAAGCACGATGAAAAACAGTGCATAGATATGCCGGAAAATCTTCGGCCACCTCCCCATTTCCCGCAGTAAAAACAGCTTTTCCACAAGAAGCAGAACGAAGAAATAAAGTCCCCACAGGATAAAATTCCATCCGGCACCATGCCACAAACCGGTCAAAAACCACACCACCAACAGATTAAAGATCTGGCGGATCGTTCCTTTACGGTTGCCTCCCAGCGGAATGTACACATACTCCCGAAACCAGGTTCCAAGCGTCATATGCCACCGCCTCCAGAACTCGGTAATGCTCCGGGACAGATATGGATAATTGAAGTTCTCCGGAAAACGAAAGCCCAGAATATGTCCGAGTCCGATCGCCATATCCGAATAACCGGAGAAATCAAAATATATCTGAAAGGTATAGGCGATCGCACCGAGCCATGCCGCCGACATACTCATGTCGCTCTGCGGCAATACTGATATCTGCGACCACAGATCACCGATCTGATTGGCAAGAAGAACCTTTTTGGCAAGCCCAACAATAAACCGCTGTGCACCGTATGCACGCTCCTCCCAGCTTCCCCTCCGGTTCCGGATCTGCTCTGCCACATCGCTGTAGCGCACGATCGGACCGGCGATGAGCTGCGGGAACAGGCACACATACATGCCAAAATCAATGATATTATGCTGTACCTCGACCTTTCTGCGGTAAACATCAATCGTGTAGGAAAGTGTCTGAAAGGTATAAAAGGAAATACCGATCGGCAGTGCCAGCTTCAGAAGCGGCAGCGGATGACCCGTCAGCGTTCCCACACTCTCCAGCACAAAATCCGTATATTTGAAGAAACAAAGGATTCCGATATTGACAACAACCGACAGCATAAGCACCCATTTGCGGTACTGCGGTTTCTCCCGGCGGTCAAGATATTCCATGACGATTCCGTTGGCGTAATCAAACACCGTGGAAAACAGCATGATCACGATATATCTCGGCTCTCCCCACGCATAGAAAAACAAACTCGCAATAAACAAAAAGAAATTGCGGAATCTCGCTGGGCAAAGTGCATATACTGTCAGCACCACCGGCAAAAATCCGCAAAGAAACACCATACTGCTAAAAACCATTACTTCTGCCCCTTATATCTACTTAATCTGCGCGATCTTTCCGACGAGATACGCATTACGTGTCATCGAGATATTGTTGATAAAGATCACATCCTGTACGTTATTCTTCGTGGCAAGCTTTGATACGCTTCCCTTCCAGTAACGATAATCAACAACATAAATCTTCTGATAATGATCCGCAAGATACGGAATAAACGCATTGCCGTAGGACTCCTTCACAACGACACAGCTTGATCCATCCTTGATCTTCTTATTATGAATCACCGTGTATGGATTATCTCCGGCAAGAAACGCACAATATTTCAGCTGCACGCTGTATTTCTGACCATTGGCGATCACGGAGGTCTTGTAGCTGCCTCCATTCTGATCGTGGTATGTCATCGTCATTTTATCATGATCAACCGGGAAATATGCTTTCACCCTGTCCTTTTTCAGCGTCTTGCTGCGGTTGGTATCCAGATAAAACGATCCCAGAAAGCTCCCGAAATTCTCCTGCTGATACTCGGAAAGCTCATGTGCTGTAAGTCCCTTGGCATCGCAAAATTCACGATACGCATAATAAGCCCCTCTGCTTGTCCAGTGATGATCCGTCCTGAAATAAATATATTCCTGCCTGTGGCTCATCATTGTATCATACAAAGGCACTGTCTTTACCTGATGATTCATCTTTTTATAAATGGAATGAATAGATTTCTTCTGATCGGAAGAATTGACCTTGGAGGTCTTATTATCCGGAAAGGTGATTCCCATGCTGGTCGGTACAACCAGATCGTAAACATCTGCCTTTCCCTTCAAACGGGAGGCCACGGTGTTGACAACAGAGGCATAATTTGACGCAGATTTCTCCACATAATTGTACAGCTCATAGGCACTTCCGCCCAGCTTTACAGTGCCTCCAAAGCTCTGCAGCTTCGCATCCGATGTGATCTTTGCATATGACTTCTTTGTTCCGACACTATTCCCGTTCTTATTCTCCTCGGCTGCCGTCTCTGCAGACTTACTACTCTCCTTGACCGTGATCTCTCTCACACTGTCGGATGTATCACTGCCAGCACGGTTCGTGGAATTTCCGGCACCACATGCTGTGGTGCTGACAATACACGCCACTGTAATCATACAAAGTGCAAAAACTTTTCTCATTTCATTCCTCCGCCGAAACACATAGGTATCCTACTTCTTGCCTTTTAACTGTTCCCGGATCACACTGCCCGCCGTATCCTTGTCAGAGCATACACATGCGACGATGTATTTTCCGCTCTGAAGAATCACTGCATCATCGATCTTCTTGGCTTCCTTAGGCAGATAATCCTGAAATGAATGCTGCATATCCGTCAGATGCTGCTGCACATTCTCAATCTCCGGATCCATCCGGCTCTCGTCGTTCACTGTCATGATCAGCAGTTCATCCGCACTGGTTCCCTCCCCCATGTAAAGCACCACCTTCGTCTTATCCGAAGCGGTGGTGATCATACTCTGCGTTACAGAGTCGTCCATCTTCTCAAGTGTTGTATCAAAAGACACCTTCTCAAGAACGGTTTCGGCAAACGCATCTATGTCTAACGTCTCCGCATCCTTCTTCTGACCGCTCTCCACAGCTTTGTCTCTGTGACTGCTGTGATCTTCAATGCCGGTCGGCGAAGAAGCCGTTGTATTTATTTCCATTTTAAATGCCCAGATGGAAACTGCCAATACAAATACGCTGCATACAAACAGCACATATAGCTGTTTTTTATCCTTCTGTTCAACCATGGTAACCCTCATTTCGACCTTTATCATTCGTGCTGTAAACAAAGCACCAATATGATTATATAATCGACATTTCCCATAAGTCAATAGATTTTCTCTTTTTTGCCATGGAAATGTATCCCGCTTCAAAATCCCATCATTTCTGCCCGGTGATCCGCTCCAGTGCCTCCTGCGGAAGCCTTGTATGGCAGGCAATATCCAGGACACTTTCCGTCTCATTGGCAGCATTAAAATACCACATTGCCGCCTCCGCCGGTTCACCCTGTTTCTCATAGTATGTACCCAGTTCACAGCACAGCTCCGCGCAGCCGCCCATCGCGACTCCACGCAGTGCATAGGTGAAAAAGTGTGCCACATCCTTCTTAAGCCGGTAAATATGTGTGAGCACGCAGACCGCTTCAAGAATCTCATCGTCTGTTCTGCCGTTCTGCTCAATACTCTCCAGAAAGCTCGCCTCCGCATCCAGAAAATCCTGCTCACTGCCGGCAATAAACAGCTCCATCGCATACATATGATGCAGCTTGGCAGACAGCGTGATTCCCTTGTCATGCAGCCGCTTCAGTGCCGTCAGATCCCTGCCACCATGATTATGCTCCGGCTTATGAATGATTTCGATCTCACTGTCAAAGACCACCGGATCCAGCCGCAACGTTTCATGGATCGGATCGATCCAGGTAAAGGAACGAAGTCTGCGATACAGCTTTGGACGAAGCTCCCTTTCAAAGTTACCGGTCGTATTGCATTCGCCCATATCATTGCAGTAATACATCTGCACGATCTCAATCTCCGGAAGCAGCGCTTCTTTAAGCTGCCGCAGCTTCTCCCGGTTCGCCTCATCCAGATACTCATCCGCATCTGCCGTATATATGTAATCCATCTGTGCCTTGGACGCCGCAAAATTTCTTGCTGCCGCAAAATCGTCGATCCATGCAAAATCATAGATCTTATCGGTATATTTTGCCGCAATTTCTTTGGTGGTATCCTGCGATCCGGTATCCACGATAATGATCTCATCCATCAGATCCGCCATAGAATCCAGACAGCGTGCCAGCACATTCTGTTCATTTTTCACGATCATACATAAACTGAAGGTTGCCATTTTGTCTCCTCTCCGCTCTTAGCGCCACAGGTCTCCGGTCACACAAACATCATCACAAGCTCCGCAACAAATGCTGCCGCGCAGGCACCGACCGCCACCTGCAAAAGCCCCTTCTTCCGAAATGCCAGCACCAGTGCTGCAGCCGTTCCGACACTGCCGGAGATGATCGATCCGGTCGAGGTAAAGATCGCCGGAAATGTCATGGCTCCAAGCACCGCATACGGCACATAAAACAAAAAGGAACGGATAAACTGATTCTCCATTTTGCCACGGCAGAGGACAAACGGTATCATACGGATCAGATAGGTCACACCGGCTGATATTGCCAGGTAAATAAAAAACTTCATCGTATCCATCGCTTAGCCCTCCTCTTCTTTCACCGGATACAGCCATGCTCCCAGAGCGGAGGCTGCCACAGCACAGATAATGATCACAAAACCGGAGGATACATGACGAAACACCGGAATCCACCGGAAGCAGCAACTCATCGCCACCGCCACAAGAATGACCTTCAGACACGCGGCATCCTCTCTTGCCTGAGGCAGAATGATCGCAAGGAACATACCGTAGATTGCGATTCCAAGTACATCACTGACCATCGCCGGCAAAACTCCGCCAAGCAATGCACCGAACAGCGTTCCCGCCTGCCAGCCGATAAACGGAAGACTGATCAGTCCGTAAAAATACCATTTACCAACCTCGCCCTTACGGCTGGACGCCACCCCGAATATCTCATCCGTAATTCCGTAGCTTATCGCGAACCGGTGCGGCAACGTCATCGACCTGTCCAACTTCTGGGACAGCGAAAGCGACATCAGCGCGTAGCGCAAATTAATGATAAATTCCGTCAGTGCCATTTCCATATAAGCACCACTCGCGGCCATGATATCCAGGCCGGCAAACTGACCGGCTGAGGTCAGATTCATCACCGAGATCAATAACGCCTGCCACCACGTCATTCCGACAGACACCGCCATCAGTCCGAATGTAAAGCTGACCGGTACATATCCCATAGCAATGGGGATGCCGTCACGCATCCCCCTCTTAAAATCATTCATTGTACATTATCCCCGCCCCTTTGCGGGTCCCTTCTCTATATTTGTCCACACAAGGCATATTTCAATACTGCAAAAGCCTCACGTACATACATGTTGGGAACTGTATACCATTTTACACCTGTTCCCATTCCCTGTACATGGGTAAACCCCTTTTTCTTTGCAATACGGGTTGCCCGGAAAATATGAAACTGATTGCTTACGACCACTACCTTTGCCTGTGAATCCGAAATCTTATCCCTGCTGTACTGCAGGTTCTGATCCGTGTTGACCGACTTATCCTCAAGGATCAGCCGCTCCTTTGCAATGCCAAGCTCTGTCAGATATGTATACATTGCCTGCGCCTCGCTGATATCCTCACCCGGTCCTTTCCCGCCGGAAAGCACTGCACGCGTTTTCGGATTGTCATTCAGATAGCGGTACGCCTTCCGGATCCGTTTCTCCAGATTATACGACGGTTTCGCGCCATTCACACGCGCCCCCAGCACGATCACATAATCTGCTCCGGCATCCGGCTTGCTCCCGCCGTAGCCGATCAGTATCCCCTCAACGACTACAAACACAAGAGTGCCCACACCGATTACCGCAAGCAGAGTATGGTGCGCCCACACCGGCAGATGGTGTCCCTGTCTGTCAAGCAGATACCATAGAATATCACCGCCGATCAGGACACCGCCTGCAAGCAGCCAGAACCATGTAAATGTATTGTTCATCCCAACCATTGTGATATACATGATAAAATATCCGATGCATATCACACCCAGAATAAATACTATTGTCATCCAGATCCGATTCCTTTTCATAACGTTCTCCTAATTACTGTCCGCCGGTCACATCTTCCTGTGTGGTTTCCTGTCCCACATCCTCATAATCATTATCCTGAGACGGCTTCTGCGGCTTGGCTGTCGCTGCGCTGCTGCCATCTCCCTGGCTATTATCATCCGGTGTGGACGGCTCCGTTCCATCGTCTTTCTGTGGCGCATCTGTCACAGCAGGCTCGGCGCTGGTCGTCTCGTTTTCCGTTGATGTTGCACTTGGATCGATCGTCTCCTTCGGTGCCTTTGTCGCCTTTGTGTCATCACCGGTTGTCTGATATTTGTCACCGGTGTTGTCCGAGCTTCCGGTATCATATACGAAGTCCGCATATTCCATACCGCTATGCAATTCTCCCATAAACTCATGCCAGATGTAAAGCGGATATGTGCTTCCGTACAGATTACTTACCGCTCTCGGATTATCGTAGCCAACCCATACCGCGGTCGAATAATACGGTGTATAACCACAGAACCAGCCATCCTTCTTATCACTGGTCGTTCCGGTCTTACCGGCGCATGCCATATTGCTGAGCTGCTTGCCGGCTGCGGTACCACGCACCAGAACACCCTTGAGGATATCCGTCATCGCTTCCGCTGCCTCCGGCTTGTAAACCTGCTTCTGCTTTGTGAGCTTATTCATATTGACGATCACATTGCCGTCGTAATCTGTAATCTTCTTGATACAGGTTGGATTGCGGAACTTTCCGTTGTTGGCAAGTGTCGCATAGGCAGATGCCATCTCTACGGTGCTTGCTCCATTGGTCAGTCCACCAAGGGATGCCGCAGGCACATAGTCACTGTCAACGATCTTGGAGAAATTCATCTTCTTGACATAGCTGAGGCCTACCGCCGGTGTCATCTCCTGAAATAAGCGCCATGCGACAACGTTCTTGGACTTCTCAACCGCTGTGCGAAGCGGAATCTTGCCGAGATAACGTCCATCCGCATTTCGCGGACCATCCTTGAAATAGGTGTCATCCACAATACTGTTGGCGGTATAACCACGCTCCAGTGCCGGTGTATATACCGCAATCGGCTTGAAGCAGCTTCCCGGCTGGCGATAGCTCTGGAAACCACGGTTGATCGTATACCCGGTCGTCGATTTCTGCTTACGTCCGCCAACGATCGCCACAACCTTACCGTTCTTATTGTTGATACAGGTTGCCGCTCCCTGCATGGCATAAACACCCTTTGTCTTCTCCGTGAAGGAAGAAAGCTGTTCATTGACCGCCTTCTGCAGCTTCGCCTGTATCTTCTTATTCAGTGTCGTATAAATATTATATCCTGCCGTATGCAGTAACTTGTAGCATTCCTCGTACATGTCCTTATACTCTGCATCATAGCTGCTCCGATCCGCATCTGAAGAAAACTCATACCGGAATTCAAAGCCCTGCTTCTGCATCAATGCCTTGGCAGCACAGCTTACCGCATAGGTCGTCAGATAATTCTGATTCTTGATCTCCTTCGCCGGATTCATCACGATATCCGAATAATACGCATCGCTGTATTCCGCAGAGGAGATAAACTTCTGGGACAACATCTGATCCAGAATACGGTTCTTTCTCTTGATCGTATTGTCAAAATGCTCCAGCGGATCGTAGCTCTGCGGACGGTTCGGGATCGAGCAGACAAATGCCACTTCAGCCAGACTCAGCTCTGACGCCGACTTACTAAAGTAGCCGCGGCTCGCTGCCTCAATTCCGTAATAGCCATTTGCGAAGAATACATTGTTGATATAAAATTCCAGAATCTGATCCTTGGAGTACTTCTTCTCCATCTCCGTGGCAACGAAGATCTCCTTGACCTTACGGGAATATGACTTATCCGTGTACGGCAGATAGTCCGTAAAAATATTACGGGCCAGCTGCTGGGTAATCGTACTTGCACCACGCGTCGCATCCTGTCCCCTGAGCTTGTTCATAAACAGGGTGATACCTGCGCTGACCAGTGCCTTCGGATCGTAACCGGCATGCTTATAGAAATCACGATCCTCCGTTACGACAAATGCATCCTTTACATACTGCGGAATCTTGTCGAAGGTCAGGTAGTAGGAATCATGATCACCTTTGAGTTTTGCCAGAACCTTGCCATTGGAATCATAAATAAAACTTGCCTCGGAGGATTTAAAGGTATCCTCGGAAGAGGCAGCGATCATCTTCTTCGCCTCTGCCTGCCACTTGAGCAGTGTGTTGCCGTATTTGAAATAAAACAGTGCCACCACCGCCAGAATTGCTAACAGGATCAACAAAAAAAGTATCTTAAAAAACAAGCGAAGCTTTGGATGCTTCTTCTTGCGCTTTGTCTTACCGGTCTTTCCTGACGATGCCGCCGCTGCCGGTCTCTTTCCGGCGGAACCGGATGCGTTTCTTCCGGAACCAGTGCCATAAGAAGCAGAACCTCTGCCTGTACCGTAGGAAGCGGTGCCGTGTCCCGTTCCGCGGGAGGCTGCACGCCCTGTACCATATGAAGTTTTGCTTCTCCCTGCAGAGCCATTTGCTGCTCTGCCTCTTTCTGAATAATTCATACTTTTATCACGCCTTTCTAATGTGGTTATCATAGCATATTTTTTTCTAAAATGCATCATTATCAGGTGGTTTTCATAAATTCATAAGATTCTCGTAAATGGTATTTCGACATCTTTTCGATTCCCGTGTATATTTTTCGGCAATCCGGCAAAAATCTTCATGTCGACAAATAAAAAGCGAAAGGATTTTATTATGTATCGTATATCAGACAAGAACAAAAACACAAAGAAAGTGCGCTGGGTCCTTCTGGAACAGCTTCCAACCATATTATCACCAAAAATGCTGATTTTAGTTTTCCTGTATGCCATGGCGTTTACCCTTCTTCTGCTGGGACTGCGCATTCTGCATTTTGAAACTTCACTGTCCGGGACTATGACCACACTTACATCAACCGCCGACCACGCAAACACCTCGGTTCTATACCGGCAGGAATCTGCAGAAACGATCCAGCAGGGTATTGCCTCCCGGGTCATCCGCCTTCATGTCATCGCAAACAGCGACACAGCCGAGGATCAGGCACTCAAGCTGAAGGTACGTGATTCCATTATCAAAAACCTGCAGAGCAGTCTGTCCGAAACAGCCTCCGTCCGGGATGCCCGCCGCCAGATCATCGCACGGATCCCGAAGATCCAACAGAAAGCACAGGAAACAGTCGCCGGAGCGGGCTATGGCTACCCGGTCAAAGTCACTCTCGGCAATCAATATTTTCCGGTGAAGGATTATGGCGATCTGCGTTTTCCTGCCGGCAATTATGAAGCACTCTGTGTCCGGATCGGCTCCGCAGCCGGTCACAACTGGTGGTGCGTCCTGTTCCCAAGCCTGTGCTTTGTCGATGAGACCCACGCCGTTGTCCCTGACGACTCCAAGGAAAAGCTTCAGGATTCTCTTTCACAGGAGGAATACGAGGCTCTTGAAATACATTCTGCCGCCTGCGACTGGATCACTGACAAGCTTCGCTGATTGTTCGACGGAATCACAGAGTACATTTTAGGGGATGTTTTCTCTCTATGATCAGCTTGCAACAGCTCCATCACCGGATCGAACATCCCCTTCCGGACTGCACTGGACATTCCATGTATCTTCCCGTACAATAGGGGTAACCCAAATACAGAAACGAGGATTGTCATGAAAGAAAATGTACTGATCTCCATTACCGGCCGCCATCTGACCGACGAGGATGAAAATACCATCGAGACAAAGCAGCCCGGCAAATATGCTTATTTCCGGGGCAAGCATATTATACGCTATGAGGAATATCCGGAGCTTGAGGACGATGTCCCTCCGATCGCGGTGCCATGTATGCTTAAGCTCGATGCCAATAATGTGGTTCTGACCAAAAAGGGGGACATACCGATGAAAATGCATTTTTCACCGGGCATCTCCCACAACACCCTTTATCAGACACCGATCGGTGCACTGCCTCTGAGCATTGACACGACCCATCTGGAAATGACCGAAAACGATAACGAGATCCGCGTGGAGCTGAGCTACTCCCTGAACATGAACGGCAGCCCGGTCAGCGAATGCACGATGTCCATTCTGGTGCAATAATACCGTAGATCTTGCAATTTGAAGCACAAAAGGGCAAAACCAACGTTTTGCCCTTAATTAGCATTATATTACGAACATTTTCCTATACCGGGATCAGCCTCTTACTTCTTATCCGTCTTCTCAGCGGCAGCCTTTGCCTTCGCCTGCATGCCGGTCAGCTTATCCTGCATCCGCGAGCGGAAGGAACGCTTTCCTGTCGGTGTCTCAAGATTGGTACGCAGTCCCTTGACCTCAAGGATATAGATACCGCTTACCTTTGCCTTTACAGACTTCTTCACCGGAATCTGCTCAAAAATCTTCTCATCACACATTAATGACATAATCTGATTTCCGATCTTTGCCTTTACGATCGGCACCTTCTGACCACGGAAACGCTTTGGCGTCTGGTCGATCACAAGCTGTGGAAGCCCCGAATCCTTTAATTTCATTTTCTTCTTGTCAATAACAAGAAATGATGCATTCTGTGCTGCTGCCTGAAGCTGCTTCTGTGACTCCTCCTGGCGGTTCTGCAGTTTCTTACCATAGATGCTGAGTGCAACAAGACCTGCAACAAGTGCAATAATAACAATAATCGTAACAACTACCCATGCCTTTACTGCAAATAACGGCATGAACATCATCCATTCGTTCATAATTCTTCAACCAAACCTTTCTTCAAACTGTTCTTAAGAATACCACATTTTCGTCCCGTTGAAAATACCCATCTACAACTCTGCCGCATTTTTCTTGACCTTTTCGCCGATAATTTCACGAACCTTCTCTGCAACATGCTTCTTCTCAGTCTTCTCCAGATCATCCATATAGATCGGTTTGCAATACTCAACAATAACGTGTGTGCTGTGAATCCACGGGAAATGATTTTCAAATGCTTCATCGGTATTGTTCAGTGCCACCGGAATGATCGGACGATGCGACTTTTCTGCCAGCTTAAAGCTTGCCTGATGAAACTCCAGAAGCTCATCGCCGTGATTTCTCGTTCCCTCCGGAGCAATAAATACAGAATGTCCGGATTTCAAAAGCTCGATTCCTTCCAGTATCGTCTGAAGCCCCTTTTTGAGATCATTGCGATCCAGGAAAAGACATTTCATTGCCTTCATCCAGCGGGTGATCAGCGGAACATGCGCAAGATCATCCTTGGACACAAACGCCATTGGCATTGGTCCGGTTGTATAACCTACCAGAATATCGAAATAACTCCGGTGATTGAAGACATACATTGCCGACTCACCCTGCAGCACATTTTCTTGTCCCTTGACCGTCACCTTCACACCGGCAATAAACAAAATATCCTTAAATGCCCTGCGTATCAGGGTCTGCGCATACCGTGGCTTCATATCCGGATTGATCTTGCCGATGATCCAGCCAACGAACCATGCCGGTATACTAAAAATATAATATAACATCAGGTAAATTACGATTATGATTGTTCTCATTGTGTTCTCCCATTCTTGTGATGATGCTTATTCCTGCCTTATAAGCTGCCTCATTACTCTGTCTGAGGCACCGTATTCTCCTCGGTCGTCTCCTGACCGCCCTGTCCCGGATCCGGGGTAGCCGGCATCACAGTACTCTCTGCCGGATCTGTCGTCGGCGTCTGTACGGACGGTTTCTTTGTCGGCTTGGCAACGGGCTTCTTCGTTGCTTTCGGTTTCTCCTCCGGCTTCTTCGTTGCCTTTGGTTTCTTGGTTGCCTTTGGCTTCTTCGTTGCCTCCGGCTTCTTTGTCGCAGTCGGAGCTGCGGACGGAGTAATAACAGGCTTTACTCTGCCCACCTTTCGGTTCGGCTTCGGCGTCGGAGCCGCTGTCATTACCGGCTCATTCTTGTCATCATCAGGCACATCTCGTATCTTGCCCTCCGGCTCCTTGATCTGCTGATCCACAGTGGTTGTTTTATAATATTCCTCCAGCGTCAGATCCTTCTTGTAAAGATATGTCGCCAGCTTCCTGCCGACATAACGGATATGCCATGGTTCATAGGAATATCCGGTGATCTTCGTCTTATCCTTAGGATATCGAATGATAAATCCGTAATTATGGCAGTTTTTCGCAAGCCATTTGCCATCAGAGGTATCTCCAAAGCTTTCCTCCAGCGCGCAACCCACCGCCTCACTGGACACATCAATAGTCAGTCCCGTCTGATGCTCACTGCTGCCCGGCTTTGCGGACACAAGATCGGTCGCTGACTTACCGCGGCTGCTCACATTCCGGTCGTAAATCTCCTTCTGTCTCGCATAGGAACGATACCCGGACACAGCCTTTAAGATCACGCCATCCCGCTCGGCTGCCGCAAACAGCTTCTCCAGCGCACCCGCTGTCACCTTGCGCACATAGCTCTTCTCAAAGGTGCCATAAAAACTAAACCGTACGTTTGGCACCACAAGATCAGCCGGAATATAATCCGCACTCATGCGATACTCGCGGTTTACCAGAACAGTGATGCTGTCCTCTTTCGTGTCCACCTTGATCAGCGGACTCTTTTTCTTGGTCTTCTTCACACCGGAGTCCTCATCTTTCTCATCGTCTCCGGTATAATATTCATATCCGGTGTCAGAGGTGTCTGCCGCACTCTCAGACCCCGCCTTTATATTCCCCAGCTGATGCGATAATAAGCCCGCAAAAACAGCCACTAAAACAATCAACACAACAACTGCGCGTTTCATTTGTATTATCCCCCATTTTCTTTCGCACAAAAAACTACATAAAAACTCTGTTTTGCAAATTATTATCCCATATCCTGTTTTCATTTTCAAGGGATTCTGCCGGATATAGAACGAAAATTACTTAATTTTTTATGAAGACGCTTCCTCTGAAATATTTGAGTTTTCAGGAATTTCCTGCTATACTGACTATAATTGTTTATCATGAATTCGAAGCGCCGGGGAGCTTGTTCACTTGCGCATGGCTTTGCCAAATACAACGTGGCATTGCCGGAAAGGGGAGTGTTTCTGATGACAAACGATACGATTACCATAAAGGCACCTGCCAAGATCAATCTGTCGCTCGATGTGACCGGGCGACGTGAGAACGGCTATCACGACCTTCGCATGCTGATGCAGACGATCGACCTGTACGATGAGCTGACGATTAAGAAGACTGCCGAGCCCGGCATTTATTTTTCCATGAACCGGGAGCTGCCGGATCATATCCCTCCGGAGAAGAATCTTGTCTGGAAAGCAGCGAAGCTTCTGCAGGAGCGCTGTCATATCACGGATGGTATTGATATTTATCTGGAAAAAAATATTCCTGCCGCAGCCGGTCTTGCCGGGGGCAGCTCAGACTGTGCCGCTGCGCTGATCGGCATCAACGAGTTGTGTGGTCTCGGTCTGACGCTCGGACAGCTCTGTGACCTCGGTGTAACGCTTGGTGCGGATGTTCCGTTTTGTCTCCAGAAAGGAACAATGCTCTCCGAGGGCATCGGCGAGATCCTGACCAGACTTCCGGATCTTTCCCCTCTGTGGGTGCTTCTGATCAAGCCGGACATTTCTGTGAGTACCGGCTACGTCTACACGCATCTAAAGCTGGACGAGATTACGTCCCATCCGGACACGGAGCACCTGATCGACTGCATCCGCCGTCACGACGATGCCACACTGGCAAGAGGACTTTCCAATGTACTTGAGACAGTCACGATCCCGGAATATCCGATTCTTGCAGAATTGAAACGCTTCCTTTCCGACAACGGTGCGATTGGTTCTCTGATGAGCGGCAGCGGTCCTACCACATACGGACTTTATCAGGATGAGATCCTCGCCCGCATGGCATTAAAGAAGGCAAAGGAGCAGTATCAGGACTACGATGTTCTCCTGTGCCGCACACGTTTACCGGAATAAAAATGGGCAGTTTTCTATACACGATGAACAAGACCGGGACACCGCATATGATCCGCAATGTCCCGGTCTTTTCTATGTAACTTCTGTCCGGCAGCTGCCGCTTTCTTCTCAGCAGCAGTGCCACATTATTCTAAAATTACTCATTCAGATACTTGGAATAATCCTCTGCTGTTGTGACACCGTTTTTCCAGTCTTCCATTTTCTTTTTGGCTGCGTCCACGGTATCCTGACAAATCTTCGGAAGATCCTCGCCCCATGCCTTTGTTGCCTGCTTATAACCCTTCTCAAGAGACTCCATCATAAGATCTGCCTTGCTGGTATCTCCACCGGAAAGAGCGATTGCCATGCTGACCAGACGGTCTGATGTCTGCTCAACGCCCCAGTAACCGTCCTCTGCGATGGATGCCTTCGCATCGTCAATCGTCTGCTGGTCAACCTTTCCTGCGATCTCACGGAAGGTTGCTGCCAGATTGGTTCCTGTTGCCAGATTAAACTTCTCTGCCTGCTTTCCTAAAAGCTTCTGTACCAGACTGTTCATGCTGTCCAGACGTGTCTGCTGATCTGCTTTCAGCTTTGCGATCACGTTGTCTCTATTATAAATCTGATTAGCACTGTCCTTCTTGGTATCCTGACTCTTCTCAAATACTGCAGCGTCCTCCTTGACCTGCTTATCGGTTGTCTCTGCCGCCTTTGCCGCCTTGCTCTCTGTCTCTGCAGCAGTCACTGCGCTGTATGCGCCAACTCCGTTGATTGATGATATACTCATGTTCCCGAACCTCCTTTTCCTTTGCGAACATAATTTACTGCATCTTCTGTTATTATTCTTATCGGCTGATTACGTCCGAAACTTTACAGCCCTCGGAAAATTATTTAAACAGGCACCTTTGGTCCAAAACGTCATATCATGAGTGATAAGAATGTTCCGGTTCAAGGAGGCTCTTATGTCTATCCAAAATATGATCGCACGCAAAACGCAGTGCAACTACCGGCTTAACCGTAAAGTCCTCCATATGAAGCACTGCGTTGATGAGGTTAATTCTGTTCTGGATGCGCTCTGTGCTCATGGACACAAACCGAAGCCGATGCCACCGCCAAAGCCTTCTAGGCCAAAGCCGTGTCCGCCACCATGCTTCCCGTGCTGTCCATTCTGCCCGCCGCCAAAGCCGCCCTGTCCGAATGGCTGTGTCCCTCCAAAACCTCCAGCACCACCCTGTCCGAGATCTGAACCGGAGCCAAAATCGGGACCAAGACCTCCTATGCCTCCACACCCGTGCGGCTGTGTCCCTCCAAAGACGGAACCAAAGCCTCCTGCACCACCCCGTCCGAGACTTGAACCGGATCCAAGCCCTCGCCCTTGCGAATCTCACAGAACGGAGCCCGGACCACACCTTCGACATTCCGGATCACGCAGCCCCGGCTTTTTCTTTCCGCCGTTTCGCTTTTAATGAACTGTAAACTACGCCACCTTGCGGAAGCGAAAATTCGCACCGACCTTTTTCAAGCAGATCAGACAGGTCGGAAAGATAAAAATACACGCTGACACCCACGCTGTCTGATCGCCGAAACAGATTGCCGTATAACCGTAGATCGGAACAAAGATCAGGCTGACCACGATCCTTGCCACCATCTCTGTCACGCCGGAAAATACTGCTCTGCCGGAATAGCCAAGTCCCTGTGTCGTCATGCGGCTCACATTCAGGATACCGAGACTCCAGAAGAAAAAGCCCTGACAGAACAGATACATTGCGGCAGCATCCAACACTTTATTTTCCCTGCTGCTGATAAAAATCCGGCACAGATCCCGTCCGAAGAAGATCAACAGAATTCCGGCACACAGACCATAACCCACAGCAACTGCCATTCCCTGAAAAAGTCCCTTGACGATACGTTTCTTTTTGCCTGCACCCAGATTCTGGCTACAAAAAACGGACACGCCCGTGGCGATCGCATCAAACGGACACATGAAAAACTGCTTCAACCGCAGTGCCGCCGTAAATGCAGAGACATACACAACGCTGTCGAGACTGTTATTGGCATACTGCATCACCATGCTTCCGATCGCCGTGATCGAATACTGCAGTCCCATCGGTACGCCCATAGTACACATGATCCGCACTCCGCGGCTCTGCACATGACAATCCTTTCCGGAAATCCGAAGCACCGGTACCTTTGTCCAGATGTAAATGCAGCACAAAATGCCGCTGACCGCCTGCGCCGTGATCGTTGCAGCCGCCGCACCGGCACAACCCCAGTGAAATACCAGAATGCAGACAAGATCCAATATAATATTTAACACGGTTGAGATCGCCAGAAATATAAATGGTGTTCTGCTGTCTCCCACCGATCGCAGGATGCTGGACATCAGATTATACAACAATGAAAACGGTATGCCGAGAAACAATATGATCAGATAATTATAGGCTCCCTGATAAATCTCATCCGGCGTTGACAAAAGATGCAGGATCTGCGGACAAAACAGCGCACAGACTGCCGTCAGGATCACCGCAAATACACCGGTCAGGAACATGGAATGAAAAATATGACTTCTCATCTGTGCCATATCTCCCGCACCGAAGCTTTTGGCGATCGGCACGCCAAAGCCACACGCCAGACCAATGCAAAAGCCGAGTACCAAAAACTGGACACTGCTTGATGCACCTACACTCGCCAGAGCATTCGCTCCCAATGCTCTCCCGACAATCGCCGCATCAATAATATTATAGGTCTGCTGCAAAACATTTCCGATCAAAAGCGGAACTGCGAATCCCATTATCAAAGGCAGTGGTCTGCCCTCTGTCATTTTCTTTGCCATAACTCATCACTCCAAATACTAATAAAAGCAAACAAAAGCTGACAGAAGCTTCATTTCTGAAACCTCTGCCAGCATATTTACATGACATAGATGCCACAATATTTCGGTTAAATTATTTAAGTGTAACCTTAGCACCCTCAGCCTCGAGCTTCTCTTTGATCTCGTTAGCCTCGTCCTTAGAAGCAGCCTCTTTAAGAACCTTAGGAGCGCCATCAACAACTTCCTTAGCTTCCTTCAGTCCAAGACCTGTTACTTCACGAACAACCTTGATAACCTTAACCTTGTTTGCACCAACTTCTGTAAGCTCAACATCGAACTCATCCTTCTCTGCTGCGCCTGCTGCATCTCCGCCTGCTGCTGCTACAACAACGCCTGCTGCTGCAGATACACCAAACTCTTCCTCACATGCCTTAACTAAATCGTTCAGCTCTAACACTGTCATGCCCTTAATAGCATCAATAAATTCCTGTGTAGTCATTTCTATAACCTCCGTATTATTTTCTTTTCGTTTTGTTTCAATAAAATGTTAATTATGCCTCTGCTGCACTATCGCCCTGCTCTGCGATCTGATTAAGCACACGAGCAAGATTGGTGATAGGTGACTGCAAAGAACCAAGCAGCTTGGAAATAAGCTCGTCTCTTGAAGGAATGCTTGCCAGTGCCTTAACACCGTCAACATCATAGAATGTACCCTCAACAACGGCACCCTTGAATTCCAAAGCCTCAGCCTCTTTCGCAACGTTATTTAAAACGCGGATAGGAGCTGTTGCATCTTCCTTAGAAATTGCAATAGCAGATGGTCCGTCTAAAAGATCATCGAGCTGTGCGAAATCAGTACCCTCGAACGCACGCTTCATCAGTGTGTTCTTGTATACCTTGTACTCACAACCTGCCTCTCTCAATCCCTTACGAAGTTTTGTGTCCTGTTCTACAGTCAGTCCACGATAATCAACAAGCACTACTGTAGTAGCGCCATCGATCTTCGCCTTGATTTCATCAACGATTGGCTGTTTTAATTCAACCTTTGCCATAAGATATCTCCTTTCCTGGGCAGTCCCATAATTTTTCCTGCCTTGGGAAGTTCTTATTAAAAAACCTCCCTGCGTAAACACAGAGAGGTGAAATCATCAAAATAATTACATCCTTCCTCGGTAGGCGGTTTCCTTACGCTGAGCTATCAGCACCTACTGTCTACGGCAGTATGACTTGTTTTCACAAATCGAATGACATATTACCACATTCATTCACAATTGTCAACCTTTTATCCTCATTTTTCTTGTCCGTTTATGTCTTAATTTTTTTCACACATAAATTTCCCATTCATATCTTAATTCTTCCACTTTTCCATGGTCAGGAATACTTCCACAGGTTTTTGATCTGCGGCACAACCCGTTCCAGATCCCACGTTCTCCGACTGTTCTTCCTGCTGTTCGGGTCGTTGATGATCACCTCGCCATCCTGCGTCACACCGGCAAGCACCAGAAAATGTCCTGCTGTTGTAAAGTCCCCCGGACGCATGGCACAAATGATCACATGCCCGTCCTCCAGCGTCCGCCGGATCGTTTCCGCATCACATGACATCTCTGTACCGTTTAAGCCCATCTTTGCCGCACCTTCTGTCATCAGCGACCATGCCGAGCCCTGACCATCCACATAATAACCATTCCTTTGCGCCATTTTCGCCACCCTCCACGGATTCCATTTTGTCTCTCCACGACTTTCCGCAACCATCGCAAGACACGTAGGACCACATCCGGTCAGCGCCATAAAATCATTACCGTACTTCCGGTAACCCCATCGCTCATCCCACTGAACAAGCAACGGCACGCTGCTTCCCTGATTCCCCTTCAGATCCTCGTCGGTCAGCTTAATCTTCTGCTTTTTGCCGGCATTTTCAGGATAATCCTTCACAAACTGTCTTGTCTCCCTGTTCTTTTTTGCAAGCTCCACCAGTTGATCCGGATAAGTTCCGTCTTCGTTTTTCAGAAACTGATCCTGTCCCAGAGAAATCCGCTCCGAAACCGCCTCCATTCCGTTCTTCAAAATATTTCCGGCACCGCCGTTCCACGTCAGCAGACGAAGCCCCCCGATCACCAGAAGCACCGTCAGCACAAGTCTTCGTTTCTTTCTTCTTTTCCATTTCCGCATCCTTTGTCCCCCATTTCTGTTTCTGTGTGATTACCATTATAGGATCTCCTGTCCGAAAATGCCTTTGCTTTTCCTCAAGAAAACCTAATGTTTCTCTGAATATTCCTGCGGCGTAATTTTACATTAAAGAAGCAATGTGATAAGATAGGGGCTGAAAACACAATACGAGAAAGGATAATCCTCATGAACGAAACAGAAAATATATCCGAAGAAACAACGGTCGATAAAAAAGAAAAGAAATTTTCTATTGTAGATACCCTGCAATTTCTGTTCCTGCTTGCTGTGATCGCACTGATCATATTTATCCGCCAGATGCCGCTTTTCACGGTAGACGGAAACAGCATGAACAACACCTACACGAACGGCGATCTGCTGGTCGGCGACAAGAAAGCAGAGATTGCCGAGGGAGACATCCTGATCATATACAGCGATGTTCTCAAGGAACGCATCGTTAAGCGCTGCATCGGTCTTCCTGGCGATCAGGTCGATATTAAGGACAACGTTGTGTATGTCAACGGCAAGGCTCTGACAGAGAACTATATCGCCGAGCCGATGAATACCTCCGATATGTCCATCCGGTTATCCGATAACGAATATTTTGTGATGGGTGACAATCGGAACAATTCCACCGACAGCCGTGAGATCGGACCGATCCGGAAGGACAAGATTGAGGCAAAGGTAACGCACAATCTTACAAAGCAGTATCACATCACACCCGTTCATCTCAAATGGTTTAAGCGCATCGTGATCATCGGCGCCGCCTGCTACATTATCTATACGATCCTTGGAAGCTTTCTGCTGCCGCTCTTTTCCGGAAAACGCGACACAGACGAGCCGGTGCATTCCGATCACGATCAGACAGAACAATAATGCCGCAACTGCTTTTATATGTTTCACAGACAAATATTTAACCAGCAAAAAGGGTGTCCCCAAAACGGGACACCCTCTGCTTTTTTCTATACTATATATATTTCAAAAAATAAATTCATAACGCAAGGAAGCTTGTTCACTTGCGCATGGCGGAGTTTCGGAGAAACTCCTAATATGAGTCCTTTAGGATTTATTTACTCTTCTTCTCTGTGATTGCTTCCATGCCACCCATATAAGGTCTTAATGCCTCCGGAATCTTAACACTGCCGTCTGCCTGCAGATTGTTCTCGAGGAATGCGATCAGCATACGAGGTGGTGCAACAACTGTGTTATTCAGTGTATGTGCAAAATACTTATTGCCGTCTTCGCCCTTCACACGGATCTTTAAACGGCGTGCCTGTGCATCACCCAGATTAGAGCAGCTTCCAACCTCGAAGTACTTCTTCTGACGTGGAGACCATGCCTCAACATCAATAGACTTCACCTTCAGGTCTGCCAGATCTCCGGAGCAGCACTCCAATGTACGAACCGGAATATCCAGTGAACGGAACAGATCAACCGTGTTCTGCCACAGCTTATCAAACCACTCCTTGCTCTCCTCCGGCTTGCAGACAACGATCATTTCCTGCTTCTCAAACTGATGGATACGGTAAACACCACGCTCCTCGATACCATGTGCACCCTTCTCCTTACGGAAGCACGGAGAATAGCTTGTCAGTGTGCGAGGCAGTGACTGTTCCTCCAGAATCGTATCAATAAACTTACCGATCATAGAATGCTCGCTGGTACCGATCAGGTAGAGATCCTCACCCTCGATCTTATACATCATCGCATCCATCTCTGCAAAGCTCATAA
>OIWU01000446.1_pt1 | contig 52264 bp, 45 predicted proteins | sample 1587711 | NCBI WGS metagenome assembly OIWU01 (sample SAMEA3888909, study PRJEB22519) | human gut metagenome | biome: human gut; feature: human-associated habitat; material: faeces | place: Denmark | collected 2010 | reverse complement strand
CTTCTCCCCACGTATCTGCGCAATCACACCCTTCAGCCACGGCTGTGCTATCAGGGTGTCATAGACATACAAGGGCTGGGAAGAATTCAATCTTCCCATATTGCCCTTGCGTGCCGGATTCAAAGCCATTACCTGTTGCTTTATCGCCATATTTCCATTTTTAATGATTATCCCAAATTCTTCACCTCATACAGTTCAGCAAGCTCCCAGAATCTGTGGGCCAGATCATGGATAAACTTCCTGCCCTTTTCGGTCCATACGAGATAGGTATGCGTAACCGCCTTGCCCATCTTCTCCTTTCTGCCATCGCAGTTCGGATCAAGGAAGGCATTATATCGGGTGCGGCTCTTCGCCAGTCCCATGTGCGCATACTCCGCATAGAGCATGTACTGCCCGCTCTGGTAATACTGGATATGCAGGGCGCACAGCGAGCGGTTCAGCTCCTGCGCCGTAACTCCCAGCTCCTTCGCCACCTGGGTAGTAGTGAAGCAGGAAACGGAATCCAAGACATTGTCCGAGTAGATAGCCTTCGGCATCAGCCCATCCACCTGGTGCTCCAGATGGATGATGTTCTCACCTTTTCGGGCGATATTCACCACCTGCTCATCCACCACGCCGTTCAGTCTTCGGATTTCCACATCCTGCTCACCGATGAGCTTCTTCTGCTGAGCCAGTATCACCTTGCTCTCCTGGAGCAGCTTTCTCTGCTGCTCCAGCAGTTTCTCCTTCTTCTTCAGGGTAGCCCGGAGAATCTCCTCGGCATTGCGAATCGTCTCCTCCTCGCTCTCCCCCTCATGCACCGGGATATAACCGCCCGTCTTGCGAATCTGCGGCAGCACCACCGAGGTAACCCAGTCCTTGAACTTCACCGCCGTAGCCAGTTTCGAACCGAGTACCAGGGCATAAAAACCGCTCTCGTTAACGAAGTTCATCTGCACGTTCTGCACCTTTCCTTCAGAAACGCCAAAACGATTTTTGACAGTTCTAGCAATGCGGTATTTCGCCGTATCGCTAGACCTAACATGCTGTCTTACAGCGTCTGTAGCTCTCTTATACCCGAGCACATCACACAAATCCTTCGCACAGAACCAAGGTTCGCCCTTCTCATCAGTAGCGGTGCGAACCATTCCGAACTCCGGATTTTCAAAAACAGCAGTCTGCACACTCTTCTTGGCAGAGCCGGCATTCTTGCCATCCTCCGCCTTCTGAATTTTTGAATTCATCATAAGCAAAAAAAAATTAAAGTAAATATATAAAAGGTACCCGATGGATACCTCCGTAAAAAAAATACACGCTAAAAGTTTCCGCAAATATTTTAAGTTGAGGAATTAACTCCTTTAACTTCCTCACAAAAAGTTCTGCAATAAAAATGTATCAACCTTGTCAAAGACCGATGGGCTGATACGCTGCGCCACTTACAACATGGCAGGAAACCTATGCCAGCAACCTGGCGATAGAAAACGCAAAAGCCCCAGACCTCAGAACCGGTATCGTTCTGAAATCTGGGGCAAAAGTAGAAAGAATGCTCCGTTACGCCTTTTCCGCCGAATGCGCCAAATTGAATTCGGCGGAAACAAGAAAGGGGCAAAATCATCGTCTTGCCCCTCTATATCAATATTTTACAGAGATATAATTATTTTCTTTACGTCAAATGAAGTCTATCATTCGGCGCAAGATTCTATATATTGTGAGACTTTGCGAAATCCTCCACAAAACCCTCTACCTCATAATCTATATTCCCGTCATTGATCTTCTTTCTGATATAATTGCCATACGACTTTTGGGTAACACCCAGTTCCAGATGACAATCATCGTGCAGAAAACGAGTGATGGATGAACCATTAGGAACACCAGCGTTCACATAGCCCTGATTAGACCAACGCTGGAAAAACGCCACCACACTCTTGTTCAACAAACCATCGGAAGTGGAAAGCTGACTGTCCGAAATATGATGCAGCTTGAGATATTTCACAAAAGCATCCGCCATCTTCCCCGTAAGCCCCACATCCTTTTCACCCTCAGGAGTAGAAAAGAGATTCTCGGCACTTCTTCCCGCAGAAGATGAAGCACACTTCACCTTAACACTCTGTTCAAAAACAACTTCATCGGTATCATTCTTCATTTCAGAAGAATCATCGGAATCCTTATGTTGATGTTCATGACTCTCATAATAGTTCTCTATATAGGTTACGGAACCTGCAAAATGGAAATTTCTACTCATCAGTATGTGGTTTTGTGTCTTCATCAGAATTCTCGTAATTATTCTCTATATATTTGCTATTAGACTGTACATACACAACATTCTTGTACAAGCAAACACCACCGTTTTTGCACAAAAAACGGATAATTCTAAAAAATGATATTCTATCCATATCTTAAGTAGTTTAAAATATTACTAAAACTTGATATGGTCCTCTAATTGGTACGCGGAGGGCTAGACTAGAATAGCCAAGGAGAGCTTCTTAGGGTGGCATCCTCGATGCCGGTAGACAAGTCTTCCCTAGGTAAGTGTATTAGTTCGTTTCATGTTGATTTTTTTAGATAAATGTTATTGTTATTCATTATTTATTTTTAGGCACAAAAAGCTTTTGGTATTTTGCTATATGTGCTTCCAATTTGTTAAGTTGCTTCAAGTCTCTCGCAAAAGTAATCCACTGCGAAAAGGCTTCATTGAAATTCTTCTCAAACTGACTCTTGTCAAACTTCTTACCTTCCGCCGTATGTCGTTTGATCAGTTCATCAACGATTCTATCCCAATAATATAGGATACAGCAGCACCATCTTCGCTGCTGATAAGATCGGAACCTTACTTTTCTATTCAGTATTCCGGTTACTGTAGAAAGCCTGATATTAGTGATTTTAGAAAACTGATATGCTGATATCTGTTCACCTTTCTCACCTATAAAAGAGTTGAGATACAAGATGATGCACTCTTCTTGTATCCAATCAATCCGGTCATCTAGCTGAGCTAAATTTTCACGCATTAACACTCTTCTATGTTCTCCTACATTCAACATTTTAATGTAAATTTATGCCAATTTACAACTAATAATTGAATTAGTAAAACGCAGGTCGCACCTACAAATAATATGCGTAAGTGTTTTTCAGAAAGATTAATATTTTATTTTTATTTTACTACAAAATAAAAGAAAAAAGAGAGAAAGTGAGCATTTTTAGCACTACACTTCCTCTCCTCGACTTTTATGGATGGGTAGGCAATATTATGAGCTACTTTCTGCTCATTTCACACATTATTTCATCAAGACTTTGATAGTATCCATGCCGATTTTAGCGACAACCATCTTTTCTGATACAGCGCATGATGCAACACCGCCGGCAGCAGGAAACGAAACTTTACCATCCTCGCCAAGAACATCAGTAGCCATATCCTTATCGTTGATAATATAGTGAGTTTTTGCCCCTGTAGTTTAGCAAGCGAATTCAACTTTGAGTCCACTTTTAAAAGTCCCCAACTTTGTTATGTCCTTACAACTTATTGACACACAATAGAACATTTCAAAAAAAAGACTTGCTCCAAGGGATTAAATTCTTAAAGAGTCAAAGCACCAAACGGCTCCTTCTCATCGTATGTAAGCATTCCAGCAGATGGCATATTATTTAGATAGTCCTCAAGAAGTTCAAATGCATTATCACACTTAATACCTATACGAGAAGGAAAATTGGGATGCATAAGTTTCATCTTATTATAAGTAGTAACATTCCAGTATTCCAGTATATCATTTAATTTTTCAGAACATCCAGTTGGTTTTCTATCCATAGCAGGAAAAACATAATTAAAAAATAGCTTTTGATTTCTACGATTTTGAGGATAGTTAATCCATAATTTATAATCCTTCACATGAGAAGATGTATATTTTACGCCCCACAAAGAAGCATCATTATGCACGTTCATATACTCAACTAAACTTTGCATTAACATTTGAGGAATAATATATTCCGGCTTAAATGGAGCACTAGGATGAGCAACCTGCAACGAACAAGCTAAACAATCTGAAAAGAAAAAATTTGTAAAAGTATAATGCTTTTGGATTGATAAGTCTAGCACACGAATTTTCTGCCTTGTCTTAAACAAAGCAGTACTTGCATAATCAAAACATGGTCTACGCAATTCCTCCCAACAAACATATGCAGAACCACCCAAATACAATGACGGAAAGCCCGAAATACTAAAGCGCTCATTCCCGACGAGATGATTCAACTCAAAAGGAATATGAAACATTTCATCTGAAGTAAATGTTTCACTATCATTTCTCCCCTGACGCATTCTATAAAGATTAGTACTTTGTGGAATCTCATAGACTTTTATTTTCGTAACATGAGTACAAAATAATTCATAGAATGAAGTAAATGCATGTAACAAGCGTCCCGATTGAAAAGAACTTACTACATCAATTAATTCATCCCATACTTTAGCACAATCCCCTCGTCTTAGACTGCTATATTTCTTAGCCAAAGCATTCATTCTCTGTTCAACAGTTTGCAATACCATATTTTTAATTTGATTAACCTTACAATTGCATAAATACAAATCATAATAAGCAGTTCTACCATTCTTCTAACAAATCTTCTATCTTGATATTTTCAAGACCAGGAGTCTTATTACACATATTCTGCATCATAGCCACCCAGTTAGTCTTGTAATAAACAGGATTGCACTCTATAGTCCAAAGTTCACCAATATCATCAACAAGTGCTTCATCAGGATGATTCAACAAATAAACAATATCGTCTTTGAGGTCATAAAGCCTACTTATGATTTGAGGTACAGGAGATTTAAACTGACAATTTCCTATCTTAGAAACTTTACCCCCTGAGGTAAAAAAATCACGAATATTGGAACAGATAAGAGCACGACGGCTACACAGCCATAATACAGCTCGCTTGTATTTTGACTGTGATTTATTGCTCAACATTTCCGGGAAAAGAATAAACATACGGACCAAGATATCATGCTTTTCTTCATCCGATACATTATTCAAAAATCTGATGGTCACAGGTACTGAAGTTTCAGAATCCTCATCTCCAATCCACCATGGCATTTCATATCCCTCTTTTGCTTCAGAGCGAAAGTATTGTCTAACCTTTTTAATTTTTTCCTTTTCACCTAATACACGAAAATCATTATAATCAATTTTCATTTTTTGGAAGATATTCTCCCTACATTTCTCATTAAGTTCCATATCTATCTGATAACGAGGCTGGTGTGTTAGAGAGATATTATTAAGGCACTCTTGGTATGGCTTGCATCGAAACTCAGCAAAATCACCACCTAACTTTCCAAACAACATGTATATCATAGAAACATCTTCTATCCTGGTTGACTCCACGATACTACTTCCTACAGACTTCCATGTATTGCTAGCAGTTGTCTTAACTTCCACACCATAATATTTTTCAGCCTGTATATCAGGAAATTTTGCTCCTGCCACCAACTTAATTTCCTCCTTTCGGAAAGGAGTCTGTGGAGACACTTCACGAAGTGCTTCCACGGCTATGGGTTCCATTTTTGATCCTCCACAGTCCTTGTAAAGAGAATGGTCAAGTTTCACCTTGTCATTGAGGCATTTCTCTGTCAATGACATAAAATCAGCAAAGGCTTCATTAGCCTTGCTGATATCTCGCTTTCTAATAGCGATTATATTTTCTACAACATTGTCCATAGTTTACTGTTTTAGTCTGTTGGTACAAAATATTCATCCCATACTTCCTGTAATCTCATGGCGATATTGAACGCCAAAACTGGAGGAACTGCATTTCCTATAACCTTGTATGCACCAGATGAACTCAATCTATAACCACGTCCATTAGCTTTTTTCATTACGAAGCGATAGTCTGGTGGAAATGTCTGTATTAAAGCACATTCTCTAGGCGTCAACCTACGTTCCTGCAATCCAGCATTCAGCTCATCAAAATGCTTTCCTCCATGTTCTAGCGAGAGTCTTCTGAACTCAATATTACCATGATGCTCAGAACGGATTGTCGGACCAAGATTATCCAACTTTATTTCTGTCTGTCCCTGGCCGGTCGCCAAGAACTTGGCCTTCGAATATAGCTGCTGTGAAGCATCTATCGTTTTCTCAGGTTCTTTAAGTCCTTCCAAAACGTCTTGCGTCGTAACAATACCCAACAAGTTGCTACCTCTTACAGTTGCAGAATGGGTAGGTATAGGATAAGGATCATATTCACGAGGAACCTGTTGGGAGGACAAAGCCTTCAATGCCTCAGGCTTAAGAGCATCCTTTCTGATACCAATGAATATTACACGTTCACGCATCTCAGGAACTCCATAATTACCAGCATGCAATACCTGCGGAGGCAAAACGATGTAGCCCTCTCCATCAGCACTGGCAAAATCCTTTTGGATAATATCTTTCACATCTCCCAGATTGACAAGTCCCTTCACATTTTCGGCAACAAACACTTTAGGCTTTACAATATCTATCACCTGTTTCATCCAATAGTAAAGTCGGCCACGTGTCTCCTCTGAAGGTTCCTCTCCTTCACGTTTTTTACCGTAATCATCCTTATCAGAATTAAAGCCTTTACGCTTACCTGCAACACTGAAATCCTGGCATGGGAAACCACCGGTTACCACATCAATATCCTTTGGAAAGATATCAGCCCCTTGGTTATGCATCTTTACTAAATCCACGATACTGATATTGTGATACATTTCGGGAGTGTAACCGAATCTAGACATATAGGTAGTCCATGCCACTTCTGCTTCTTTCAGAATATCATTAGCAAATACCGTCTTAAACTTTGTCTTCTTCAGCATCACCCAATTATCATTGATGATATGCTCAATGTATTTGCTATCTGCTGGGAAGGATTTTCGATGGGCAATAAAACTCCCCTCAAAACCCAGGTCCATGCCACCACAACCAGAGAATAATGATAGAACGCGCAATTTCCCATCCATATCACGAGTTTCGTCATGATATATAATAGGGATTTGCGCATCCTGCAACATATCTGATTGCTCTGGAGGCAATACGTATGGTTTTATATCGCTATAATTATTTTTTACCATCTGCTTTCTTTTTCTTGTTTTTTACAATCATCGCATCATGTTCAAATTCCTTATATGTAAGCCCCTTTTCTAGATAATGTTTAAGTTGGCTGATTGAACATGCATTAGTATTATGTCGTCCCTGATCTTTTTCTTTTTTTGCAACAACCTTACGTAGTTTTTCAAGCTCGTTTAGATCCGTTACATCAAATATATTTTCAGGCATACCGAGTTCTTTTAAGGTTTCTCTTATGAACTTACCTTTAATAGAACAGAAATATATTAAAATTTTGCCTTGGTCACTTAAGTAAGGTTTATCTGTTACACCACTATCATTTTTACATATTGGAGATTGCACATTGTCGTTTTCAACAGTCTCTTCTTCATAAGAATACCTTTTTACGTTTCTTAAGAATATGTCAAAGCCAGCTGCACAAATATAGTTTTTGGCCTCTTCAAAAACAGGCATCAATGTGTAAATTTGATTCTTCTTAAGTTTCGGGAACTTCGGCGTTTGTTTGTTATGACTTAACTTATAACTATCTAACATTTTCAGTTCCTCGAATGTTTTTGCTTCCAACCATTTTACTTCCGTCGTTGATAGAGTTGAAGTTGTAGAATGGAAGACTATAGCTTCTGTCCAGAAGTCTTTAGCTTCATGATTTTTAAGTCTCTTGTAAGAATTATCAGTCTCACCAACATACAATTCCTTCGTGTCTCTATTAATAAGAATATACAAAGCAGGTTTCTTTAATTCCTTTTCCCATTCAGACACAAAGTCCTTATCAGCCCTGTCGATAACAAACAGTTCTGTTACTAGATTTTCACAACTTATTATTCGTGATACTAGCTTATCATCTGGAACAAGAATTTGAAATACTTTTTTCATTCTTTTGTTTTTTGAGAACAAAGGTACGTTTTTTATTTGAAACAAGCAAGAAAATCGGGAGAAAAGTTTTAGAAAAAGTTAAAATCGAAGGGGGATTATATTTCACATCTTCCCTATATGCATTTTCAGATATCACATTCGTGCCTCTGGATTTACCTCGTCCAACAGTCTATCCTATTCGAATTGTGTACGAGCTCGTACACTTTCGCAATGATGTATAGCAACATACATAACAAATGCTCGAAAAACTATAAAATAAATCCACATGGATTCTTTTACACAACTTTTTGCCCATGTTTTGACTATTTTTGTACTTTTGCAGCGTATACCTATTGCGTGCATTATAAATAAGGAGGGCAAATGATGCTATACCATTTCATCGAGACACAGTTTTTGGTAAACCAGCTGCGAAGAAACAGCTTCCAGACTTCTCCACCAGAAGTAAGCAGTGATGACGAGCGAAGTCTTGTCACGAGCGATAAGCTCCTCAACAGGGGAAGGAGGAGATTCAACTTTCCCATGAAAATAATCTCCAAAAATCTTGGTGATTTCAAATAAAAGTTGTAGCTTTGCGGTTGAATTAAAATATAGACAATATGGCAAAGGATATTTTATTTACAAGAGAAACTTTCTTGGCGGCAATGCGTCGTGAAAAGAAGCGTAAGCAAGAATGGGAGGAAAAAATGAACAAGAAATTGGATGATTTACAAGAAAAAATATTTCCTTGATTATAAAAGAGATACCCCTGCCTTTGCTATGCAATTCCCGCTATTAGGGCTTGCTCGGGACTTCCCCCCGGTTAGACAGTGCTCATGCCAAGCGTACTAAAAGAGAACTTGCGGTACAAGTTTCCCATGTATCGCAAGGGATAGAGCTGGTAAGCCGCTGCATAGACATATGCCTGTCATAATAGTTCACGTACATCTGCATTTGCCCCAAATCTTGATGTGTCAATTTGCCCATCTTTAGGTCAATGAGTACATAACATTGCAGCAGGCGGTTGTAGAACACCAAATCAACAAAGAAATGTTGCTCGTCAAGAGTAAACCTCTTTTGCCTTTGCTACAAAAAACAATCCTTTCTGCACATCACCCTTTATCTTGTCAAGGATGAACTTATGGTGTGTCCATGGTATTGAAAAAAGCATCTCCGCAATGTCTTGCTCCTTTTCTCCAACTTGAGGTAAGAATTGAACAGAATGTGGTGTTTCAAATTTTCCCCCAACTTGGGGGAAATTCATAACTATCTGAGAATAAGCAGTATAGAACTTTTTGATTTCTTTTGAATTGGCTAAACAGTGTTTAGCTTTTCAGAATACACGCAATAGAATCACTGTATCTATGGTCGTGCGAACATGCTTGTGTGCCTCGTCAATCAATTTAGAAATGTGCTCAAAGAGAGCATCCTAAAAATGAAGTTACCGCCCCAGTTCGTGCATATATTAAAAGGATCTGTCTTTTCGCTTACGGAGAAAAAGTGGCAATATTGCCAAAAAATCTTCGTAAGATATCATCCAGATAGCACTCGATGATATCGAAAATTCAGAACTTAGGGAGCCACTTACTCTCTACAGACACATCAAAGCCAAGATGATAGACGACGACCTGTACTATATCCTTCTTGACGAAGTGCAACTGGTACCCAGATTTGAGGCACTGCCAAAAATCTCAGAAAATACGCAAATCTTTTTAGTGGAAATCTTAGAAAATACGCAAATCTTTTTAGCGGAAATCTTAGAAAATACGCAAATCTTTTTAGCGGAAATCTTAGAAAATACGCAAATCTTCTATAATATTGTAGTAGTTTTACCAACCTTCTGGTGGCACATAGCGGATTACCTGCCCCGTAAGTCTGGCAGTGGGGTTGTTGCATATGTACATCTTCTAATTGGGCAACAAGTTGTTGCCCATCTTCTTCGCCTAATTTGGCAACAACCTGTTGCCAAATTAAGCAAAGATGATGGAACTCATACCATTGGCGAAGTTCCTGCGTTTTGAGATTTTTGATCACTATGGCTTTAAACTACTAATCTTCTGCAAAAATACAAAAACTGGAAATCAGGAATCTTTTTAAAGAAATCGGTGATTTGTAGAACTTTCATTCGGTGATTTGTGGATTTTATCCTCAACCTTGATGCACAGTTTTAGTGCATCAAGAGTGATCACAGCTATCACAATAACAGTTATCACAGTTTTTACGGAGGGGGTATCTGAAGGGAAGGAAAATGTTAAATAGAATTTAACTATATATATTATTATTATAAATATATAATATATATAGTTAGTTCTGGAATGAGAAAAAGAAAAGTGTTTCGAGAAACTGTGATAACTGTTATTGTGATAGCTCTTTGATGAAAAAACTATGGTTTGTAATCTACAAAGCTATGGTTTCTCTTTTTCAAAATTACGAGTTAGGATTATTAACGGGATTGGGAAACTGAGGCTATTGAAAATCGGGGCTTATCACACCCTGTTTTTTGGCGGTTCCCTAAAAAAGCCGTACCTTTGCATCGTCAAAAAATTAATTATTAACCCTTTAAAAAACTGATTGACTATGGGACAAGGAACTAGTAAGTATCGTAAGATTATGCGTACCCCTCAGACGGGTGAGAACGCAGGTAAGAAGCTCTGGTATGCTACTGCCGTGAGCGACCGTGAGATGAGTTTCGAGGACTTCGTGACTCATATCTCTGAGCACAACTCTCCATACAGCCGAGGCACCATCCACGGTGTGCTGATGGATACCCTCGACTGCCTGAAGCATCTGATTCTGGACGGCAAGAGCGTTCGTTTCTCCGACCTCGGATTGTTCTCCATCGGTATGACTTCGCGTGGCGAGGTGAGCAAGGAGAAGGTGACGGCGGCTAGCGTGCTGGGCGTGCATCTGATTGTGAGAAACACAAAGACCTGGAGCAATGCCGAGCTGAAGAAGCTCACCAAGATCGTGGCATACGATGATTATACATCGGGAGCTGACGACGGTGGTGGAACTGAGAATACGCCGGGCGGTGGCAACACTAGCCAGGGTGCTGGCGGGGAGACCAACAAGGATAACGGCGGAACATCGCAGGGCGGCGGTACTAGTCAGGGCACTGGCGGCGGAACCGATAGCGGCGACGACAACGTAAGTTTGTAAATCATTAATCACTAAAAAAACTGCCTATGAAGAAAGAAACCTGGAAAACTGTATTTCAGATAGTACTATCTATCTTGACTGCTATTGCCGCCTCTCTGGGCGTGACGAGCTGTATGTAACTTAAATGAGCATGCCAAAGTCGAAATGACTTTGGCATGCTTTTTTTGTTTTTTATAATTTGATAATAGCTTGTTGTAAGTCTATGGATTCGGCACGGAGCGTGCCGTGACCTCGCAAGACGATGATGCACTTGCCGAAACACCCATAGTGCCCAGAATCCATGCAGCCGTAACAAATAATGTCTTTGTTGGTTTCATTTAGTTTGTTTTTAGAGTTTATAAAATTGTTATAACAGTTTATTTCTTCTAGATGTAATATTCCGCAGAATCTACCAGTCCGGCGCGAAGTGCATACTTTGTTGCTTCGTGCACGTTGTTCACACCGAGCTTTCTGAAGATATTCTTCCGGTGGGTATTCACGGTATGGAAACTGGAGAAACGCTTCTCGGCGATTTCCTTGGTAGTCATACCCAGGGCGATATCCTTGAGAATCTCGGTTTCGGTCTTGGTGAGATTCACTTTTTCTTCTACTTCCTGCGGCGGAGTAAGGAGCACCTCCATCATTCGCTGGCAGACAAAACGCTTGCTGTCCACGCAGAAGCGTATCGCCTCCTTGATTTCCATCAGCGAACTCTCCTTCAGGAGCACGCTGAACATACTGCTGCTGGCGATGAGCACACGCACGAAATCGGCACTCAGGTCTTCGCTGAACAGCAGCCATCGGGTATAGGGAAAGCGCTGGTTGAGAATGAGCAGTTCGGCGGAATCATTGATATCGAAAAGCGTGTAATCGACTATCACCACCGTATCTTCGTTTTCCCGCAAGGCAAGCATCAGCTCTGTCTTGTCTTCCACATACTTGGTTTCCAATCCTTCCATTTTCTCTATCACGTATGTCAGTCCGGCACGCGTGATATCCTGCTTATCTGCCAATAGAATCTTCATAAGCAAATCTCCTTCTTTTATGTTGCTATATACTCTTTTATGACCAAACTTTTATAAAGGGAGAACATAGCAAAAGGCTATGTTCTCCCTGTTTTATCTTTCCTAGAATGACATGAGGAATCCCATTCGGATGCCCCACTTATCTACATTGGTATGATTCAGGTAGTTGATACGGCGCACATAATCGATTCCGAAGAACTTGAAGATGTTGTGCACACCGGCTACCACCTCCCAATATGGCGTGTTGCCAAAGGTATAGGAGTTGTTAGGGAACTTGAAAATCACGTCATCCGATGTATTCTTCACCGGATTGTTCTTGTCGGTGAGCTGTCCCCATACTCCCTTCACGGCTACATACTCGCGCCACTTCAGCTTCTTGATGAGCGGAATGCGGTTGAGAAGCTTGCCGTTCATATCCCAGGCTACCGACCAGAAGAGCTGGCGGTCGCTCAGGAACTCCCAGTCTTTCATCATACTGATGGTTGCCTCCTGCTCGAAGATGGAGAGGTTGACTGGTGGCTGTACGAGCATGGTGAATGGAACCTTGTTCCACTGCATCTTGCCCACGATGTTGAAATCCACATATCCAAAGCTACCCAGCCACTGGCGCTTGTAGATGCCCAGCGTGGTGAGGTTGCTCTGATACTGACCGCCCATGAATCCGTCAAGACCCATGGAATGGCGGAGGGTGAGCTCAGGACTGTCGAGATTGATAGGCAATCGCTGCTGCTTGGTGTTGACATAGGTAACACCCGGGTTGTAGTCGATGCCCACAGATGCCTCGGTGGTGCGTATCTTCTTTACTTCCTCGCCCGTGTTCACCTTGAAATAATGCAGATTGCCCACGGTGCGGTTGCTCTGCCATCTCATTCCCGCATCGAAGCGGAGTCCCCAGTCGGTCTCATAGACGAAGCTGAACTTCTGTCGCTGATAGAGATACATCTGGTCCTGCGTAGCGGCACGGATGGTCATGAAGAAGTTATCCTTGTTGTGCAGCAGGTTGTCATCGGATGGAGAAGTGATATCGTGACCAATCTCGAAGACGAACTTACGCATCGGGAACTCAAACGGACTGTTCTTTTTCTTGTTGAGCGAATAGGTGAAGAGATGACCATAGTACCAGTTGTGGCTCTTCGTACCGTAGGCACCATATCCATCCCAGAAGAAATGAGGGTTGAGTGCCGCCATGGTACGGGCTGCCAGACGCAGGCGCACGCCATCCACGTAGTTGTTGGAGAGGAAGGTGTTGATAGGTCCGAGGTCAAAGAGGCTCTTTCTGCCATCCTTTCCTCCGTTTCCTATCTCTACATAGTTCTCCATGAGTGCCTTGACGCCGAAGATGATGTACTTGAATCCCTTGGAATTCTCCATGCGGTGGATGAAACTGTCCATCGAAGACTCACTCTTGGTGAGCCCCACCTGTCGGTACTTGTTCCAGTAAGCCTCATCACGGTTCATCGCATCCATATCATGCCTTACCTTCGCCTTGCCCTTGAAGAGCATCTTCGGCAAAGGGTCGAAGGCGTAATCGGTGATTCGGGTGTTTCGCACCACCAGCAGGTCCTGCAGCAGCTTGTTCATGTGCATTTCTGCTATCATATCATCCTTGGTGAGCACCCACTCGCCATTGTCGAGCTTGGTATATTCCTGCTCAATCTTCATGTCCTTCACCCAGTTGACGGCAGAGTTGTGAGGCATATAGAGATTACATTTCTTGACGTGCAGGGTACTGTCGGCAAGCACATAGAGCTCGCCTCGGAATCCGAAGTCCTGACTGTTGGCTGGGATAAACTGCAGATGATAGCAGAGGTCGCGGTTCACATACACCGTATCTTCTATATAATAATGATAGAAGCTGATGGCTGTTCTGCCCAGCGGAGATGGGAACGGATACTGGAGCAGTCGCACGTAGTCATCGTAGATATCCACATCAGTAAAGACATCCTTGATGGCAGTATTCAGGATTTCTCCGGTCTGGATCACCTGTCCGATACCATTGCTCTGCTGACCCTTGATGATATCCTTTTCGCTCTTCGGGTCCTTGCGGTAAACGTGCTGCGAAACGGTCTCATCGATGCTTACCGGCAGGGTGAGCTTGCCGTTGTAAGGCGAAAGCTCTACCTGGTCGAGGAGATACTGTCGCTTGCTGAAGAACTTGCCCTCCATCTGTTCCTTGGTGATATCATTGAGTGCGAGGGTGATCTTCTGATATTTATCATACTGATAATAATCATAGTTGCTGAGGTCGCTCTTCTTCTTGGCAGCGATGACACGTCGCATGAGTTCCACGGCAGGGTTATCCTTGCGCTTGTATCTTCCCTTCTTCGATTTCACCACGACTTCTCCCAGCTTGTGGGAATCGTCCTTGAGCTTGATTTCGAGGAAGCTGGTTTTCTCATCTACCTTGACCGTTGCGGTCTTGTAGCTCAGAGCACTGACGGTAAGCATCAGTCCCGGCTTCTTTTCGATGGTAAACTTACCTTCTCCATCACTGGAAACGGCAATCTTGTGTCCCTTGTACTGCACGCTTGCATACGAAACGGCAAAGCCGTCATCGTCGATGACACGACCTGTTATCTTCTGCTGCGCCATCATCTGGAGTGTAGAAACCACCAGGAGGACGAGCACCAAATACAATTTTCTTATACCTTTCATTACCTTATTATATATATAGGGGCCTTGCGCCCATTATTAATCATTCTCTACTTTCAGGCTGCAAAGTTATAACATTATTCGTAAATAGCTGCAAAAACCTATTATATATTTCAGTTTTTTATGAGATTTTCAGAAATCCCTCCATCTCGGAGAGTTTCTTGATGATGCCATCGGGGATGGATTCATCCACCTTCTTCTCTTCCCACTGCAATCCCTTGATCCATAGGGTGTGGCAACCCAGCTTGTGGGCAGGAATGATATCCTTGCCATAGGTATCGCCCACTACCAGCACCTGAGAGGCAGGAAGATCGAGGGCGCAGACTCCGAGGGCGAAGATGGCTGGGTTCGGCTTGCGCACCCCCACTACTGCCGATTCTATCACGTCCTCGAAATAGCCATCAATTCCTGCATCCTTCAATACCTGATTGATGTTGCCGTAGAAATTGGAAACCAGCACCATCGGATAACCATTCTGCTTCAGATGCTCCAACACCTGCTTGTTTTCATTCAGAAGAGCAAGGGTCTTGGCATTGATATAGCGAGCCATATCCACAGCAATCTGCTGGATTTCTGAATCAGAAAGGGAGAGGAAAAGGCTTTCTGATGAAGCATCAGAATCTTTTCCGGGATTCCCAAGCTTCGCCTGTTTCTCAGAATCATCCTTTCCTGTCTCCAGCAATTCCTTTCCTGCCAGGAAATTCAATTCCAGGATCAGTTTTTCTCTGAGAATATCCTCGAAATGGAAATCGGGAGTCACGATGGGATTCACAGCCAGTGCTCGCTCACCATACACGTAGGCATCGCGAAACGCCTGCTTGTGGATACTTACTCCTGGCTCTACTTCCTCATCATCAGCCACACCGATGCCGAAGTGCTCGTAGCCCTGCCACAGCACTTCCGACCAGTGGTCGCCCCTGGTATCGAGCGTGCCACCATAATCAAAGATGATTCCTTTTATATCCAGTACTTTCATTATTTTCCTTTATTAATTGTTTGCTGCTGGCTCTTCTGATCAGCCTCGTATTCTTCCTGAATCTTCTTCAGATCCTTGTTTCCCACCTTGATGAGCAGGATGCCGATGGCTATCCATACCAGCTCACGGATTCGGGTGATGAGACCGGTATATACACCCAGGGCACCCGTAAGATGCAGGCCATCCACCGCCAAGGCAAGACCACCCTCTCGGGCTCCCAACTGCATAGGAGAGAAGAAGATGAGATTGCTGAAAAGCGATGAGAAGGCAAGAATCAGAATGCTGTCAACGATGCTGATATCCGCCGCAAAAGCCTTCAGGATTAGATAAATCTCCAGGCTCTGGAGCACTCTCGCCATCACCTCAAAGAAGAGGGAACTGTAGAAGGTGCTCTTGTGCTGACCATGCAGCAGGGCTATCTGCGAATCTATCTGCTCCAGGGTCTCCTGCTTCTCCTGCTCAAACCGCTTAGCCCAGTTCTTCACGAAAGGAATATGGGTGAGCAGACGGATGCCCTTCTGCGCCATTCCCGTCTTGTAGCCGCGGGCGAAGAAGTAGATGCCGAGCAGGCAGAAGGCCGCGATGAAGCCCAGTATGATGCCCATAGGGACACCTATCGGATACAGGGCGATATAGAGAAATGTAGAAAGGAACCAGAACCAGAAATGGGAGAAGATGTGCATCATCACATAGAGAATGACCGATGATGTAGCCTTGCTCACACCCGTAAAAGGCTTCAGCTCCATAATGCGGTAAGGTTCGCCGCCCATCAATCCGCAGGGAGTGGTGTAGTTCAGGGCAAATCCGCTCACGGTGAGCTTATATACTCGCCAGAACGAAAGTCCCTTCACCCTACCCTCGTCGTTGATGATGAGCCACCAGGAAATGGTGTTCACCCAATAAACCACGAGCCACAGACCGAGAATCAGCGGGAAATAGATGCCCGCCTGCTTCAGATAGCGCCAGATATCGGTATAGTCCATATCCATCGTGCAGAGCATGATGATGATGGCGATGATACCGAACGCCATGAATATATTTCTAAACTTGTTATTCATAAATGAACTTTTTATTCACAAAAGTATTTGTTATTCCCGAATAAGACGTTTACGCCCCGTATTCTCCCTTCAGAACCTTCTGGTTGAGCTTCAGACAAAGACGCTCGTGGGTTCCTCTCATATAGAAGAATATCAGGCTGAACACGGTAATCTCGATAGCCGGATAAAGCCATGGAAGACCTATCAGGATAGAGATGAACAGCGTGATGCTGCGCCAGTTGAAGGTGAGGATATTGGCATATTTCATCAATGGAAGACTGCCCGCACGGAAGTCGGCACGCAACTGCTCAGGCAACTGCTGCGGATATCTTTCGCGCAGATTTCTCTTGAATATCTGGAAGATAGGAGTATCCCGCTCCTGTCCCAAGGTATAGTTCTTGTAGAAGAACTGGAAGAGTTTCTGCACTGGCTCCTTCTTCCACTTCATCTGCTTCCACAGATCTACCTGCTTGCTGGCATCGTCCAGTTCGCTTCCCTCCTTGCCTTTCAGGAAGAAGAGGTGAATCTGACGGTAGTAGTCGGCAAGACGGCTCTGAATGGCATGGCATCCGAAACCGGCAACGATGCAGAGTGCCCAGATTTTCCAGCCCCACTCCGGCATCAGACGGAAGGAGATGGCGAAGTAGATGCTGACAAACCAGAAGTCGCCAGCTGCGCCATCCAGGATTCTGCCCAGGGCACTCTTCTGATTGGTGAGTCGTGCCAACTGACCGTCGCAACTATCATATACATTTGCCCAAATGAGCAAGAAGATGCCCAAGATGTTGATTGCCAAATCGTCGAAATAGAAGCAGATGCCCGCTCCTACGCCGAGGAAGATGGAAAGAATGGTCACCACGTTTGGGGTGACGTGAAGCATGCGGAAGAATCGCGCCCACTGGTAACCAATAGGGCGATAGAAGTAAATATCAATGTGCTCCTCGGTATCCGCTGATTTCAGAGAAGCCTTAAATTCCTGATTCATCTTTTTTATTTTTATTCTTGTATCATTTTTGTAGCTATATAGAAGGCAGCCTCATCACGGCATGGCGCAAAGCTAGGCCAGTCGTTGAAATCGATAATGCGGATGCTGCCATCCTCGCTGACCACACAGTCGCCGCCATATACCGGCACATTCAGCATGTCGGCAGCCTTGTCAGCCTCAGCCTTCAGAGCCTCGGCATCGAAGGCGAAGCCCTGAGCCTCGCCATTGATCACCTCCAGTCCGAACTTGGAACGATGACCGCATTTCGATGGATAGAACCAATAGAAGAAATCGGTACCCGATACGCCGTAGAACTTGATGAGGTCGCCCTTCAGATGCTCATTCACCACCACCGATGTGATGCCACGCAGCCAGAATTTCTTCAGCAGCGCCTCAGCCTCCTGCTCGTTCTGCACATAGCAGGTATCCTCCTTCTGCTGCGCACAGCCGTCGCCACGCTTCAGCCAGCAAGGATAGTGGATATCCTTCACCATCTCTCCGTTTCTGCCGATGATACGGCTCTCGGGAGTAGCGATGCCTCCGGCGATGAAACGCTCGGTCATGATGCGGCGGATGCAGCGGTTTACACCCAGACTGGAGTTCACCACCAATACGCCTTCCTCCTCTATTCTGCCGAGAATATCGAGTGCCTGCTTGCTGCGTGCCATCGAAAAGAAGCCATCCACGCCCACTGTCACACGGCAGCGAGGCCATCCATAGGCTCTCTCCAACACAGTTGCCTTGCGGCAGAATTCCTTCTCGCACATCAGCATCACCTTCGCACCGAGTGCCTCCAGCTGCTGTTCTACGGCATTCATGATGGCAGCATCGTTATCCACGCAATTAGGCGAGAACTCGTTGCCGCGGCATACACCCACCAGGGTCTTACCCTCCAGCGGATGGATGAAAGCCTCGGCCTTCGCAATATCCTCCTTGTGATCTACATCGAGAATCTTGTTGATAGGATAAGCCTCCAGCTTCAATCCCTCTACCACCAGCTGGCGCTGGAAGTTGCGCATACGGCTCATACCCTGCTCCATACAGTGGTCGAGCACATCGAGCGCCTTGTCGCCCAGACAGTAGATGCCACCCGAAATCAGATGGTCATCGTCCTCCTGCTTGTCGTGGAAGCCCGTAATACGAGGCTTCTTGTGCGAACCCTGCTTGTCGAGCAGACTGGCACCCTCGGCATCCTCCTGCTTCTCCACACCAACCCACAGTGGTTTTTCATCATCCACGTATGGGGTGACAGCCATGCAGCCGTCAATATCCTTTGCCTCCTGGAAGTGGCGGATATACTTCTTGAACTCCTCCTCACGGAAGATGGTATCCACGGTGGTGAGGCAGAAGCGCTCGCCACGGAGATATGGCGAGAGGGCATGCAGACTGTGCATGGAACTAGGAGTGGTCTTCACCACCAGGCGCAGAGGCACCGGCAGCTTCATCTGCTCCAGATGTTCACGCACCGCCGTGCTCCATTCGTTGACAATCACTACGATTTCGGTAGCACCGCAATCTACGAAGATGCGTAGAAGGCGCTCTATCATCGGTTCGCCGCATACCGGCACCAGGGGTTTAGGCTGTTCCACGCCTTCCTGTGCCAATCGGCTTCCCTCGCCTGCGGCTATAACTGCAAATCTCATTCTATCTATTTCTAATTATTTTTATTTTTCTTCAAATTCCTATAACTTTCTTCTGTAGCAGCGGCGGCGACGGTGCTGCACGCTTTCCAGATACTGCCATTGGCTCTGCACTCCCTTGTTGCTCTCCATCTGCGGCATCGCCTCCGCCCATTTGAAGCCGTAGCGGTGGTACTGCTCGATGAGGTCGGCGAAGATGAGGGCATTGGCACCCTTGCTGCGGTATTCCGGCAACACGCCGATAAGCACCAGATCCACGGTATCAGTGGCATGGCACTTCATCACCCGCAGAAGCCGAAGCCATCCCCAAGGGAGGAGCTTGCCGTTGCGGTTCTTCTGCAGCGCCTCGGTCATGGATGGGAAGGATACGCCGAAACCGATCAGGCGGTTGTTGTCGTTGCCATCTACCACACCGGTGATGAGGTTCATATCCGCCATCTTGATATACGAATCCACATACCCGTCGATCTGTCGGTCGGTGAGTTGCTGGAAATCGTAGAGATCCTTGTAGGTCTCGTTGACGATGTGGAAAATCTCCTTGCCCATACCGCCCTGAACCAGTTCGTGCTTGGTAAACTTGCGCACATGCAGATTATAGCGGCTCTCGATAAGCTGAGCTGTCTTGGCAAATTTCGGAGGGGTCACCTCAGGCACCTTGATACGGTACTCCAGCCAGTCGTTGTCCTTCTGGAAGAGCTCCAGAGCATCCATGTGCTTAGGATAATAAGGATAATTGTAGTTGACGTACATGGTGGATTTCTCGTGGAATCCTTCGATGAGCATTCCTTCGCGGTCCATATCGGTAAAGCCAAGTGGTCCTACCAATTCTTCCATGCCACGCTCTCTGCCCCAGTGGGCTGCGGCATCCAGCAACTTACTGGAAACTTCCAGGTTATCGATGAAGTCGAACCATCCGAAGCGCACCTGCTTCTTGTTCCACTGGTCGTTGGCACAATGGTTGATGATGGCGGCAATGCGGCCTACCACCTTCGGGATGCTGTAATCGATAGCCAGAAAATATTGCGCTTCGCAGAAATCGAAGGCAGGGTTCTTGTCTTTGCTCAATGTATTCCACTCGTCAAAACGCAAGTAAGGAACGGCATATTTGCTACCTTCATAAAGGTCGTAATAGAACTGTATGAAAGTTCTCAATCCTTTCTTGGTAGTAACGGGTATGATTCTAATATCACTCATTGATCTGATTTTTTCTAAAACTTTTTGCTCTGATTTTTCTTTTTATAATAATGTATCATCAGAAAAACGGTGCAAAAGTACGAGTTTTTTCCGAGATGGCAAACGAAATCATTGTTTTTTTTCCTGCCGAGCGTTAAAATCATCGAATATTTCCCCCCTTTCGAAAATAAAGCAGTAACTTTGCAGGCTGATATGAAGAAATCAAGAGATAATTATACATTCCTGACCCATGCACCGGTGCATCGGGTGATTTTTACAATGGCGATTCCTACCATTATCAGCATGTTATCGACGAGTATGTACAACCTCGCCGACACCTACTTCGTGGGCAGCATCAATACCCAGAGCGTGGCGGCAGTAGGCGTTTCCTTCGCTATGATGGCTGTAATCCAGGCTGTTGGTTTCTTCTATGGACATGGTGCCGGCAACTATATCTCCCGAATGCTGGGAGCCAAGGAGGTGGAGAAGGCGAAGAAGATGGCGGCTACGGGCTTCATACTGAGCTTTCTGACGGGACTTTTCATTGCTATTCTTGGACAACTTTTCCTGACACCGCTCTGCGTTCTTCTGGGATCCACCCCCACCATCCAGCCCTATACCGAGCGCTATCTCGGCATCATTCTGCTGGGCGCTCCCTTCATGACGACCTCTCTGACACTCAACAACCTGATGCGTTTCCAGGGCAACACGATGTATGCGATGAAGGGAATCATGTCAGGAGTGCTGCTCAACCTCATCCTTGCCCCACTGCTCATCCTTTATTTTGCCATGGGCATCACGGGTGCCGCCATTGCCACCCTCATCAGCCAGTGCTTCGGCTGCGCCATGCTCTTCTGGATGACACACAAGGGAGAGAACATCCGAATCCATCTGCACAACTTCACGCCAACCAGGGCTTACTTCAAGGAGATTATCTTTGGCGGCACGCCTTCCTTATCAAGACAGGGCCTGGGAAGCATCGCCACGCTGGTGCTGAATGTGGCTGCCGGAGCCTATGGAGATGCAGCCATTGCGGGTATGAGTATCGTGACGAGAATCTCGTTCTTCACTTATGCCGTGGTCATCGGACTGGGTCAGGGTTTCCAGCCGCTCTGCGGTTTCTGTTATGGAGCCAAGTTGTACGACCGCGTGAAGGAGGCTTTCTTTTTCTGCATCAAATGCGGAACGATATTTCTGGCGGTTTGTGCCGTTTTCGGCTTCCTTTTCTCCGAGCCTATCATCGAACTCTTCCGTGATGATGCCAGCGTGGTAGCCGTGGGTTCCGTTGCCCTGAAGTGGCAGGTTATCAGCTTCCCCCTGGTTGCCACCATCGTGCTGACGAATATGCTGATGCAGACCATCCGCAAGCCTGTACGTGCGAATATCGTGGCAGCAGCACGTAGCGGTTTGTTCTTCATTCCGCTCATTTTCATCCTCCCTCATTTCTTCGGATTACTGGGCGTGGAGATGTGTCAGGCGTGGGCAGACATCTGCTCCTTCCTCGTGGCGGTACCGATAGCCTGGAGTGCATTCAGGGATATGAAATTTCAGAAACGCTAAAAAAATCACAAAAAACAAGAACGAATTCTTTGCAGTTCAAGAAATAAATCGTATCTTTGCACTCGAATTTTATTGATACATTAAGAACATGAGTAAAGATACACTAACTCATCAGCTGACAGAGACTATCGACGAGCTTTCAAGCGCCGAATCGCTGAAGGGTCTCTTCCATCAGCATCGAGACGGAAATCCGCTTCCTTCGGGCAAGGCGCTCGAAGACATCATCAATCTGTCTCGATCCATCCTCTTCCCGGGATATTTCGGAAACTCTTCCGTGAATATCTCTACCATCAAATACCATATCGGAGTAAGAGTTGAGAAACTCTACGAGATGCTCGCAGAACAGATTCTCGCCGGACTCTGCTTCGCCAACGACTGCGAATCGGAAACCCAGGCAGAACTGCAGCACCAGCGCGCCAAGGCAGGCGTCATCGCCGCCAAAGCCATCATGGAATTTCCCAAGCTCCGCAAGATTCTCGCCACCGACGTAGAGGCAGCCTACAATGGTGACCCGGCGGCGATGAGCCACGGAGAAATCATCTCCTGCTATCCCGTGATCAAGGCGTTAACCAACTATCGTATCGCTCATGTTCTGCACAAGCTCGGCGTGCCACTCATCCCAAGAATGATGACGGAGCTGGCACACTCGGAGACGGGTATCGATATCAATCCGGAGGCTACCATCGGCCACCACTTCACCATCGACCACGGCACGGGTGTGGTTATCGGTGCCACCTGCATCATCGGCAACAACGTGAAGCTCTACCAGGGTGTGACACTCGGAGCCAAGAGTTTCCCACTGGATAAGGACGGCAATCCTATCAAGGGAATCCCTCGCCACCCTATCCTGGAAGACGACGTCATCGTATATGCCAACGCCACCATCCTGGGCAGAATCACCATCGGAGAAGGCTGCATCGTGGGCGCCAACGTGTGGGTGACCAAGGATATGAAGCCGAAAACAAAGAAATATAGAAAAGAAAAACAAAGTTTATTAGATATAGAATTCAATAATGGAACAGGAATTTGAACTCATTGCCAAGACCTTTATGGGTCTGGAGCCAGTCTTGGCTGAGGAGCTCACCCAACTGGGTGCTAACAATGTACAAATAGGTCGCCGCATGGTATCTTTCACAGGCGACAAGGAAATGATGTATCGTGCTAACTTCCAGTTACACACAGCCATCCGCATCTTGAAACCCATCAAGCACTTCAAGGCTCGCTCTGCCGAAGAGGTGTACGACGAGGTTCAGAAGATCAAGTGGGATGACATCTTAGACGTGAAGAAGACTTTCTCGGTAGATTCAGTAGTCTATTCTGAGGAGTTCCGCAACTCACGCTTCGTGACTTACAAGGTAAAGGATGCCATCGTGGACTGGTTCCGCGAGAAACAGGGCACACGTCCTAACATCAGCGTGTCTAACCCAGACATCCGCCTCAACATCCATATCGCAGAGGATAACGCTACACTGAGTCTCGACTCAAGCGGTGAGAGTCTGCACCGCCGTGGCTACCGTCAGGAGCAGGTAGAGGCACCTCTGAACGAGGTTCTCGCTGCAGGTATGATCCTGATGACCGGCTGGAAGGGCGAATGCGACTTCATCGACCCAATGTGCGGTTCGGGAACCATCGCCATCGAGGCTGCCCTCATCGCCCGCAACATCTCTCCAGGTGTATTCCGCAAGGAGTTTGCCTTCGAGAAGTGGAACGATTTCGACCAGGATCTCTTCGATATGGTCTATAACGACGACTCTCAGGAGCGCGAGTTCGAGCACCACATCTACGGATATGATGTAGATATGAAGGCGGTGAACACTGCCAACCTCAACGTGCGTGCAGCCGGACTGAGCAAGGATATCACCATCGCACAGCAGGATTTCAAGGACTTCACACAGCCTGCCGAGAAGAGCATCATCGTGATGAACCCTCCATACGGCGAGCGTATCTCTACTCCTAACCTGCTGAACACCTACAAGATGATCGGCGAGCGATTCAAGCGTGCCTTCGCAGGCAACGAGGCTTGGGTATTGAGCTACCGTGAGGAGTGCTTCGAGCAGATTGGACTGAAGCCATCTATCAAGATTCCGGTATATAACGGAAGTCTGGAGTGCGAGTTCCGCAAGTATGTGATGTTCGACGGCAAGATGAAGGAGTTCCGTTCTGAGGGCGGTATCGTGAAGACTGAGCGCGAGAAGAGCGAGATGGCGCAGAAGCACCGTTTCAAGAAGGAGCGCGAGTTCAAGAAGCGTGTGACCGAGGAGACTGAGAACGAGGATGCTGATATCCGCAGCTTCCAGTTCCACAGCCATCGTCTGGAGGACTTCGAGAAGCGCCGCAATGAGATTCGCCGTGGCGGACGTCCACGTGTGGGTGCAGGCGGAAGACGCGACGATGATGATGACCGCAAGGGCGGCCGCAGCTTCGGAGGCAAGCGCGGAGGCGACCGTAACGATCGTAACAACAAGCGTGGCGGATTCAAGGGAGACCGCAGAGGTGGCAAGAACTTCGGAGGAAAGCGTGGCAGCAAGCCTAGCTTCGACACCGACTTTGATGACGAGGATTAAGATTTTCTAGCAATGCACTAAAACAGTGCGTCACTAAAGATTTCTAGCAATGCGGTGAAACGCCGTATTGCTAAGAATTCTAGCAATGTAGCGAAACGCTACGTCGCTAAAGATAAAATCGTAGTTATCAGACAGATAAGCCTAGTAGTACTATAAAATATAGTATTGCTAGAAATTACCAAAAGTAAAAAATAAGAATGATGAATCTGAAGAATTCAATTTATAAATTATCTTTTGCAGCTATGATTTCCATGATGGCAATGAATGCAACCGAGATACAGGCTCAGGGCGTAGTTCCTGCACAGAAGGGCGAGAAAGCCTTCACACTGGAAGACCTGAACTTCGGTGGCAACAACTACCGCAACATGGTGGCAAAGAACCGCTGGTGCACCTGGTGGGGAAATGAACTCATCCATCAGGACATCGAGGCATGCTATCTCGTAAACAAGACTACCGGAAAGGAGACAAAACTCTTCGGTATCAACGATATCAACCAGTGGATTGCTCCTACCAAGGACATCAAGGTAAGAGCCCTCTACAACGCTCAGTTCCCTTTCGCAGGCAAGAGCATCGTGATGGTAAGCAACGGCAGCAAGACCTACACCATCGACTTCAAGAAGCATAAGCTGGTGAGCGAGATGGAGTTTGAAGACGGCGAGAACCTCCTCGAAGCTAACGCACAGCAGAATGCATTCGCCTATCTGAAGGGCAGCAACCTCTATGTGCGCACCTTCGACGTAACCAACAATGCCATGACAAGAGAGAAGAAGTCTCACGATTTCCAGATCTCTACAGACGGCAGCCGCTCTATCGTATATGGTCAGAGTGTTCACCGCGATGAGTTCGGCATCAGCAAGGGTACCTTCTGGAGCCCTAACGGCGAACTGCTCGCCTTCTACCGCATGGACCAGAGTATGGTGACTGATTATCCACAGGTGGATATCCCGGAGATTGATTACTTCAATCATCCTGAGACAGAAACCTGCTGCGCCAAGCCTGCACCAGACAAGTATCCGATGACAGGCGAGACATCGCATAAGGTGACAGTGGGCGTATTCGACTGCATGACCGGCAAGACCATCTATCTGAAGGCTGGCGACCCTACAGACCGCTACTTCACCAACATCGCATGGAGCCCGGACAACAAGACCATCTACATGTTTGAGTTGAACCGCGACCAGAATGACTGTCGCCTTACTGCCTACAGCGCAGAGACTGGCGAGAAGACCGGCGAGCTCTATCGCGAAACCGATGAGAAGTATGTAGAGCCTTGTCACCCTATCCAGTTCCTGCCTTGGGACAACAGCAGCTTCATCATGCAGAGCCGCAAGGATGGCTACAACCACCTTTACCTCTGCACCCTGGGCAAGCACGGCAGCCGCATGGCAAGCAACACGGAATCACTCGAAATCAAACAGTTGACATCGGGTAAGTGGGAAGTGATGGAAGTGCTCGGCTTCAACGCCAAGCGCAAGAGCATCATCATCGCATCCAACGAATGCTCTCCTATCCAGCGAAACATCTTCGTGGTGGATACCAAGACCGGCAAGCGCACCATGATGGACGATTGCGGCAAGGGATGGCACAACGCTACCCTGAGCGGGAACGGACAGTTTATCTATGACAACTACTCTACTCCAACCGTGCCTCGCAAGATTGCCATCGTAAACACCGAGAACGGCAAGCGCACCGCTTACTTCACAGCCAAGAACCCATGGAAGGGCTACAACGTGCCTGAATACAGCTGCGGTTCGATCAAGGCCGACGACGGCGTAACCGACCTCTACTGGAGAATGGTGAAGCCGGTGAACTTCGACCCTAACAAGAAGTATCCTACCATTATATATGTATATGGTGGACCTCACGCCCACAACGTGGATGCCCGCTGGAACTACTCTAGCCGTGGCTGGGAAACCTACATGGCAGAGAAGGGCTATCTGCTCTTCATCCTCGACAACCGTGGCAGTGAGAACCGTGGCAAGGCGTTTGAGCAGGCTACCTTCCGCCAGCTGGGTCAGGTAGAGATGAAGGACCAGATGAAGGGTGTAGAGTACCTGAAGACCCTGCCTTACGTAGATGCCGACAAGATTGGCGTACACGGCTGGAGCTTCGGCGGATTCATGACCATCTCGCTGATGACCAACTATCCTGACGTGTTCAAGGTAGGCGTAGCAGGCGGTCCGGTAATCGACTGGCACTGGTACGAGGTGATGTATGGCGAGCGCTATATGGATACCCCACAGACCAACCCAGAGGGTTACAAGAAGACATCCCTGCTCTATCAGGCTAAGAACCTGAAGGGTAAGCTGCAGATTATCCAGGGCTTGAACGATGTGACCGTGGTGCCACAGCACTGCCTCACCTTCCTGAAGGCTTGTATCGCAGCAGGTACTCAGCCAGATTTCTTCGTATATCCAGGTGAGCCTCACAACATGAGAGGCCATCAGAGCACTCACCTGCATGAGCGCATCAGCAACTATTTCTTCGATTATCTCAAGTAAATATCTAGGAGTAAACATTCCCCGAAAAAGGGGAGTTTTACTCCTACATCAATAACAAACAATAACTTACAGCAAATGAAAATTTTATTGTTAGGAGGCGGTGGCCGCGAGCACGCCTTAGCATGGAAAATCGCTCAGAGCGAGAAGTGTGAGAAACTCTTTATCGCTCCTGGTAATGCCGGTACGCAGAATGTCGGCGAAAATGTGAATATCAAGGCTGACGACTTCGAGGCGCTCAAGAACTTCGCTGTCGAGAACGGTGTTGATATGGTGGTAGTAGGTCCGGAAGACCCACTGGTAAAGGGTGTCTATGATGACTTCAAGGCTGACCCTCGCACCCAGAACATCCCTGTGATTGGTCCATCAAAGGCTGGTGCCGTGCTGGAAGGAAGCAAGGACTTCGCCAAGCAGTTTATGAAGCGCCACAACATTCCGACAGCTCAGTATGAGACTTTCGACGGCGAGCACGTAGAAGAAGGCTTGAAGTTCCTGGAGACTCTGAAGGCTCCATACGTGTTGAAGGCTGACGGCTTGTGCGCCGGTAAGGGTGTTCTCATCCTTCCAACCCTGGAAGAGGCTAAGAAGGAGTTCAAGGAGATGCTCGGTGGTATGTTCGGCAACGCTTCTGCACGCGTAGTTATTGAGGAATTCCTCAGCGGTATCGAGTGCTCCGTATTCGTATTGACCGATGGCAAGAACTACAAGATTCTGCCTGAGGCTAAGGACTACAAGCGCATCGGCGAGCACGATACCGGTCTGAACACCGGCGGTATGGGTAGCGTTACCCCTGTGCCATTCGCAACCAAGGAGTGGATGCAGAAGGTGGATGAGCGCATCATCCGTCCTACCGTAGAGGGTCTGGCTGAGGAGAACATCGACTACAAGGGCTTCATCTTCTTCGGTCTGATCAATGTAGAGGGCGAGCCTATGGTTATCGAGTACAACTGCCGTATGGGTGACCCAGAGACAGAGAGCGTGATGCTCCGCCTGAAGAGCGACATCGTGGATCTCTTCGAGGGTGTAGCTGCCGGCGATCTTGACAAGCGCAGCATCGAGTTTGATGAGCGTGCAGCTGTCTGCGTGATGCTCGTAAGCGGTGGTTATCCAGAGGCTTACAAGAAGGGGTATCCTATCCATGGTATCAATGATGTGGAAGGTTCTGTTGTTTTCCACTCTGGTACAGCCATGAAGGATGGAGAGGTTGTAACCAATGGCGGCCGTGTAATCTGCGTAAGCAGCTACGGCAAGGATAAGGAAGAGGCTCTGAAGAAGAGCTTTGCCGAGGCACAGAAGATCCAGTTCACAGACAAGTACTTCCGCTCTGATATCGGACAGGATCTTTAATCCATAGGCTCCACACGCCCTGAAAGGGCAGAAGCTCCCAGCCCAGGGCATCGCCCTGGGTTATGATTCAAGGGAGAATGTCGCCCTGTAAGGGCAAAAGCTTCATCATATTTTAAAAAATTAGATGTTAAGAAAGAAAACTTTTCAAAATAAAGTGGCGGCTAGCCGCTACGCTCTACCTGTAACAGCAACCCTTGCCGCCTTGGTATGGGTTGCTGTAGGTTTTTTAGTAGCTAACATTTGGGTGCAGTTCGCCTTCACCATCCTCTCTACCCTGCTGATGGTGGAACTCAACAACCATAATTCCCTGATGCGAACCTACAGCCGAATGGTGTCCTGCAGTTTCCTGGTGTTCATCACCATGACCTCTCTGCCTACACCCTCCTTCAAGGCAAGCATCGTGACGATGTGCTCCATCGCCTTCTACCTCATCATCTGGAACAGTTACCAGGACAGGCGGGCGGCAGGATGGACCTTCTATGCCTTCTTCTGCGTAGGACTCGCCTCAATGGTGTTCATCCAGGTGGGATATTTCCTGCCCTTCCTGTGGCTGATGATGATGGTATTCACCAATTCCTTCAGCTTCAGAAACTTCTTTGCATCTATCATCGGTCTCATCATGCCGTATTGGTTTTCAGCGGGTTACTTCGCCTACACCAATAACATCAATGGACTGATCAGTCATTTTGCGGAATTTATCAACTATCAGGATCTGTTCGATTATTCGCAGGTTACCGACCACGAGGTGGTGAATCTTCTGTTCCTCATCATCCTGAGCACATTGGGCAGCATACACTTCCTGCATACCTCTTATGCTGATAAGATCCGTACCCGAATGATCTACAATTCATTCATTCTGATCAACTATGTGAGTCTTGCCTTCATCATCCTGCAGCCTCAGCATATCAAGGAGTTGGGCAGCATTATGATTGTAAATACGGCACCACTCACCGCTCACTTCATCACCTATACTAAGGGAAAGCTGGCGAACATCGTCTTTATCTCGGCGCTGGTCATTATGGTATTGATATTGCTATACAATATCTTCATTCCGGAAACGGTATTGCTGCAGGCTATTCAGGGATAAGATTGATTCTGGGATAAGAGTTATTCAGAGATAGACTTGATGCAGCGAAACGCTGCATCAAGAATATTAAACAAATAATATTCAATGGGTTACATAATAGACTTTTTAATCAACTGGGGCTATTGGGGCATGCTTGTTTCCGCCTTTCTTGCCGGCAGTTTCTTTCCTTTCAGCAGCGAGGTAGTGATGTCGGGCTTGCAGGCAGCAGGTTTGGATCCCATCCCTCTGGTGATATATGGCAGCATAGGAAATGTATTGGGCTCGCTGTTCAACTATGGTGTGGGCAGACTGGGCAAAATGGAATGGATAGAGAAATATCTGCACGTGAAGAAGGAGAAACTGGATCAGGCAGAAAGATTCATGGCTGATAGAGGTGCCTGGATGGGCTTCTTCGCCTTCATCCCGATTTTGGGAAGCGCCATCACCATCGTGCTGGGGCTGACAAGAGCCAATATCATCATCTCTACCATCAGCATCACCATCGGAAAAGTGCTGAGATATATCCTCTTGGTTTATGGCCTCAGCTTCATCGTATAAACATATAAGCAGATTTATAACATAAGCAGATTTTAATATATGAAGAGATTTCTATACCTTATTATATTATGTGTCATTCTTGCCGGATGTAAGGGTACACCTCAGAAACAGGCAGATTCGGGAAAGGCTTCCGAAACAGAGAAGCCTGCGGTTACGGTTACAGTTACAGTTACGATTTCACCCTACAAGTATTTCGTAGATCAAATTGCCAAAGGCAAGGTGGATGTCAACGTGATGGTATCGAATGGCAACAACCCGGAGACTTACGAACCATACGCCCAGCAGATGATGGAACTTTCGAAGAGTGCCCTCTATCTGAAAGTGGGCAGCATCGGTTTTGAGCAGACCTGGATGAAGAAGTTGCAGGACAATGCTCCGGATATGAAAGTGATAGATACTTCCGTGGGCATCAAGCCTGCCAAGACTCCGGGTGGCAACATCGACCCACACGTATGGATGAGTTGCAGCAACGCCCGCATCATAGCCAGCAACATCCTCAAGGCGCTCTGCGAACTGGAGCCGAAGAACAAGGCTTTCTTCGAGAAGAACTATCAGTCGCTGCTCAGCATCATCGACAAGAGAGACAGCACCATCAGGGAGAGCTTCAAAAAGGACCCAGATCTGGTACGCAAGTTTGTGATCTATCACCCTATCCTCACCTACTTTGCCCGTGATTACCAGCTGGAGCAGCTTGCCATAGAGGAAGAAGGCAGGGAGCCTAGTGCCTCCCAGCTGAAGAGCCTCATAGAGAGAGCCAGAAAAGAAAAGATCAAGTTCTGCCTGATACAGGCAGAATTTGCCAACCGCAACACCACAACCTTCATCAAGGAGAGCCACACCAAGCCAATGAATATCAACCCATTGCAAGGCGATTGGAACTGGGCGATGCAGGAAGCGGCAGCAGCGGTACAGGGCAAGAAAATCGTTGTTGGGAAGTAAAAACTACAATCATATGACTCCAATCATAAAAATAGAGCACCTATCTGCCGGATATGACGGAAAGCAGGTGCTCAACGACGTAAATCTCACCGTATATCAAGACGATTATCTTGGCATCATCGGACCAAACGGTGGTGGCAAGACTACTCTTATGCGTCTCATTCTGGGACTGATGAAGCCTACGGAAGGAACCATCAGATACTTCCGAAAAGTAAAAGATGAGAACGGAAAAACGGTTCTTGAAGAAAACGGCGAAGCAAAAGTTGAAGAAGCAAAGGAGATTTTGATGGGCTATCTCCCACAATACAACCAGCTCGACAAGCAGTTTCCTATCTCTGTATATGAAGTTGTACTTGCCGGACTCAGCAAGACCAAAGGTCTCTTTTCGCGATACACCCAGGCACAGCACCAGCAGGTGCTCGATACCCTGGAGCGCATGCAGCTGACGGAATTAAAAGACCGACACATCGCTGCCCTCAGCGGCGGTCAGCTTCAGCGAGTGCTCCTCGCACGTGCCATCGTATCAAAGCCCGATGTCGTGATTCTCGACGAGCCTAACACCTACATCGACCGCCGATTCCAAAAGCAGATGTACGAGATGCTGGAGCAGATCAACAAGGAGTGCGCCATCATCATCGTCAGTCACGATGTAGCCGAAGTGCTCAATAACGTGAAGCATATCGCCTGTGTAAACCAGCACCTGCATTATCACGATACGGCAGATATGCCAAGAGAAAAGCTGGAAGAGCATTTTCTGAATGTATAAATACATACCGCTATTACATTTTACCCCCTTTTTATTACGTCCCGACGCAGGAATTCCTACGTCGGGACGTAATATTTCATACGTGGCGACGTAATAAATATCCCATCCTAATGCTTATTTTTCTACAACATCACCTATTTAAATTTAATATAACCTAAAAAAGAGAAGCAATTCTACGCTATCTCTTTACTTTTTAGTATCTTTGCAACGTTTTATACACATTATATAAATAGGAAACATAGAAATATAATACATTAAAGTTTAAACAATAATGAAACAGTACAGATTAGTGGACAATATCTTCGGATGGGTCGCATTCATCATTGCGGCATTCGTATATTGCTCCACAATTGAACCGACAGCCAGCTTCTGGGACTGTCCTGAGTTTATTACAACTGCCTACAAGCAGGAGATCGGTCACCCACCTGGGGCACCATTCTTCATGCTCATGGGCAATTTCTTCACACATTTCGCCAGTGATACCACGCAGGTAGCCAAGATGGTGAATACGATGAGCGCACTCCTCAGTGCCGTCTGCATCATGTTCCTCTTCTGGACTATCACCCATCTGGCACGCAAGCTCATCATCGGCGACTGGAAGGAGATGACCACCAGCAAGCTGATTGCCATCGAAGCATCTGGTATGGTGGGCGCACTCATCTACACCTTCAGCGATACCTTCTGGTTCTCTGCTGTAGAGGGTGAGGTTTACGCCTTCTCTTCTGCCTTTACCGCTGTGGTATTCTGGCTGATTCTGAAGTGGGAAGACCATGCCGACGAACCTCATAGCGACCGATGGCTCGTGCTCATCGCCTATATGACCGGCCTGAGTATCGGTGTGCACCTGCTCAACCTGCTCTGCATCCCAGCCATCGTACTGGTATATTACTACAAGAAGGTGCCTCATGCCAACCTGAAGGGTTCGCTCATGGCGCTCTTCCTTTCATTCCTGGTGGTAGTAGCCGTACTTTATGGTGTGGTTCCAGGCATCATCACCGTAGGCGGATGGTTTGAGCTGTTCTTCGTCAACACACTCGGCTGCCCATTCAATACCGGTGAAATCGTATATATCATCTGCCTCGTAGCCTCTGTTATCTGGGGTATCTACGAGACCTACAATGCATCAGAGAAGAACGAGAAGAAGCAGAACATCGCCTTCGTTCTCGGTTTCGGCATGCTCGGCATCCCATTCTTCGGATATGGATGGAGCGCTGTCATCACCGGCATCATCATCCTGGCTATCCTCTGGTTTGTACTCAACTACAAGCGCAAGAAGGAAGTAGTAACCGGCGTTGACCAGGCTACAGGCATCGAGAAAAAGAAGATGCAGCTGCTGCCTCTCATCTCTGCACGCATCAAGAATACCGCTTTGCTCTGCATGCTGATGCTGATGATCGGTTACTCAAGCTATGCGCTCATCGTAATCCGTTCGTCCGCCAACCCTCCTATGGACCAGAACTCTCCTGAGGATATCTTCACCCTGGGCAGTTATCTGAGCCGCGACCAGTATGGCGATACTCCATTGCTCTATGGTCAGGCTTACACTTCTCAGGTGGCTCTCGAAGCTGACGGCAACATGTGCAAGCCTGTGACGAAGGAAGGTGCACCTGTTTATCAGCGCAAGGAGAAGGCTTCTGCCGATGAGAAGGACTCTTACTTCGTAGTAAGCCATAAGAACAAGTATGTATATGCACAGAATATGCTCTTCCCACGTATGCACAGTTCGGCTCATGCCCAGGCATACGAAGACTGGATGGGTGGCGTAGAGGGTAACCAGGTGCCTTACGACCGTTGTGGCGAGAACATGATGGTGAAGGTTCCTACACAGATGGAGAACATCCGTTTCTTCCTCTCCTATCAGTGCAACTTCATGTACTGGCGCTACTTCATGTGGAACTTTGCCGGACGCCAGAACGATATCCAGGGCAACGGCGAGCCTGAGCACGGTAACTGGATTACCGGTTTCTCATTCATTGATGACGCACTCTATGGCGACCAAAGCAAAATGCCAGACGACCTGAAGGCAAACAAGGGACACAACGTGTTCTACTGCATGCCGCTGATTCTCGGTCTCATCGGTCTCTTCTGGCAGGCTTGGTACACCCGCAAGCGCAAGGTCATCAAGAACGGCGTGGAGACAGAGGAGATTCTCCCTGTAGGTATCCAGCAGTTCTGGGTGGTATTCTTCCTGTTCTTCATGACAGGTCTTGCCATCGTGCTTTATCTGAACCAGACTCCTATGCAGCCACGTGAGCGTGACTATGCCTACGCCGGTTCATTCTATGCATACGCTATCTGGTGCGGTCTTGGCGTTCTCGCCATCATCGACCTTCTGAAGCAGAAGATGAAGCTCAGCGGTACTGCCGTAACAGCTATCGTGGCTGTGGTAACCCTGCTCGTTCCTATCCAGATGGCATCACAGACCTGGGATGATCACGACCGTTCAGGACGTTACACCTGCCGCGACTTCGGCCAGAACTATCTGATGTCGCTCCAGGAGAAAGGCAACCCTATCATCTTCACCAATGGTGATAACGATACCTTCCCACTCTGGTACAACCAGGAGGTAGAAGGCGTAGGAACAGATGCCCGCGTATGTAACCTGAGCTACCTACAGACCGACTGGTATATCGACCAGATGATGCGTCCTGCATACAACTCACCATCCGTGCCAATCACCTGGCCACGTCTCGACTTCTGTTCGGGTACCAACGAGTATGTTTCTGTCCAGCCAGAGGCTAAGCAGCAGATTCTCGACTTCTACAAGCAGGATCCAGTGAATGCCAAGAAGCAGTTTGGTGATGAGCCTTTCGAGCTCAAGAACATCCTGAAGTACTGGGTACGCAGCAAGAACCCAGACATGCACTTCATCCCTACAGACACCGTCTATGTAACAATCGACAAGGAGGCTGTGAAGAAGAGCGGCATGATGATGGCTTCTGATACCATCCCAGACAAGATGGTGATTTCACTCGCAGGCAAGAATGCTCTCTACAAGGGCGACCTGATGATGCTCGAAATGCTGTCACAGTGCAACTGGACACGTCCTATCTACGTGGCTCTTACCGTGGGACAGGAGAACTATATGAACCTTGGCGACAACTTCGTACAGGAGGGTCTTGCCAACCGTATCACTCCATTCACCACCAACAAGCCAGGTGCGAAGAACTTCGATGCAGAAAAGACCTATCACAACATCATGACCCGATTCAAGTTCGGTAACCTGAAGCAGAAGGGACTCTATATCGACGAGACTACCATGCGTATGTGCTATACCCACCGTCGCCTGCTCGCCCAGACAGCCCTCCAGCTCATCGCCGACGGCAAGAACCAGAAGGCTATCAACATCCTGAAGAAGGCTGATGTGGAGATTCCGGCATACAATGTCACCCTCGATTACATGAGCGGTGGTCTGGATATGGCTCGCGGCTGGCTGCTCACCGGTCAGAAGGCAAAGGGTAAGGAATATGTAGAGGCTGTCTGGAAGAATGCTCACCAGTATCTCGACTATTACCTCTCATTGACCAACGACCGCTTCCTGCAGAGCCAGAACGACTGCATCCGTCAGATCATGATTATGCAGAGCATCTGCGATGTGGCAGGTATGGTAAGCCCTCAGTTGCAGAAGAGTTACGAGAAGCAGCTCAATGCTCTCTATACACTCTATCGCGGCAGAGGCGGCAGCATGCCAAAGGACAATCAGTAAAATAAAGAATATCAAGGAAGACCTGGCGTTTTTGCTAGGTCTCCCTTTTTGTATCATCCCCTAATCAAGTTATTCCTATGTTCATAGAGCAACCTGCCAAATGGCTCAGATGGTTATATCCGAAAGCAATATGGAGAATGGACAAGAACGACCATTCGGTGTATCTCACATTCGATGACGGTCCGATTCCCGAATCCACCCCATTCATCCTGGAAACCTTGAGAAAGTACAATATCAAGGCTACCTTCTTCATGGTGGGCGAAAACGTATTGCGCAACCATGATCTCTACAACCAGATTGTAGCAGAGGGGCATCAGATAGGTAACCATACCTTCAATCATATCGGTGCCTTCAAGCATCGTGTCATCTCCTACGTGCTCAACACCAACAAGGCGAATGACATCATCCATGCCCATCTCTTCCGTCCACCTCACGGCTGGATGCGACAGAGCGAGTACTGGTGGCTGCACCGCACCTACAAGGTAATCATGTGGGATGTGGTGACCCGAGATTATTCCAAGTGGATGACGGCAGAAGATGTGGTGAACAATGTGAAGAAGTATGCCCGCAACGGCAGCATCATCACCTTCCACGACTCGCTGAAGAGCATCGACAAGCTGAAGACGGCACTTCCACAATCCATAGAATGGCTGATGGAACAGGGATATGAATTTAAGATTTTTGATTAAATCATCTTTGATTAAAACATTTTGATTAAATCATTTTTGATTAAAACATTAAAAAGACAATGAGCAAGAGAATCAATAGTTATCAGGCTGTAGCCTCTTTCGTAAGAGGATTCTTCGAGGCATACGCACGCGGCATCATGGATGCTGCGGTTGGCGGCGATGACTTCCAGAAGAAGAACGACCCCAAAGAGGTGAAGCAGATGATGCTGGAACACTATGGAGAAGTGAACCAGTACTTCTTCGACATCATGTTCTCTACCCTCGTACGACTCAACTACAAGAGTGCGGAAGAGGCTAACGAGCGCATGCAGAAGAATTTTGAGAGCATGAAGAAGACCGATCCTACCTTCGAGCCTACCATGCTCGACTATCTGCGCATCGCCTGCAAATCGAACCAGCTTTACAAGGCAATGGAAGCTGAATACAAGCGCAACTTCACCTGGCTCCTGCAGGGTAAGTTTACAAGCATAGAGGAACACGTACGAGATTATACCCACGGTGTACTCATCAGCCTTGCCGATGAACCGATGGCAATCCATCTGCTGGTGCGCATCATCGTGAAAGCATACGCTGCCGGACTGAAATGTGGCAGCAAGGAAGGCACCCAGCAGCAGCTACACATGCCTACCCTGCACGGTATGCTGCTGAACAATGTGAACATCCTCCTGAACGAGGCTCCGCTGAAGGGCGATCCTGAAGATCCTGTCGCACTCTTCAAGGAGGCGTGCAAGAATGAAGAAGAAAACATCAATGTACTGTTCAATACATTGAACGATGCCATGAAGGAGCTGGCTGAGCAATAAGTTTTCCATCATATCGAGCTGGAACTTTTATAAACGAGAACGACTTCCAACGCTTATAAGCATTGCTGCCTATAACCGTTGGAAGTCGTTTTTTAAATAAATACAGTATCTTATATATAATGCAGTATCTTACTGCATATCATAAACTACCTGCATGAGCTTCTTTCCAAGTTCATCAGCCTGCTCCATAGTAGAAGCCTCGCTATATACGCGGATGATTGGCTCGGTGTTACTCTTGCGAAGGTGAACCCACTTGTCAGGGAAGTCGAGTTTCACACCATCGATATCAGTAACAGTTACATCCTTCTCCTTACCATACAGCTCCTTCACCTTGACGAGGATAGCATCTACATCGGTAGAAGCGGTCAGGTCGATGCGGTTCTTGGCGATGAAGTAGTTAGGGAAGCTGGCACGAAGCTCGCTTACCTTGCAACCCTTATGAGCCAGACTGCTCAGGAAGAGTGCGATACCAACGAGGGCATCACGACCATAGTGGCTCTCAGGATAGATAACTCCACCATTGCCTTCGCCACCAATCACTGCGTGAACATCCTTCATCTTGGTAGTTACATTCACCTCTCCTACGGCAGAAGCACAATATGAACCACCATGCTTCTCGGTTACATCGCGGAGAGCACGGGTAGAAGAAAGGTTGCTGACGGTGTTACCTGGAGTCTTGCTCAATACATAATCTGCTACACTTACCAGGGTATATTCCTCACCAAACATCTTACCATCCTCGCAGATGAAAGCCAGACGGTCAACATCCGGGTCAACAACGATACCCATATCATAGCCACCCTTCTTCAACTCATCCATGATGCCACCGAGGTTCTTCTCCAATGGCTCTGGGTTGTGAGCAAAATCACCGGTAGGCTCAGCATTCAGGAATGTATATTCTACGCCGAGTGCATCGAGCAACTCTGGGAGAATAACACCACCTACAGAGTTGATGGCATCCACACAAACCTTGAAATGAGCGTTCTTGATAGCCTCAACATCCACGAGCTTCAATGCAAGCACTGAGTCGATATGGCGCTTGTTGAAGGTATTATCTTCTGTATATTTTCCGAGAGAATCAACATCAGCATACTCGAAGTCTTCCTTCGCTGCAATGCTCAATACCTCGCTACCATTGGCAGCAGTAAGGAACTCACCCTTCTCGTTGAGAAGCTTGAGAGCATTCCACTGGCGTGGGTTATGAGAAGCTGTGATGATGATACCACCGGCAGCCCCACTCATGGTTACAGCCAACTCTGTAGTAGGAGTAGTAGCCAAGCCGATGTTCAATACATCGTAACCCATACCCATCAAAGTTCCACAAACTACATTCTTTACCATCTCGCCCGAGATTCGTGCATCACGGCCAACCACGATGGTGTTGCTCTTAGAAGCACCGCTACGACGGATGAATGTAGCGTAAGCAGATGTAAACTTGACGATGTCGAGCGGATTCAAAGTATCGCCCGCTGGACCGCCGATGGTTCCACGGATACCAGAAATAGACTTAATCAGTGTCATAATAATATCTTTTTAAAATGAAATTATCTTATCTGCCTCTCTGCAAGGTTAAATCATAGAGGCAGGCATATACGCTTCCTGATGCCGCTGTAGTACCATAGGTATGAGGAACTACCAGGCGAACGTGAGCTATTCTCTCGCCCTCGGCATTACCACGACCAATCTTTACCCAACTGAAAGGAACCAGCCAGCCGCTAGGTACTGTTCCGCTATAACCGCCGGAGTAGTTTTTGTTGTAAGTGGCTACCATCAAGCTGCTATTCACATCAAAAGTACCGGTGAAAGTGCCGGAATTATTGGTCACGGTCATCTTATCAGTATAGAAAGAATACTGCTTCAGATTATTGCTCAACTGCAAAGAGTTGAGACTCATCTCTGCTGCGGTATTCAGATTGTATTCAGAGAAACGAACGAGCACATCGGTAGTCTCGCCCATCTTGATATAGTCGCCGCAACCCATTTCCAATACCTGCATATAGATACCGTTACTGTTGAAGAGCACATACTCGTTGTTGTTCTTGGAAGTATCAGTAAGAACCACGCTGTTGTCCTTCTGCTTCTTCTCCCAACGACTCTTGAATTCCTCTTCTGAAATGACCTTCACGTTTTCATGACGCAAGAAAGAACTGATAGAGTCCAACTCGCGGTCACGCAAATCCTTATATGTCTCAGTATCGTTACATGCAGCAAACGAGAAAAGTGCTGCTATAGCCATGATGGCAAACAAAAATTTCTTCATTCCTTTTACAAAATTCTAATTTATTGGGCAAAGGTACAAAAAAGAAAAGACAACACCGAGAAGTATAGGATGATTTTATTATTATTTATCACTTATTATCATCCTAATGCCTCTTTCGGGGTTGTTTTTCCTTATTTTTCTGTTTTTTCAAGCGCAAAGTGCTCCTTATCTCAGCAAATCGGCAAAGGCAAGAATTGCCTTCTGGGCAATCTTCTCAGCCTCCCCGATACTGCAAAGCAGCTTACCGCCTGATGCGTTGCGATGACCGCCACCATTGAAGAACTGCTCCGCCATCTTATTGCATGGGAAATCATCCACAGAACGGAGACTCACCAATATGCGGTTGTCGATATCGGTATCCTCTCGGAGCGAGATGGAGAGCTTGTGACCTCTGATGGTAAGAGGCACGTTCACCAATCCTTCCAGATCGCCCTTGATGAAATCATACTCCTTCATCTCCTTGCGGGTTACGGTATAGTAACTGGCATGGAGCGACTCGATGACCTGCAGCTTCTCGTTCATCAGATGACCGCGGAAGCGGACTGCAGAAACACGGGCGTTGTTGAAGACGCTGCGATAAATCTTATCCTTGTCGATACCCTTGGTAAGCAGCTGGCAAATGATGTAGTAGATGTCCGGATTGGTAGAGTTATAGGTGAATCCACCCGTATCGGTCATCATACCGCAATATACGCAGGTAGCCCAAGTCTTATCCAACTCAGGGAAACCACCCAACTGCCATATCACACGGAACACCAGTTCGCTGGCGCTGCTGGCATGTGGCTGCGAAATCATCAGCTTAGCCTCCAGGTTAGGAGCCAGATGATGGTCGATGACAACACGCTGTGCCTTGCAGCCAGCAAGCACATGATCCATCTCATCCAGTCTGCCAGTGCTGCCGAAATCCACGCAGCATACCAGATCAGCCTCATCAAAAGCCTGCTGCACCTTCTCAGGATGCTTGTCGTATCTCACGATATCATCACAGCCAGGCAACCAGGAAAGGGCATCCGGTATCATATCAGGCACACAGACGACAGGCTTCTTACCCAGAGAGCGCAAAAAATAAGCCCATCCCAAAGATGAGCCAACAGCATCGCCATCCGGTGACTTGTGAGCACAGATGACAATACGCTGAGAAGCCGCTATCGTCTCTCGGAGAATAGCGGCTTCCTTTTCGTTTAAAATATCTAATTGAATATCCATCTAATAGAATTAGAAGAGCTTGTTAGGATATACACCCTCGTCGATGAGACTCTGGATTCTATCTACTACACTCTGACGGTCGGCTGCATAAGTTACACCAAACCACTTGCTGGTGGTATCGAGTACCTTAACGGTAGATGTACCCTCGTTGATGAGCTTATTGACCATCAATGGGATAAAGAACTCAGCCTTCTTGTTCTCCATGTTCTTAGGATCGCTCAGGAACTCCTTGAAGTAAGCCTCGCTGTGAGCGAAGTAATCTGGAGTAAAGCCCCATACGTTCATAGATACAGGAGTGTTGTCGCCTACAGCAACCCACTTGCCTTCCTCGTCCTTGTAAGAAACCTCACCATTGATACGCATGATCTCGGTGCGCTCTACACAAGTTGTCAGGTTCTCGTTCTCATCCTTAGAGCAGATACCACGAGCTACTGTACCGTTCTCGCTCAAGGTGTTTCCTACGCGGAAACCTACCATAGCATACTTGTTGGTGCTACCCTCTGGAAGCTCAGAGAGGAACTTGCCGATAACCATGAAGCAGTCACGGTTGTAGAAGTCATCGCAGTTGATTACGCAGAAAGGCTCCTTGATAACGTCCTTTGCCATCAACACTGCATGGTTGGTACCCCATGGCTTCTCGCGACCCTCAGGTACGCTGAATCCTTCTGGGAGTGCATCCAAAGACTGGAAGCAAAGCTCTGCTGGGATATGGCCCTCGTACTTAGAGAGGATTTTCTCGCGGAACTGATCCTCGAAATCCTTGCGGATAACGAAAACGATCTTACCAAAACCAGCCTGAATAGCATCGTAGATACTGTAGTCCATAATAGTCTCACCATTAGGGCCCAGACCATCGAGCTGTTTCAAACCACCATAACGGCTACCCATACCAGCAGCCAAAAGCAATAATGTAGGTTTCATAATCTATATTTTTTTTAATAGTTGATATTTACGTTTAATCACCTGCAAAAGTAATAAAAAAAATGCACCTAGCAGCATCTTTTCCTACTTTTTTTTGATTTACATCATTATTTGAATGATTTATGGAACATCACCCCCGAAAACCGGGGCTAGAACGGATAGCCCACTGACAAATGATGCTAGAACGGATAGCCCACAGCCAAATGCAGGCTCTGGTTCTTCTTGAAGCTTGGAATGTTGTAGAATCCGCTCTTACCCGTATCGTATGGCAGATGCAGACCGATTCCCCAATCCACTCGAACCACAAACATTCCCATATCGTAGCGGATACCCACTCCAGTGCCTACAGCCAGCTGCTTGTAGAACTTATCAAACTTGAAGGCCTCGAAAGAGGAGAAATCAGCATCCTTCATCCAGACATTACCGGCATCCAGGAACAGGGCACCATAAAGATCGCCCCAGATCTTAGGACGGTATTCCAGATTCGCCTGGAACTTGATATCTCCCGTACGAAGGATGTTGGCATACTTGTTACTCAGGGCACTGTAGTCTTGCTCGCCTGGTCCGACACCTCGCACACTGAAGGCACGGATACTGTTGGCTCCACCTACATAGAACATCTCCGTGTAAGGTGCCTGACTCGAATTGCCGTAACTCCAGATCATTCCGGCATTCAGATGTCCCACCAGGGTGGATGTTTCATTCAGCTTCCAATACTTCACGAAATCTGTTTCCAGCTTGAAGAACTGAGAATACTCGTTCTTGAACATCGTCTTATCCTTGTCGTTCCATTTTCTGCCGCCCAGAAGATAGCCCAGCGACAGAATGTTGCCGGCTTCGCTCACCGTAGTTGACCACACAATAGGATTGCGGTATTTCTGCGCACTGCGATAGGTGTAGGTATAGCTCATCTTCGGGATGAAACGGTCGGCCATCGAAGTTGCCACATACACATTGTTATTCATGATGCTGTCGAACTTCGGAGAAGTATAGTTCATATACTCATACGAAAGAATCAGCGGACTGAACGAATGGCGATGCTGATAAGAAGTTGCCCAATCATAAGTCAGCTCTCCTCCAACCACATGACGACGGAAATAGCCGGCACGGTTCAGGATGTTCATAGATGCCTTGATGGTGGTATTCGGCGTACCGTAGTAACGGCGAGGGATATGACCTCTGCGGAATCTGCGCTCATTCTGTGCCATCGTGCGGAAAGCATTCCAAGGAGTGATGATGCTTGGGAACGACAGCGTGACATCCGATCCGAACTCATAGGAATTGATTTTGTTGGAACTTCCCCCCTGCCCCGTGATGGTCTGCCACTCATGCGAACCATGGAAATTGATATCCAGCTTCTCACCACCCCGGAAGGCATTGCGCTTGGTCAGACCCACCACCAGCTCCGGACCTACCCTTCCGGTAGTCTTGCCCTTGGCGTTGGCTTCTACATAGAAATCGTATGGTTTGTCGAACACCAGATCGATGTTGGCATCAAGAGTATCACAATATTGCACATTTCCCAGGCTGTCCAAAACCTGAGTGCTCCGAGGCACAAACTGCAGGTTGGTATAACTGAAGAGTCCCATCGACTGCAATCCTGCCTTAGCCGTATTTTCATCATCCACCATATAAAGCTTTCGTGGTCGGAGCTTCAATTCCCTGAGCACCACTCCGGCACGAATCGGCATCTTCTTGCCTGCATATCTGAAACTCAGATAGCGGCGCACAAAGCTATCGGTCATCTCCTCCATAAACTGCTTCTTGAAGTTGATGTTGATATTGCCGATATACCATTGGCGGGTTGCTTCCGGCTCTATGCTGTCCACCATAGACAGACGGAGGTTCACCTTGCCGGGCGTATTCACGGTATCTGCAAGATAAGAAGCATAGCCATTCTGATAGAAGTAATAGCCATGGTTGCGGAAAAGACGGGTGAGTCGCTGACGCTCCTGCTCCAGATTGGAGACATTGAACGGGCTTCCCTTTCTGATGACAGCCTGCGACATCGTAGAATCAATGAGCTGCTTGCCATGCTCCGGGAAGTTGAGATAAGCCACGGAATCCAATCTCCACAAATGTCCCATATTCACCTTATAAGCCACCTTGGCTTCCTTCGGATTGCTCTGGGTGATTACTTCGTAATCTACCTTGCCATTGAAATAGCCCAACTTGTCGAGCTGATGCTCAGCTACCTGTGCTCTCAACTTCGGATTCACATTCTCCATCAGCTTAGGTTTCGAACCGAAGACCTTGGTAATCCATCTGGAAAGAGCATCATCCGACGGAGAGAAGGCATTCCATATCCATAAGCGGACAGGAAAAGGAGTACGGAAATAGCTGCTTCCCATAAAAGCTCCCGTCGGGGCTGATGCAAGAGCAAACTCCATCTCTTCCTTCACCGAGTCGGCATAGGTATTCGCCTCGTAGTTGGAGTATTCTATAGGCTTCAAACCGGTAAACAGCTGCTCGTTTTCCTTCAGGGCACTCGTAGAAGAGCACCCTGTAAACAGGAAGCTGAACAGCATCACCACTGCCGCTATATATATAATAAGGTGAAGTCGATTCTTCTTTCTCATATTCACTAGCTTATTTTTCGTTGTTTCTAATAACAGAATCCTTGCGGGTCCGCAGCATCACTGAATCCTTGCGGGTTCGCAGCATCGGAGAATCTGCAGGCACCTGCTGCTTCTCAGTCTTCCATCTGAAGATATCCGAGAACTTGGAGAGTTTTCTGCGCCAGGTGAAACCGCCGCCATACTCCCCAATCTGACCATCCAGCCAATCGTAGGTGTTGGCATTATAAAAGGCTCTTACATACATGCTGGCTCCTTCGTTGAGACGATACTGAACCTCCACATTGTTGAAGAAAGACTCATTCTTGTTGGCATTCTCCAGTTCTGCACCGGTTGAAACCTGTCCACCCACAGAGAAACTCAGGCGATTATTGAAGAATCGCTTGGCGAACTTGAAGTTGTAGTCGGTATGCGTTCCGCCAGAGGCATTGGTCTGGTTATCCACCGACATACCCACATCGAGTCCGATGCTTCGCATGGCTGTACCTGCAATGTTATTGATCTCGGAGTTGAGGAATGAAGTCAGGGCGGTATTCATCGAGAACGAACTGGTGGTTCCACTCGCCAGATACATACCCGAAGCCAGCATCGTGATGGCTATCTTGCCTCGCTCCTCTACACTCATCGAATTCAACTCATCCTGGATGGTCTGGTCGTTGGATGCCGAGATGATAAACTGGATACCCGGTTTCTCCAGAGTCTGACTCAGCTTCACACCACAGATGAAATCCACCGAGCGTCCACTACCCTCACCCTCGTTGACGGTAGTCTTGATATCCTCCGTTGCCGTAATGTTCAGGGTAGGATTAAACGGATCACCCGTAAACTGGATATAGCTTCCATCCTGGATATCAAAGGTCTTCAATGGAATGATAGGCAGAGAGTACTTCATCTCACCACCATTCAGGGTATATCGACCCGTCAGCCGGATACCGTCAGCCGTATTGTACCGCATCTGCAAATTGCCTCCTCCCATCAGATCCACATAATTGGTCTTATCGGCATTCAAGGCACAGAGAATACGCGCCGACTCATCGATTGACATACTCAGCAACATATCGAAACCATCCAGCGTAGGCTTCTGAACCACAACCTCCTTGCCACTCTTGAAATTGGTAAACTTCACCAGTTCCTCCAGCTGGTTATCGGTAGTGAGTTCCGACTCACGCAAGATATAGGTCATATTGGTCTTGCCCAGTACATCCAGCTTACCCATCATCTTCAGATTAGACAATGAGCCCTGCATGCTTCCGAAGAAGTTGACATACGCCTTGCCGAATGCCTCTGAGCGGGCATTCTCCTCTGCATCAATCAGCAGGAAGTCCTGCGCTCTCATTCGGATATTCAGCTTCATATTCTCCACATCCGTGAAGTCGAGGGCACCCTGGATATTGAGCGGACTCTCATTGTTGGCATACATCATGAAGTTCTCGAAGAGCAGCTTACTGTCGGTAATGCGCACTGGATCGTTGGCAAATCGCATGGAAATACCATATGGTACACTTACCAGATAAGCAGAATCGAGATATACCTCACCATCGATATCAAGATTGCTCAAGGCACCCTTCATCTTCAGGGCGCCTTCGCCATATCCCTTCAAACCGATGAGCTGATCTGGTACAAAACCATTGATAAAGTGCAAAGGAAGCTTCTCTAATCCTACCTCTGCATCCAGATCGCCGGCACCTTCCGACTTGTATGTACCCGTAACAGTTGCCACCTCATCACCCTCATAGGTAAGGATGGCATCTACATAGTGAGAACCGTCACTCTTTGGCATATAGGTAAACTCCGAACCCACATTGCCCATCGGACATTTCTCGTAGGTCATGTTATCTATCTTCAGATTAGAAGAAACAGAGAGTTCTTCCTTGGTCTGGATAAAGTGGAAGTCACCATCCATGATACCCGTGATATCCGGCATATACGGAATCACACTCAGCACCTTGTCCAGATTGAACCTACTCATGCTGACGGTGATATCCTGCAGGGCATCCTCGTTCTTATCGTTGGAATAGACACGCATACCCATATTGCCCGCTGCTGCCTTCAGCACCAGATCGGCAGATACACGTCCGTCATCACTCAACATCACATAGTTGGAATCATTGGCTACGAACTCCTTATAACCCAATATCGGATGGGTATCTATCAGAGACACTTTCACACCATTAGGCTGCAACATGGCAGCGAGTCCCACATCCACACCCAACTTATTGGATGCATCATAGAGGCGAGCCTTGACATTGGAACCATGCTCCTGAACCTCGCCATCTACCAAAGCACGGAACACATATTGCGGATTGTGCTTATTGTTCTGAACACGAGCCGAATAACGGATAGTATCTCCCTGCGTATGGACCAAGGCACGTATGGTATCCAGTTGCATGCCACCCGCTACCAGGGAGTCGATGTTCATATATCCTTCGAGTCCCGCCACAGGCGAAGCATTCAGCTCCATCTCCACCGACTTGAAATGGTAGCCCATATATTCGATGAATCGGGAAATGAAGTTATCCTTACCTGTAGAAAGGTAGATATGTCCGCTAGGGAAACTGTTGCGAATCATCACCTGATCGATGCGACGGTTCTTGAGCTGCTTCCATAATTCCTTCTGCAAACCGGTAACTCTGTGCAGGAGTTTCTCGTAGCCTCCATGCGCATCCATGTTCAGACGGAAATCTCCACACTCAGCTATGGCATGGGTGGTATCTCTATCGGTCAGGATATCTACCTTCACACCTACTGGGCGATAGACTTTCTTTTCTGTCCTTACGGTGATATCATCCAGGTTAGCCCATACCTTGTGACTATTCTTCAGATCGGAATGAACATCGATCTGACCACATAGCGAAACATCCACTGGCTTATCGGTAATCTTCAACTGATACATATTGGCATGGCGCACATCTGCCACCAGTGTTGCCTGCAACTTCTTGGTACTAGCCAGGGCATCCACGGCGATGTTACCATTCAGCAGATCATTCCTACTATCCAGCTTGGCATGAATTCTACCGTTGGCAACCTGCGCATCAGCCACCATGTCATGCAACTGATACTTGTCATAATGTACCTGGTTAACCTTGGCTTTCGCCATCAGTCGGGTTCGAGGCGACAGGAAATCAGTACCCACGCCCTTTGCCTCTACTTCTCCCGTAAAGGTGTAGAGATTCTGGTGAGGCAGGAAATGCTGTGCCTGAATCTGTCGTGCCTGCAACTTTACCTGATAAGCCAGGCGATTCATATCGATGCTGCCATCCCTACGGGTCTTGGCATCAATGGCAGCATCCACCTTCATGCTTCCCTTACCTTCGGTAAGAGCCAGTCTGGTGGCATACTTCGTTCCATCCATCTTCACATTTCCCTGAATGCCGATGCCGCTAGGGATGCGGATTTCCTGTGTCAAGGCAGGATCGAGCATGGCTGTTACCATACCGAGATTACAGGTGCGTGCCTTCAGATTGATATTCGCTTTCAGACGATTCATATCTGTCATATTAGCTACCATGCCATCCGTGCTTAAATCGAAAACGGTAGGCAGATTCACCTTGACTCCCGAGAAAGAGGCACGCTGCATGTTTCCCTTCAGCGAACCTTCCACCTTCATCGGATAGTAAGGCCATCGGCTCTTCATCTGCTTTGGCAATGCATCACCGATGAAGAGGAATAGATCAGAACGTCCCAAGGCACCTTTCACACGCGCCATTACCTTGCCAGGATTCTTCTCGGCAAAGGCATTCATATCCATATCTACAGTAGCCTGCAGATGAGATTCCGGAGTACGGAAATAGAGATCAGGCAACTGCAACTTCACGGAATCCATCACAAATCTGCCATTAAGCTGTTCTAGCTTCAGTCCACTCTTCTCCTTCATCCTTGCTTCCTTGATCTTTACATCAATCCTGGAATCGCAGAAATAGAAGGAATCGGCCTTCAATGCCATATCGTGGAAGGCAAGATGGTTGAAGTCCAGACCGGATACAGGACGTTCGAAATTCTGGTCGTAGTTCACCCTGCCGTTCTTCCAGTCCAAGTGCTTGACCTGATACAGACCTTTGAACAGGTCAAGGTAGGTGGTGCGGGCGAGCGCATCACCGAAATAAGCATTCACCTGAAGGGTATCTCCAGGCATGTGTAGGGTAAAATCGGTATTCTTTAGTTTCAGTTTCTGTAAGTGGATCTTCCAGTAATTGGTGCTCGGAGTCGTATCTGGCGGAACTGTATCGCTCAATTCCACAGACAATCTGGCATCTGAAATCAGGGCATCGTTCACATTCACGTGCTCCTTACCCAGATCTATACCATGCGCCATCAGCTGCAATCTGCCCACATCTCCCTTGATTCGGGCTTCGTGGATAAAGTTGGTGGTGTTCACCTTCATCTTCGTGAAGTTCAGTTCATCCACCATCACCTGATTGCTGAAAAGTGGCAGCAACTGCACATCTACCACCATCTTCTGGATGTCGGCTACGGTATCTTTTTTATTTCTTAAAGCAAGGTTTCTGCTGTTCTTCAATGAATCGACAGGTTGCAGTACTTTCACGCCTTCCACTCCCAGCTTGAGAGGGAAAACGAGTTGTACATGCTTTACGGAAATATCCATGCCCGTCGATTCTGAAGCATAAGAAGCAACTTGCTTTACTGCCCAGTTCTGTACTGGAGGCAAATAAAGCAAAACAGCTAACAATAATATGAGCACGAATGGGGTAATAACAGCGATCCCCACCCATTTCGCATACTTCTTCATAAGCATGGATATTAAATTGTTATGGAGCAATAGCTCTCCATAGATTATCATCTGGCAGAGGAGCTTCCACTACAATGGTTTCTTTTGATACTGGATGCACAAACTCTACCTTGTGCGAGAGAAGAGAGATACTTCCGTCAGCATTGCTGCGAGGAGAACCGTATTTCAGGTCGCCCTTGATCGGGCATCCCATCTTAGCTAACTGGCATCTGATCTGATGATGACGGCCTGTCATCAAGTTCACTTCCAAAAGGGTGTAATGATCAGTATGCCCTATCACCTTATACTTCAATATCGCCTTCTTCGAATTCTTCACCTCATGGTCGTAAGCATAGCTTTTATTCTGCTTTTCGTTTCTTACTATCCAATGAGTCAATGTTGCCTCTGTCTCACGTGGCATATTCTTCACGATAGCCCAATAGGTCTTGTGAACTTCGCCATCACGGAACATATTGTTCAGACGGCTCAAAGCCTTGGAGGTTTTGGCAAATACCACGAGTCCTGAGACAGGACGATCAAGTCGATGCACCACTCCCAGAAATACATTTCCAGGCTTCTGGTATTTCTCCTTGATATATTGTTTTACCGTCTCTGAGAGAGGCTCATCGCCGGTCTTGTCACCCTGCACGATTTCACCACTTCTCTTAGAGACGATAATTATATGGTTGTCTTCGTAAACTACCTGCATGTTTTATCTAAAACAGATGCCAATAGATTACATATTCATACCACCATCGATCTGGATTACCTGACCGCTTACGTAGCTTGACATATCAGAAGCGAGGAAGAGACAAACATTTGCAATATCCTCAGTCTGACCACCACGACGCAAAGGAATCTTCTTCATCCAGTCCTTACGGATTTCCTCTGGCAACTGTGCTGTCATAGCAGTCTCGATGAAACCAGGAGCTACTGCGTTAGCACGTACACCCTTAGGACCCAACTCCTGGGCAATAGACTTAGCCAAAGCAATCATACCAGCCTTAGAAGCTGCATAGTTGCACTGACCAGCATTACCATGAACACCAACAACAGAAGCCATGTTGATGATAGAACCGCTGCGCTGACGGAGCATGATAGGAGAACAAGCGTGGATAAAGTTGAAGGCAGACTTCAAGTTTACATTCAAAACTGCATCCCACTGAGCCTCACTCATACGAAGCATCAAACCGTCCTTAGTGATACCTGCGTTGTTAACGAGAATATCGATAGAACCGAAATCTGCGTGAATCTGCTTAACGGTCTTCTCAGTCTCCTCGAAGTCAGCAGCATTACCAGCGTATGCGCGGCATGTTACACCAAGAGCCTCAATCTCCTTGCGAGTAGCCTCCAAGCCAGCTGCCATATCATCATTGAGTACGAGGTCTGTGAATGCGATGTTAGCACCCTCAGAAGCAAATTTCATAGCGACAGCCTTACCGATGCCGCGAGCTGCACCTGTTACAAGGGCAGTTTTACCTGTTAATAATCCCATTTCTTTCTTATTTAATTAATAATCAGTTTATTATGAATATCTTATTTAAAGTTTTAAGCCTGATTTACCCAAGGCGCCATAAACAACCTTTGCAACCAGCGGTTTACTTGACTCCACATTCATACCATGGCCTAATCTTCCATAAATGAAAGGTACTTCCAGCCCTTTGATACAATAGTGGGTAATATCAGCAACTAAATCAATATTGTCGATGTCAAATTCCCCATCTTCCTTTCCCTCGGCATAGACACGACGGAAGATTTCGATTTCATCCTCATCAAAGTTCTTGCGAGCTTTCTCTACCATCCAGATGTTACGGAAGAACTCAGCACGAAGATTGCCATTACGTACCACTGTTTCCTTGATCATACTGAGATGGGTGTAAATCAATTCTATGATCTTGTCCTGAGGACGCATCTTACAGTTGGCTACCTCATCCAATTTATCAGAAAGACGCTCCAACTCCGACTCGATGACTGCATAATAGACATCTTCCTTTCTACTGAAATAGGTATAAAGCGTACGACGCCCCTTACCAGATGCTACAGCAATATCATTCATTGTAGTATTGGCTATACCATTCTTGGCAAACAGTTGTCTTGCAACATCTACCAGTTTTTGTCTTGTTTTGGATACTGACATATCGAAGCCCTTCCTTTATTTTATTAGTTGCACATAAATTTATCAATGTGCAAAAGTAGTGGTTTTATTCGATATACGCAAATATTTAGTGTTAAAAAATAGAATATGTTGGATTTCAAATGAATATAAAGCAAAATGAAAGGGAAATCAATGAGAAAACTAAAGAAATTCTAGATAATCAAGAGGGATAAGAGAAAAAGAACAATGGAGGAGAAAAGGTGATAAACACAATATGAAGAAAACAAAAAAGGAAGTGATTATTTAATCACTTCCTTTATTTGGTTGCGGCGGCAGGACTCGAACATGCGACCTCCAGGTTATGAGCCTGGCGAGCTACCAACTGCTCCACACCGCGATATTATCAACTCATTTCTGAATTGCGAGTGCAAAGGTACTACTTTTTTTGTTAACCACCAAACATTTCTAGCAAAAAGTTATCTTTTTAACGCGTTTTTAACATTTAAAGGCAAAAAAGTGTGATTTGGCAGATAAAAATAGAGAAAAAGTATGATAAAAAGCAGAAACTGGAATAAAAGTGGGAAAAGAGAATGAGTATAGGGAACAAACAAAAATCCGATCCATCCTGGAAGGATAGATCGGACATATCAAAAATCAATTACTTTTTCAAAAGATTCATGACCTTCTCAAAATAGCGCTGTGTTCTCTTCACACTATAATGGTTTCCACCATTCCAAGCACGAATTGCGTGCTCGATGCTATTCAGAGGATTGTGGACAGACTGAATCAGGAGGAACATCTCCTTAGACTTCGCAATACTGAATCTATCAGACAATGTGAAACGCTTCTTGCTCTTGCGTCTCTTCAAAATGTCATTACACTCTGCCACTAAGATAGGAGTAATCTGCATAACACCAACAGAACTTCCACTCTTTGCTTTGGGGTTACCCTCACTCTCTACCTGGATAATCGCTTCCATCACTGGAGTCCAATCGAAATCATCAGTAGAGGATACATTTACATTCGTATCAGCCGACGCTGTACTTACCTTCATCATCAGCATCAAGATGCTGACTAATACCATTGTTATTCTCTTCATATTTTTTGTTTTATGGAACCTGAAAAGCTGAACTACAACATCAGTGATTTCGCGGTGGCAACTTGTGAGAAAAAGATAGGCTGCTCACCTCAGTTCCGTTAGATACCTTAACGGATACCAGCATACACAAAACAGATATATGGATGATATCCTTATTCTTATCGTTTGCAAAGATACAAAAAAAAATCGAGATATGCAAGTAATAGGCTGATTATCAGTGCTTTTTTAATGTTTTAAACACTTTATAACATAGATACTTGACGTATATCAAGCAAAAAAAAAGCGAAAAAGAATCTGCGTGAAAACAAAAAAGCCTCAGAAATCTTTCGAAATCTGAGGCTTTGATAAAAGAAGGCGGCTA
>OIWU01000440.1_pt1 | contig 52470 bp, 42 predicted proteins | sample 1587711 | NCBI WGS metagenome assembly OIWU01 (sample SAMEA3888909, study PRJEB22519) | human gut metagenome | biome: human gut; feature: human-associated habitat; material: faeces | place: Denmark | collected 2010 | reverse complement strand
AGGCAAAAATCTATATTAATTTTCCTCGGACATAAGAAATAGTATGGGCGCAATCCAATAATCGGTGTGCGAAGTTTGAGTTTAATGAAAATAAGAACGTCTCCGAGTTGCTTTGCTCGGAGGCGTTCTTTGAAAATATCGTTTTCACAGACTTATTCGGTACGTTCCTTTCCCCAGAAGAACAGAGCTACGGTTCCCGGACCGGTATGACTTCCGATCGTGGTACCGATATAATTGATCTCAACATGTCCCTTTAAATGTGGAAATGTCTGCTCAACCTTGTCGGCAACGGTTTTGGCATCTTCATAGCAGTCGGAGTGGGAGATAAAACATTTATCGGCATAATCCAGACCGTTCTCTGCATTTTCTTTCATACGTTCCACAATCGCTGCGATGACCTTTTTCTTGCTGCGGATCTTGTAGCGCGGGATCAGATGACCGGTGTTGTTGACATTTAATAAAGGGCAGATTCCAAGAACGGTTCCGACAGCACCGGAGGTCTTGGAGATACGTCCTCCTTTCACATAGAAGGAAAGGTCCGTAGAAAAGAACCAGTGCTGGGCGTTTAGGCGGTGATCCAGCGCAAACCGGCGAACCTCATCAATATCCTTTCCCTCATCGCGCAGATCGGCAAGCTTATCCATCAGCAGTCCGTAGCCGGAAGAAGCGGATAAAGAATCGACAACATATATTTTACGATCCGGAAATTCTTCGCGGAGAATTTCGGCAGCAATGTTAGCGGAATTGATCGAACCGGAGATGCCGGAGGAAAGGGTCAGATGGAGAATATCAAGACCCTGCTCCAGAAATTTGCGGAAATAGGATTCATATTCGTCTGCATTGACCTGGGATGTTTTGGTGTCCGAACCGGTTGCCATGCGGTGATAGAAATCCTTGAAATCCATGGATTGTCCCAGATCATCTGCGTAAGCGGTTCCGTCCAGCTCGTAGTGAAAACAGATATAAGAAATATTGCGTGCTTCAAACTGTTCCTTGGAAAGATCAGCCGTTGAGCAGCAACTTAAAATATATTGATCCATATTGACCTCCTTTAATGCGTTATTTTTACATAATTATATAAATTATACCATGAAATCATTAATCATACAAATAACTTCTGTGTATCCTGCCATAGGCGGAAAGTATCAGTGGCAGCATTGACAGTGAGATTTTGTATAGTTATACTTCTATAGGCGTAATTAGTCATTTTTATATCATGAAAGAAAAGAGGTTGTTGCCAAGTGGCAAAGAAGGGGTTCAATCTTGCGGAATTTCTGCCGCAGAGGCAGATGTCGGAGGCGTTCATCAATTCATTTTTTCTGGCATTGTCCGGTGGATTTCAGGACGCATATACCTATAACTGCAGGGACGAGGTTTTTTCGAATGCACAGACGGGAAATGTTGTTCTTATGAGTCAGCATTTTATGGAAGGAAGGTGGTACGAAGGGCTGCGTTATCTGTTGCCGCTTCTCGCGTTTGCGGCAGGAGTGCTTCTTGCGGAAAATGTTCAGTACCGTTACCGGAATGCAAAGCGGATTCATTGGAGACAGGGAATTTTGCTGGCAGAGATTGTGATATTGGCAGTGGTCGGTTTTATACCGCAGACGTATAATATGGCGGCGACAATATTAGTTTCCTTTGCCTGTGCCATGCAGGTGCAGTCGTTTCGGAAGGTCGGTGGATATTCGTATGCAAGCACGATGTGTATCGGTAATCTGCGGAGCGGTATGGCGGCGTTATCTTTATATGCAAGGGAACATAAGAAGGAGCAGCTTCGACAGATGGGATATTATTTTGGTGTGATCGCGACATTTGCGATTGGAGCCGGTATTGGAGGAATTACTTCCTCGTATTACGGTATTCATGTGATCTGGATTTCCTGTGTTCTTTTGGTGGTCAGCTTTGTATTGATGTCTCTGGAAAAGCTGAAATAGAAGTCGTTGTTGTGTAAAAGCAACAAATAGTAAGCGTGTTTATATAAAATATGTCATATATGTGTCAGATGAAATTGGTCATAATGTGCAGTTTGTTGGTTTTTTTTTAGAAAAAAAGAAAAAAATAGATGAAATTCACAAAACGAATCAATTGGCTGGGTGTTATCTTGACAATTGATATTCAATCAACTAAAATAAGTTTCGAAAATTGTTATATTAAACAACAAAATGCCTATCAGTAAAATACCGATGGTGAAGAGATGAGATTTATCAGATTCAGTCTGGTACATCAGGGTGAGGGGCATAAATGTTAGGAGGCAAAACGATGAGAAGTAAGACAATCAAGAAAGCGATTGCTACAGTAGCCGCTGCAGCAATGGTAATCACATCAATCGTTCCTGCAGCGCCGGCTCAGGCAGCGGTTAAGGCAAAGAAGCTCACAGTAAAGACAAAGAAGATCGTTCTTTACAAGGGCGCAGCTGCAGGTTATGGTTCAAAGCAGCTTAAGGTAACTGTAAAGCCTAAGAAGGCAAAGGTTACATACAAGATCAACAAGAAGAAAGTAGCTTCTGTATCTAAGAAGGGTCTTGTAAAGGCTAAGAAGCCGGGTAACGCTAAGATCACAATCAAGTCTGGCAGCAAGAAAGTTGTTGTAAAGGTTGTTGTTAAGAAGATCAAGAAGAAAGTAACAAAGGTTACAGCAACAAAGAACATTACAGTTAATGTTGGTGCAAAGCAGAAGATCAAGACATCTGTAAAGCCTAAGAAGGCTACACTCAAGGCTCTTGCATTCACATCAAATGCAAAGAAGATCGCTAAGGTTAACGCTAAGGGTGTTATCACAGGTATCAAGGCTGGTAATGCTAAGATCACTGTAAAGGCAGTGGACGGAAGCAAGAAGAAAGCAACTGTTGCAGTTCTTGTCACAGGTGCAGCTATCGCATCTAATCCTGCAATTACAACAGGTCCTTCCGTAACAACAGCTCCTACAGTAGCACCTACAGCTACAGTAGCTCCTACTACTGTTGTTCCTACAACTCCGGCAGCACCTACAGAGACACCGGTAGTGTCACCGTCTACAAGCCCAGTAGTGTCACCGTCTACCAGCCCGGTAGTATCGCCATCTACAGAGCCAACAGTCGCACCGGTTGAGACAATCGCTCCTGTTGTTAAGGATAATGGTGATCTGAGTTATAATCTTCCGGCTCTTGCTGAGGGATCTTCTTACAAGGTAAGCTTTGGAGAGGGTAACGATGCTGAGATTACAGCAGGTGCTGTTGCTGCAATCGAGACAATCCGCGACAGATTCGAGGCAAGTGCTCAGAAGGATGCTGTTAAGGCAGCGGAGTCTTTCGTAACAAAGGCATATGACAAAAAGGCGTTTGGTGGATTCGTTGTAAATAAGGAAGCTGGTAAGGATACAGCAGTTGTTTCTTACAATGGTAAGGACTACAATCTGACTGTTAAGGCTGACGGAGATGTTGCTAAGGTTGCTGTTGAGGGTGAGTTCTCTCTGACAGTTAAGGGTGCAAACGGATCTTATACAGTAAGTGACCTTAAGGTTGGTTCTGTAGAGGGTAATGGTGCATACGCAGCTACCGTAGCCGTTGCAGAGGATGGAACTGTTACAGCTACTATCACAGGCGCAGCAGGTGCTTGCACAGTGACTGTTCAGAATGGTAATGTAACATTGGATATCGCAAAGGCAGTTCAGGAGAAGTACGGATTCGTTATCTCAAAGTAATATCCAAGCGTAATAAGTAAACATGACAGGATCGTTACGTTTGTAACGATCCTGTTTTCATGAAATGATGATTGTTAAACTTCGAAATGGGGATAGAATATGGTGAGAGTTAGCAGAAAAGCAGGATGTATTCTTTTGGTGATTGCATTGCTTTGTCAGTTTAATGCTGCTTCGTCGGTCTGCCATGCCGGCAAGAAAGCTCTTTGGTTTAATACCACTAAAAAGACGATCACGGCAGGAAAAAGCTTCCGGCTTAAAGCAAAAGGAAAAGCGGCAAAGGGCAGATTAAAGTGGCGCAGCAGTAATAAGAAGATTGCTTCTGTTACAGCGAAGGGTAAAGTGACCGCCAAAAAGACCGGCAAGGTGAAAATAACGGTTCAGTCTGTAAAGAAGCCATCGCTAAAGGCTGTTTGTACCGTGACGGTGAAAAAGAAAAGGACGGCTGTACCGACGGAAAGCAGTAAGCCGGATTCGTCTGCAGCACCGGCGCCGATATCAACGTCACCGGCGGCAGCGACAGCGACAGCAGGTGTATCGTCAGCACCACAGGTAACACAGGAGCCGGCTGCTCCGACAGCAACCGTGTCACCGGTGCCTGCAGATGTCTCCACTCTGGTGGTTTCTACCAGTCTGGTGGAAAAGGACGGTATGACGATGACAGCGTATTTGATCAATAAGCAATATTATGGGAATATTACCGTTTGCTTAAATGGAAAGACGTATACCAAGAAAACAAGTGGAAGAAATCTTCTGTTCACGCTTGCGACCGGGGCAACCGGTGGCACTCCGGAGGTGAATCACGATGGCACGATCCGTGTCAGCAGGGAAAGTACCGATCTGGAGTACTGGACAGTAGAGGATCTGGAACTTCAGAAGACATATTATCTGAAGGGCGATCTGCAGAATACCATAGATCCTTCTGTGGCAGACTGTGGAGTTGTTTATGTTCAGGGGGATGTTCGTTCTGATGTGCAAATATATACAAATGAACAGTAGGAAAGGGAAGTTATGAAACGCAGATTAACAGGATTAATAATTGGAATAGCGGCTTTTGCCCTAAGTGCTGTCAGTGTACAGGCAGGGGAGATCAATGCAAATGAGCAGAGTCTGATCTCTGCGGTGTCCCAGTCGTTTTCTTATAACGGTGCCACATATGTTGTGAAGAGCTCCTATATTGGGCAGGGACAGGCAAAGCTTGCGCAGGACGGTGTAGATCTTTCGGCGGCACAGGCACAGGGATACATTTCACAGTTCCATGGAAGTTATCAGGAGCTGGTACAGGAAGGATATTGTGATCTGATCTCAGAGGCGCCGGCATCCGGTAATGATACAGCAACACCGGAACCAGAGCATTCCAAGAAGGAAGAGGCGAAGAATAAGCTTTTATTAAAGACAATCTTAGGAAAGCCGGGGACAAAGTCTGACGACAGCAAAAGTGATAAGACAGAGACACAGCAGATGGATGCTCAGACTGCCACGGCCACACCGGCAGCGGATCAGTCTTCTACCGGTGTGAATAACTGGGGTAAGGAAGAGGATCTTGGCAATTCCATCGGCTTTGAGGATGTGGACAGAGAGCAGGCAAAGCAGGGCAAAGTGACGATCTCAGGAAATGGATCAGCTTTTACTGTTCAGAATAACAATACCGATTCTAAAGACGACAACAGTAAAGCACAGGATGTGAAGGATAACTTTTTAAGTAAGATTGTTCATATTTCATTATGGAAAATTCTTTTCTGGGTGATTTCAGGAATTTCAGTTGCAGCAATTGCTGCTGTCGTATATTATATTGTTATGATCAAGCGCCAGCACAAAAAGAACCGCAGACTTCGTGGAATTATTGCAGCAGGAGTAGGTGTTTCTGCCGGTGGATGGACGCTTCTTCTGATGGTTGCATTGGGATTATATTTTGGAGCATACAATAATAATTCCATTCAGCGCCAGTTGATGGAGAGTGACTATTTCCTCGGGGTGACTCAGATGATCCGCGAAACGGCACAGGGACAGCTTGAGGAAGCAGGCTATGATGGAAAGATTGCCTCTGAGGTTTATACATTGTCCAGTGTATATATTGAGGAGAAGCAGTATATCAGCAAGGTTCTTGCCGGAGAAAAGGATGCTGCTGTTTCAACAGATGGCATTGAAAATGCCCTGAAAACTGAGGTGACAGGCAAGAGTGATGAGAGTAATCAGCAGATGATTGAGACGCTGAAGGATACCTATGAGAACATGCTTCAGTTCAAGCTGGGCAGAGTGATCTATGAGAGTCGCACATCATTCCTTGGATGGTTTTATCTGACCTGTATTGTCAGCATTATTATGCTGTTAGTATTTTTTATACTTGCATGCAGATTGTATGGTTATCCGCATAAGGCGGCACGCATTATGTGCATTTCCATTCTGATATCATCCTGTCTTGTTGCAGGAGGTGCAGTGCTTGCTAAATTATTAAAGGTGACCGCAAAGATTGAGGCAACGCCGGTATATTATCTGCAGTTCTTACAGAAATATGCTGCGTGGAGCATCAATGTACTGATGTATATGGGATGTCTCGGCATTCTTGTTGCGATCGCGCTGATGATATGGAAACGTTATCTGCATACGATCTATGCAGAGTAGGGAGGGAGATTTCATGGAAACCGGGTTTTATGACATACATACGCATATCTTACCAGGAGTAGACGACGGTTCCAAAAGTCCGGATGAATCAAAGCATATGCTTCAGATGGCATATGATCAGGGAGTACGCCATATTGTGGCAACACCACATTTCTCTGTGAAGGGAGATAATCATCCGGTAGATGAACTCAAAGAAAAACTTGCCCTGCTTCAGAAGCAGGCGGACGAAATTGATCATTCCTTTACTGTTTCGCTTGGTAATGAACTGTTAAACGGTCCGGGTATGGTGGAGGAGCTGCAGAAGGGTCGTGCATTGACGATGGCTGGAACACGCTATATTCTGGTAGAATTTCTTCCATCTGACAAGTATCAGGTGCTTTACCATTCACTGCATGAGTACATTATGGCCGGATATATTCCGATCATTGCTCATATGGAACGCTATGAAGCACTGTATAAGAACTATGACCATATCGAGGAGCTTGCCAAGATGGGATGTTATTTCCAGATGAATACGGAAAGTATTGTGGGTGGCTTTTTACAGCGGAGAGCTGCTTACCATCGCCGGTTGATTCTGGATGGCTACATCCAGTTTATGGGAAGTGACTGTCATGGAATGGATTATCGTAAGCCGCTGATGAAAGATGCTCTTCGATATTTCGGGCAGAATCCGGATGCAGAACGCATTCTTCAAAAGATTCTGAACAAATATCCGGAGACAATGCTGTCTGACAAATATATTGATTAATCGGGAGATTAGAAAGATAAGAGGGAATCTATGGAAAAACAGCAAGATGAAGAAATCGAAATTGATTTATTAGAACTTTTTGGGGTAGTGCGCGCCAGATGGTTCAGCATACTGATGACAGGTATCATCCTTGCAGCAGTAGCCGGGATCGGAACCATGTTTCTGATTACGCCGAAGTATCAGTCCACTTCAAAGCTTTATATCGTAGGACAGACATCGGCACTCACATCACTGACCGATCTGCAGGCGGGAGCTCAGTTGACACAGGATTATATGGTGCTCGTACAGAGCCGTCCGGTGTTGGAGACTGTGATTGATAATCTCAGACTGGATATGGAATATGAGACACTCAAGGGTATGGTATTACTGAATAATCAGTCCGATACACGTATTCTTGATATTACCGTGACAGCAGATGATCCATATATGGCAAAGGAGATCGTGGACGAGATCAGCGAGGTATCTGTATCCAGAATCGCAGCAATCATGAATGTGGATGAGCCGACAACAGTAGAGTACGGTCATCTGGAGAACAGTCCAAGCAGTCCGAATACCAAGAAGAATATTGCTATCGGCGGTCTTTTAGGTCTCGTGGCAAGTGCCGGCTTTATCGTGCTGATGTATCTGTTAAATGATACGATCTGCAGCGAGGATGACGTTGAGAAGTATCTTGGTCTGAATAATCTGGGTGTCATTCCGATTGAGGAGGGCGCAATGGAACAGATGATGAAGGATAAGAGAAAACGTAAAGGTCATTCCGGTGGAATTTGGAATCGTCTTCTGTTAGGACAGCGTTCCAGGAAAGGAAATGGGTGAGAAGGTTGGCAAAGGTAAAGTTTGAAGGACGAAAGAAGTTAGATTATCGTGTCGATGAGGCATATAAATCACTTCGTACCAATGTCCAGTTCAGTGGATCAGGCGTTCAGGTAATTGATTTTACAAGCTGTACGCCAAACGAGGGTAAAAGTAGTGTGGCGTTCAATCTTGCCGTATCCTTTGCGGAGAGTGGCAAACGTGTTATCATGATCGATGCCGACATGAGAAAGTCTGTGCTGGCAGGACGATATAAGGTCGGAAGTGTGGATGCCGGACTTGCTCATTATTTATCCGGACAAAAGACGCTTGATGAAGTATGTCTGAATACAGATATCGATGGGATGGATATTATTTTTTCCGGTCCGTTTGTGCCAAATCCGGCAGAGCTTTTAGAGAGTACACATTTTCATGATCTGATTAAATACTGCAGAGAGAATTATGATTATGTGCTGATCGATACGCCGCCTCTTGGCTCTGTCATCGACAGTGCGATTGTTGCCAAGGAGTGTGACGGAGCAATCATCGTAGTTGAGGCAGATGCAATCAGTTATCATTTCGTACAGAATGTTAAGAACCAGCTTGCAAAAAGCGAGGTTAAGATTCTCGGAACAGTGCTTAACAAGGTTCCGATGGGTGGAGGAAAGTACGGATATGGTAAATATGGCTACGGCAAATACGGTTATGGAAAGTATGGTTATGGGAAGTACGGTCAGTATGGGTAATATGGGGAGTATGGTTCATATGGTCATGAAGATAAGTAAGATTCCCATAGCGTTGCGTACGATAGGGGATATACAGCGGGATAATAAATTCTGCGTAAGTGGCAGATGTGCTGTGTGTGATAATTAAAGTGGGAGGTGTGATCACATGTATGTGAGAAGAGAAAAAAGCTGGCTGAAACATTTGGATTTCGGTATATTGGATATCATCAGCATTATTGTGGCATTTTATATTGGATATGTCTGCAGGCATGGTGCTGACAGTGGTATGGCAAACTATTATGTCAGACTGCTTTGTAGCTTGATTGTATTGGATATCTGTGTATCCTTGATCAGATCCAGTCATACCGCAATCGTGCGGAGAAGCTATCTTCGGGAGATGTTAGAGTCTGTGACACATTGTGTGTCGATTGACGGTATGGCGTTATTCTTGTTGTTCCTGATGCAGGAGACAGGAATTTATTCCAGAGAGAGTCTTCTGATTTATTTTGTATTACATGTTATTTTTACATATATTCTGCGCTGTGTGCGCAAGCATATGCTTCGAAAGAAGATGACATGCAATCCGAATGTCGAGCAGATGCTGATCTTTACGAACCGTGATGGGGCTGAGCAGTGTGTCCGTGAGCTTTCACAAGACGAATACAGAAATTATCAGGTCATCGGTGTTGTGCTGATGGATGATATTTATGAATCTGCGGATCAGACTGCTGCAGTGTCCGGAGCTGATCAGGATGCATTAAAGGTTATGCAGGAAGCGGCAGCAACAGAAGAGATCGAGGGAGTGCCGGTTGTTTCCGATTACCATGGTGTCAGAGATTATCTGATGGAGCATGTGGTAGACAGCGTTTTTTTGAATGTGCAGCTTGACAGCCGCAAAAGCCGCCGTCTGAATCATGAGCTGATCCGTGCCGGGGTTACGGTTCATATAAATCTGGTTCGTGTGCCAGATGATATTCCAAACCGCACAGTGGAGCGTCTGGGCAATTACACGGTTCTTACAACAGGTCTTCATCTGGCGAGTGCGCGTCAGGTAATGATGAAACGTTTGTTGGATATTGCAGGTGGACTGGTGGGAAGCTTTCTCACCGTGCTTATCAGCATTTTCATTGGACCGGCGATCTATCTGCAGTCTCCGGGACCAATCTTCTTTAAACAGACCCGTGTTGGTAAGAATGGTCGTACCTTTGAAATTTATAAGTTCCGTTCTATGTATATGGACGCAGAGGAACGTAAGAAAGAGTTGATGAAAGAGAATGAGATGGATGGTCTGATGTTTAAGATGAAGGACGATCCGCGAATCATTCCAATCGGAAAGTTTATCCGTAAGTATTCCATTGATGAGCTGCCGCAGTTTTTCAATGTACTGAAGGGAGATATGAGTATTGTTGGTACAAGACCGCCGACAGTGGATGAGTACGAGCAGTATCATGTACACCATAAGGGACGTCTCGCCTCCAAGCCGGGTATCACCGGACTTTGGCAGGTCAGTGGTCGCAATCAGATCACGGATTTCGAGGAAATCGTGGAGCTTGATACAGATTACATTATGAAGTGGTCTGTCAGCGAGGATATCCGTATTATCCTTAAAACAGTGCGTCTGGTTGTTGCAGGAGACGGCGAATAATGATATGTTAATAAGAGTATGTGAGTCTTGTTTGGGATTGCCGGAGAAGACCACATGCTCTTTTCTTTAATGTATGGGAAAAGGAAAATGCCGGTTATGAGCAGACGATGCTCAGAAATGGGGAATGATGATGCAAGAGAGCAGAAAAGTTTTATTTATTGAGGATGATGATACACTTGCGATGGGGACATCATACGCTCTGTCGAGCGAGGGGATTGATGTGACGCGTGTGTCTGACTGTGCCGGTGCGAAGACGTGCTGGAGAAGACAGGGGGATCAGTTTGATCTGGTGCTTTTGGATGTGATGTTGCCTGACGGTGATGGCTTTGCCCTATGTGAGTGGTTCAAGGGAGAGAGAGAGGATATCCCGGTGATCTTTTTGACGGCACTGGAGGATGAGGGCAATGTGGTTCATGGACTGCAGTATGGTGATGATTATGTGACGAAGCCGTTTCGGACGAAGGAACTGATCGCAAGGATCTACGCAAACACCAGGAAAGCAGGTCGGGAGAAATTAGTGCCGGTACAAAAGGAGACGGGGACATTCAATGGAGGATATAACAATGGAGAGCTTCGTCTTGATGAGGATACGATGAGTGCGTACCGCGGACAATTGCGGATGGAGCTGACCTTAAGTGAATATCGTTTATTTCAGGTGTTTATGCATCACATCGGACAGATATTGACCAGAGAGCAGCTGATGGAACGCCTGTGGTCAGTCGATGAGGCCTTTGTGGATGACAATACGCTGTCCGTCTATATGAGGAGACTGCGGCAGAAGCTTGATGCCGGAAGAGAGATATCCTGCATTACGACAATACGCGGTGTGGGGTATCGGATGGAGTCACTGAAGGAGTAAAGAACCGGAGGACAGGTCCCGAAGGTGCAGCTAACGATGGAAGAAGGAATTGGAAGGCAGAGGAAGACGCCGGACAACGATGAAAGAAAGGATTGAAGGCAGGATAAAATGCAGGAAAGAGCAGTCAGATTTTATTTATGGAGCAGTATCCTTCTGACCGGGATATGCAGTGGCGCAGTATATCTGATATGTCGTGTGATGGTGGGAAATACGCAGACGGATCTTTGTCAGAGAATTACTTTGCTGGCGGGTCTTATTGTATTATGGATATACGGGGGCTGGAGTCTTAGCAGACTCAGTAGACAAGTGGACCGGATCGGGGATGTGCTGGAGGAGATTCTCGCAGACAGCGCCAGGGAGGAGGAAATTCGTCAGCCGGAAATGGTGTGGGAAGAGAAGTTGTTTCACCGATATCAGGAAGGCGTTGTCGGACGGCTGGAAAGCCATCTGTTGGAATGTGTTCATATATTGGGACAGAGAGAAGTGTCGCATCATGCAGAGCAGAGATATTTAAAAGAGATGATGACAGATATTTCTCATCAGATCAAAACCCCGCTGGCATCGCTTCAGGTGTTTTTGGACATCTTTGAGAAGGAGCTCACGAAGCCGCCGATGTCGGATATGGTTGTGCAGGCACGAAGACAGGCAGACCGAATTCACAGGCTGGTGATGGGGCTTTTGAAGCTGACACAGCTTGAATCCGGGATGCTTCCGATGGAAAAGGAAGTCTGTAACCTGGAAATGATGTTGCGGGAATGTGGTCAGCTGGTGGCAGATGGGTTCCGGGATAAACAGCTTCAAATCCATTATCACGGAGCGCATGATTGCAGGGTATGGTGTGAAAGGGAATGGATGACAGAGGCGTTTCAGAATCTGATCAAAAACTGTTGTGAGTATAGTCCGCAGGAAGGAACGCTACAGATCCTGTGGTCGGAGACGCAGATGGCATATATTGTGCAGATCAGCGATCAGGGACCGGGCATCGAGCAAGGCGAGCTCCCAAAGATATTCAACCGTTTTTACAGGGTACACCGGAGTGGTCAGGAAGGCAGTCCGGAGGGTATAGGTATTGGGCTGGCACTTGCAAAGGAGATCGTGGAGCGGCAGGGAGGAACCCTTGTGGCATACAGCAGCACCGATGCACCAAGCTTTACTCGTTTTGAGGTAACTCTGTTAAAGAATTTGCATTGATCACAAAGCGGATAGGGCATGGGAAGGCTTTTAATGCTACTCCGGGAGACAGAGGATGCGGATGCGATCCTGTGCTGTCCGGGATACATGCCAGCGTTTGAAATACTGATGAGCTTCATCCAGATATTCCTGAGGAAGTCCGTTTTCGATACGCCAGATGTAGCGGCAGATCCTCTGGTAATGCAGAGGAAGCCAGCCTGCGGTCTGGGAACCGTTCTCCAATGGAAGGAATACTTCGTGAAGACCGGCTTCTGTCTCCTGCTGATAGATCTGTAAAAATACCGTAAGGATACAGAAAAGTTCATTGTCCTGATTTTGGGACAGATTCTCCTGTGTGAAATGAAGTGCCTCTTCGTAGTCGCGGAAGTCGATCATCGAGATCAGAGTGCTGACCGCATTGTCTCTGCTGACTGCGGTATTAGTGTTGCCATCCGTTGTCTGTGTCGCAATAAAGCGTTTACAGGCGTCAATCTCGACCTGATTATCCGGATAATATTCTTCGAGATAGGTCTTACGGTAGGTATGATAATCTTTCAGATTCTGTGCACCGCTGTCGTGCAGTACCCACGGTGTCTCCTGGTATGGAACGGCAATGCGGTATCCGGCACGCGCAAATTCCTGACACTGGGACAGATCATAGAAATCCCATCCGGTAAACAGATCTGACCGCCAGAGGAAATCCTGTTGTGTCATCATAAGCAGTCCATCGATCGCTTCAACAATAGCGAAGCTGCGGTTAGACGGAATCGGCACATCAAAATAATCATCGGAGGTTGTCAGCAGGTGGGAACGCAGTGCGCCGGTGCGCATTGGATTTGTCCAGATACAGCCGTTTTTGTGAAGCTGTTTCGTTCCAACCATACCGATCATACCGATCTGTGGGTTTTCCTGAAAGATTGCAAGTGTATCCTGAAGGAAGTTCTTATTAAGGATCAAAGCATCCTGATGAAGATATACTTTGTATTTGGCGTCGGTTTGAAGCATACCGGCATTGTAGCCCTCTGCCATGGAATTTGCACCGCGGATCGGCAGAACATTGACAACAAATCCCTCAGGAACCGTGAGCTGTTTGATATAAATCTCACACTCGTGAAGAGCGGACTCACTGTCGGTGCAAATAATAAAACTGACTTTTTGCGCATTCATATAGGCATCTTCCTTTCTGATCGATCATTATGCGGAATGTTATTATTTTCTCTTTTTCTTCTTTTTATTTTTATTATTTGACGGCTGGTTCGCTGCCGGTTCTGATGTCTCAAATACAAACGCCATGTCCTTTCGGAGCTTATAGTTGATGCCGAGCCCGATTCCGATCAGTGTGTAGAAGATTGGTGACAAAGCAACACAGGAATCGTTTGTCAGGCAGAGGATCAGGTATCCGATCACTGCACCAAGCACACCGACGCCGATAAAGGTCATATATTCGGAATAATGACATCTCCAGTAGATACGGATCGAATCGATCAGATACCAGCCGAAGAAGATCAGCAGTGCGATCAGTGAAAGCACACCGGTCTGCACACCAACCTGCAGATACATACAGTGCGGCTTGGTGATCAGCTCGTTGATATGACCGGAATTATACATGCCGACAAGGTCATTATTTGGAAATGCAATGATAAAGGTATCCGGACCGCTTCCGAGGAAGAAATATTTTTTCAGAAGAGGGATGGAACGATCCCACATGTAACCACGCATGTTGGCAAGCTTATAATGCTTGTCAAGATAAGGAACGCTCTCTTTGATCGTAGCAAGCTTCATCATAGCATTGTTGCCGCCGCGGCAATAGTAGCCGCTTTGTCCCTCTGTGTTCATCAGGTTGGAAAGATACCATGCATTGCCATCGATCGTAATCTCAAAACCATGGAAGGAATCATCCTGAACGGCTGCAAAGCTGAATGGGAAACGTGGGTCGGTGATATTGTTGGTCACACCGTCCTCTGCAAGTGCAAAACCAACTTCCTTGCCAGAACCGTCTGTCAGCTCAAAATAGTCGGCTCCGTTTTTGGCCTGCAGCATCTTAATCACAAGCTGATCGTTTTTGGTGGTCTTGCCATTCTCTGCGGCGTTTCGCTCGGCAGACTGGTAGACAACCGTGACGTCATTCTCGTTTGTCTGGATCTCCTTGAGCGGATAATATTCTGCCTCAGAGGTAAACATCCCCTGCAGACGATTCAGCAAAACATTGTTGTTCATCGCATTGACGGCGAAGAAGGCGGCAATGATCAGAACGATACCGCTTGCAGCGATGATCCAGTTCTTAATGAAAACCTTTCTCATGCACAGAAGCATTACAATCAGTGAAACGGCAAGCGCAATGATACCGGCACGGGACTGGGATGCAAACAGGATAATAACGACGGCAACAAGTAATACGGCACTTGCAATACGCTGCCAGAGCTTTTTGACGGCAAAGATCAGTGTCAAAAGAACCGGAATGGTAAGTGCAGCATAAAATCCAACATAGTTTGGATTATATAAGGTCATATAAGGACGCCCCTTTTCGAAATTAAAAACGAGCTCTTCCTTGTAAGTAGACGGCTTGATCAGGCTCTGACCAAATTTAGTCTGGAAAAAGTCATGACCGAACGCCTGGGAAAGACCGAGGAATGACATGATGGCAATACCGATCATAAACCAGTTCATGGTTCGCTTCAAAGCTGATTCACTTTGCATGATAAAAAAGCTGTAGTAAACCATCAGACCGTACCCGAGAAGTACCCAGACAGATTCAAACTGCTCGAAGATTCCGTGGAAAGAGAAATAGGAATACTTGGATGCGATCGCAGAGAGAAGAGACAGTCCGCAGTAAACAGCGATCGGAATGAGCTGCTTGATCCAGATTGGATTCTTCTCAACGGCAAAGAAAAGATATATCAGGCAAAAGACCAGATAGCCACAGGTGATGATGATCCAGACCATTTTAAAATATAAGAAAAAGTCTGTGACATCCGTGTAGGTGGTAAACCACTCAAACTGGCCAAGATTGTTGTTATAGTTATGCATCATCGTGATCAGCGGAATGATCGCAAGAAATGCAATAATTGGAAGCAGCAGACCAAGAGGGAACTTTTCTTCCTTCTGGGGCTGTTTTCGTTTGTTTTTGTTGTAAGACATAATTTCCTCCAGATAATATTATATTTACTTCGTAAAGCAACTCTTTCTAATTATAAACGTTTTCTTATGATTTCTCAACCGAAAAAGAAAAAACAGTGAGAGTCTCTTCTTATGTGTATGGGATTGCCCCTTTTAAATTGTGATAAGATATGTTATGATAACGGCAATGGTTAAGAATTAAGGAGCCGGACAGAAGGCTTCGGAGTGAGGATAGATATGGATAATTATAATGGAGAACGAGAAATGCCGGACAGATATTCGCTGAGAGGTAAGGTCTTTCATCGCCTGAGAGAGGATATACTGTCTGGAAAGTATGCACAGAATGATGAGCTGAGAGAGGCGGCGATCAGTAAGTCCATGGGGGTTTCCAGAACGCCGGTCAGGGAGGCATTAAGACAGCTTGAGCTGGAGGGGCTTGTGACGATCATTCCCAACAAGGGAGCTTACGTTAATGGCATCACCGCGAAGGACATTTTTGATATTTATGAGATCCGCTCTTATCTGGAGGGGCTTTGTGCCAAGTGGGCGTGCCGCAATATTACGGAGGAGCAGCTTGACAATCTGGATGAGATCACATATCTGAGTGATTTTCATATCCAGAGAGAACACTGGGAACAGATATTTGAACTGGATAACCGTTTCCATCTGCTGTTGTACAAGGCATGCGGCAGTACGGTGCTGGAGCATATTCTGTCGGACTATCATCATTATGTGGAGCGTGTCCGTAAGAATACGTTGTCCTCGCAGGGGCGTGCCGGCAAAGCGGCCGAAGAGCACAAGGCTATCTTAAACGCAGTCCGCGAGAAGAACGAGGAGCTGGCAGAGAAGCTTGCCAATGAGCACATTTACCGTTCCCTGGAAAATATTAAGAAGCAGGGCATGGAAAATCTGATGAAATAGACAAAGAGCCTGCGAGGGCTCTTAATGCGATGACAGGGGAGAAACAGGGGAAAGATATCAATGGAAAAAGAAATGAAAAATTACGACCCTTATAAAAGGACGATCTTATTTTTTGCATCCTTGGTCAATATTATATTAATGACAGCAATTTTTGCGTATGCCTGGTATGGTTACTATGCATCGACCATGTACCAGCTGACCTTCTACCGCAAAGGACATTATGCACTGCTTGCTTTGTATGCGCTGCTGATGTTCTTCTTTTCGACCATGTACGGCGGACTCAAGATCGGTCAGCTTCGCAGGATCGAGGTGATGCTGTCTCAGTATCTGAGTCTTTTGTTTACGAATATAGTAGCATATATGGTGATCTGCCTTCTGGCGTTTGGCTTTGTAAATCCGGGGCAGCTTTGCCTGGTATTTCTGGTAGAGATGATCGTTTCTACAATATGGAATGTGATCATTATCTATTTTTATAACCGTATTTTCCAGCCATGGAAGATCCTGCTGATCTACGGGGAACGTCCGGCCGCCGATCTGGTGTATAAGGTGGAGGCAAGAAGAGACAAGTATGCGATCTACGATGCGATCAATGTGGATGAGGGCATTGATGCGATCGCCGAGAAGATGAAGTCGTTTCAGGCGGTGATCATCGGTGATATTTCTGCCATCAAGCGAAATGATATTCTGAAATACTGCTATGCGCATAAGATCCGTGCATATGTGATTCCGAAGGTGTCTGATATTATTCTGATGGGAGCGGACCGGATCCATGTATTTGATACACCGTTTCTTTTGTCGAAGGGATATACGTTAAGCTTTGACCAGCGTTTTGCCAAGAGAGCACTTGATCTGGTCATTGCCGTACCGCTTACGGTACTTTTATCGCCGGTGATGCTGCTGACGGCTCTTGCAATCAAGCTGTATGACAGAGGACCGGTATTTTACAGGCAGGTGCGCTGCACCAAGAACAACCGGGAGTTTGAGATCATCAAGTTCCGCAGTATGATCGTCAATGCAGAGAGCGACGGCGTGGCGAAGTTAGCCTCAGAGAATGACAGCCGTATCACACCGGTCGGTCATTTTATCCGCGCTACACGTATTGATGAGCTGCCGCAGCTGTTTAATATCATTCGTGGGGATATGTCCTTTGTGGGACCAAGACCGGAGCGGCCGGAGATCATTAAAGAATACTGTGAGAATATGCCGGAATTTGCGTTCCGTACCAGAGTGAAGGCGGGACTCACCGGATTTGCTCAGGTCTACGGCAAATATAATACAACTCCTTACGATAAGCTGAAGCTGGATCTTTTCTATATTGAGAATTACTCCTTCTGGATGGATCTCAAGCTGATCCTGATGACCGTGAAAACAGTCCTGAAAAAGGACGCTACGGAGGGCATTGCCGAGGGACAGGTGACAGCGCAGAAGGATGTGGCGGATCAGGATCCGGAATCAGTCGAAGAAATTGTGAAGGAAATCGTGAAAAAGTAGCGGGGATATTGGAATATGAAGGCATTGATAGTCACAAGAGTGAGCGGATTTTTGCCGCAGTTTGAAGCCAATAATGTGAAGATACTGCAGGAGATGGGCTTTGAGGTTCATTATGCTGCTAATTTTAATACGGTTGTATACGGAAAGGACAATCACCGTCTGGACGGGATGGACCTGACCTGTCATCAGATCGATTTTGAGCGTTCACCGTTCTCACCGGGCGTAAGAAAAGCATACCGGCAGTTAAAGAAGCTTTTAGAGCAGGAGAATTTTGACCTGATCCATTGTCATATGCCGATGAGTGGTGTTGTGGCACGTCTGGCAGCACAGGCGGTACGTAGGAAAACAGGACGCAAGGTGCCTGTTCTTTATACGGCGCACGGTCTTCATTTTTATGAGGGAGCACCGTGGAAGAACTGGATCTATTATCCGGTGGAACGTTATCTGTCCCGATTTACGGACAGATTGATCCTGATCAATGACGAGGATTACCGGAGAGCGCAGAGCTTTCCGGTGCGTGGGAGCGTAGAGCGGATCATGGGGATCGGCATGCGGCTGGATGCACTGCAGGACAGCCGGAAGACTGATTATACCATGGGGAAGACCGATGCAAAGGTGGATCTTTATGAACGCTACAGCATTCCGGACAATTATGGAATACTGATCAGCGTCGGAGAGCTGACGAAGCGAAAGAATCATATTGTGATGATCGATGCGATGAAAGAGCTGTTGGATCTTCCTCTGGTCTATGTGATCTGCGGATCGGGACCGTGGGAGGACAAGCTTAAGGAGCATGTGAAGGAACAGGGGCTTGAGAACCGCGTCAAGTTTGCCGGCTATGTGGATGAGGTGCCGGCGATGCTTCGCAAGGCAGATTGTTTTGTGTTTCCGTCCTTTCAGGAGGGACTGCCGGTAGCTGTGATGGAAGCAATGGCAGTGGGACTGCCGGTGATCGCCACAAGGATCCGCGGAATCACTGATCTTCTGGAACATACGCAGGGCGGTTATCTGGTCGATGACTGGGAGCCGGAGAATTACGCCGTGAAGGTGCGACGTATGTTTTCGGAACGGGGCGGCAAAAGTGAGACAGACCGCGAGACGAGACGAGGTGAGATGGGACGATGGAACCGCAGAAGAGTCAGGGACTTTGCTCTTCCGGTGGTAGAGCGCAAAATGCGTGAGATTTATCAGTCCGTGATGGAGGAGATCAATGAAAACACTACAAATACTGATGTCAACCTATAATGGAGCCGAATATATCAGAGAGCAGCTTGATTCGCTTCTGGAGCAGGACTGTGAGAAATATGCGAAGGCATCCTTTCAGATACAGATCCGGGATGACGGTTCGGTAGATGGAACACAGGATATTCTGGAGGAATATGCCGTAAGATATCCCGGGAAGCTCCATTGGTATCAGGGAGAGAACGTCGGCGTGATCCGAAGCTTTTTTGAACTGCTTTCGCGGGCGGACGAGGCTGATTATTATGCGTTCAGCGATCAGGATGATTACTGGATGCCGGATAAGATGACAAGTGCCATCGAACGTCTGGAGACAATGACAAAGGAGAAACCGGCACTTTACTGCTGTCGGCCAAAGCTTGTCGATCAAAAGCTGCAGCCGCTTACCTCAGAGATTGAACGGCCGCCGATGCGTCCGGGCTTTTGCAATGCCATGATCGAGAATATTGTGACAGGCTGTACGGCGGTATTTAACCGGGTGATGCGTGATATGATAGCCAGGGAACTTCCGCAGTTTACGGTGATGCATGACTGGTGGCTTTATCTGACAGCAGTCTGCTTTGGTGAGATTTATTATGATGAGACGCCGCATATTTGTTACAGACAGCATCAGGGCAATGTTCTCGGAACCAAGACAAAGCGCATGGATGAATGGAAAATGCGCCTGAAAAGATTCCGGGGCAATCGTGGGAATATCAGTCATCAGCTGGAGGAGTTTGTCCGTATTTTCGGGCAGACGGAACCGGATAATGAAAATATTAAACTCGCAGTAAAATTTCTGGAGGTTCGCAAGTCTTTCGTGGCAAGAAGCCGTTTCTTAAAGGAGTCAGGGATTTACAGACAGCGTCCGGAGGATGATAGGATCTTTCATATTATATTGCTGCTTGGTAACTATTAATACAGGAAAGGATCGGAGGAGACAGGCAGTTCATGAGCATGTTGGCAAAGGTTGGCAGATTCTGCCGGGATTACGGTGTCATTTATACTGCAAGAAAGGTACTTTACCGCACCTACATCAAATATTATCTGGGGGGCAGATACTGTCCGTTTGCAATATCGGAGGAGGAGCGAAATAAGCAGTCTGCCTGGGTGCCGGATAGAAAGGTAAAGATCAGCATTGTGGTACCGCTTTACAATACAAACGAGGAGTTTCTGGTGCAGATGCTGCAGTCTGTGATGGATCAGACCTATGCGGACTGGGAACTTTGTCTGGCAGATGCCAGTGATGATGAGGCATGCCGTGCGAGGATTGCAGAGCTTGTGCATAAGGCACAGGAAAAGGACGGGCGCATAAGCTATCAGAGACTTGCGTCCAACGAGGGAATTTCGGAGAATACCAACCGTGCGATCGAAATGAGCACAGGTGACTATATTGCGTTATTGGATCATGATGATCTTCTGCATCCGTCAGCACTTTACGATGTGATGCAGCAGATCAATTATCATCAGGGAGAGTTTGTGTATACGGATGAGCTTTCGTTCGACGGAACAACAAACCGTGTGCAGAATATCCACTTCAAACCGGATTTTTCGCCGGAAAGTTTTCGCAGCAACAATTACATCTGTCATTTTTCTGTATTTTCCAGACACCTTCTGGAAAAGGTGGGAGGCTTCCGGAGTGAATTTGACGGAAGTCAGGATTATGATATGCTGCTTCGTCTGACGGATGAAGCGGACAATATCTGTCATGTACCAAGGGTTCGTTATTACTGGAGGATTCATGCCGGCTCTGTGGCATCCTCCTCTGCGGCAAAGCCGTATACGATAGATGCCGGGAAACGGGCCTTGGAGGAGCATCTTATGCGCCGCGGGATTGTCGGCAGAGTGCAGGCGGCAGAGGGCTATGGACCGTTTTACCGGGTACATTATGATGTGCCGCAGGATACAAAGGTGCTTGTAATGGCAGAGACGGAGCGGCTGGCGGAGAAGCTTAAACAGGAGTTGTCCGGGCTTCCTTATGAGATTGAGATCCACCCGGTGGTGCAGCCGAGGTTTGATGTGGATGAAAAGCAGTTTGATGTAATCGTGATGGTGCGTGCCGGATACCGCCCGGATCAGCCGGACGGGGCATGGCTGCCGGAGCTTTTGTCCTGCCTTGTGCCAAGGGAGAATATGGTCGCAGCGCCGGTTGTCTATGACGGTCGGGGAAGGATCTTTCATGCGGGCTATGGTTATCGTCCGGACTGTCCGGAACAGATCATGAGCCTGTACCGGGGCGTGCCGGGAAAGGATCCCTCCTATATGTACCGCCTTGCATTCAGGCAGAATGTTTCTCTGGTGGGAGGTGCGGTGCTTGCTGTCCGGGAAGAGGTATACAGTGACTGGGTGGAGGAAAATCTGGAGGTGGGAACCAAGAAATGGAACGGCTGGGGTGCCTTTTCAGATCAGACCTGGTTTTCTTTTTGCCTCAAGGCGAAAAAGCGCTGGGGAGACTGCGTATATACGCCGTATGTATCCTTTACGAAGCTGCAGGGGCTGACCTGGCGCCAGAAGCAGAGATGCTCAAAGGCGAGTCAGGAGCACTGGCATCAGTTTTTTGCGATGTGGGATCGCATGCTGAAGAAGGAAGACCCGCATGGCAATCCGGGCATGAATATTTTTGGAAAATATTATTTTTTGGGTAAGAGCAATACTTTACTTTTATAATTTAGTGCGTTATGATAATAGATGCGGTTAAGACCGGCAGAAAAGCCGGAACCGTCACACAGGAGGGAAATATGAAGTATGATTATTTGATCGTGGGCGCAGGTCTGTTTGGCGCGGTGTTTGCGAGAGAGATGACGGATCAGGGAAAGAAATGTCTTGTCATTGAGAAGAGAGATCATATTGCAGGCAACATTTATACCGAAGAGGTCGATGGGATTCATGTTCATCGTTATGGTGCACACATTTTCCACACTTCTGACAAAAAGATCTGGCAATATGTAAACCGGTACACGGAATTTAATCAGTATATTAATTCACCGGTTGCTGTTTACGGGGACGAGCTTTACAATCTTCCGTTTAATATGAACACGTTTAGTAAGATGTGGGGGATTAAGACACCGGCGGAAGCAAAGGCGATCATTGATAAACAGATCATGGATGCCGGGATCGGTGAACCTGCAAATCTTGAGGAGCAGGCGATCCGTCTGGTGGGAACGGATGTGTATGAGAAGCTGATCAAGGGGTATACCCAGAAGCAGTGGGGCAGGAAATGTACGGAGCTTCCGGCATTTATCATAAAGAGACTGCCGCTGCGTTTTACCTACGATAATAATTATTTCAATGACCGTTATCAGGGAATCCCGATAGATGGCTATACGAAGATGGTAGAACGCCTTCTGGATGGAATCGAGGTACGGTGCAATACGGACTATTTTAAGGTTCGTGAACAGATTGAAGCGGATACAACGGTGTATACAGGACCGATTGATGAATATTTTGGATACAGTCTGGGACATTTGCAGTATCGTTCTCTGCGGTTTGAAACAGAGAAGTTAGACTGTGAGAATTACCAGGGGAATGCCGTGGTGAATTATACGGCGGCGGATGTGCCATACACGCGTATTATCGAGCATAAGCATTTCACGTTTGGCACACAGCCGGTGACGGTGATCACCAGAGAGTATTCTTCCGAATGGAAGCCGGGCGAGGAACCATATTATCCGGTCAACGATTCCAGAAATACGGAGTTGTATCAGCAGTATCATGCACTGGCAGAGAAGGAGAGCGGTCTGATCTTTGGGGGAAGATTGGGACAATATCAGTATTTTGATATGGACAAGGTGATCGCATCTGCTCTGGCATGTGCAGCGTCACAGAAGTAACAAGGGGAACTGTGACAGGAGAATGGATTAAATGGGGCGATGGCGGATAGAAATGGAGGAATAATATGAGATCCGTTATGAAGCGAATGATGGTAATTGTAATGATCGTGGCAGTTCTTACTGCACAGATGCCGGGGAAAGCAGCTGCGGCAGCAAAGCCGATCATGATGTCGTTGAACTACAGCACAGTTCTGGTGAAAGTGCATGGGAAACAGACACTGGGTGTTTCATCGATTGCGCCAAATGGAGCGAGTAAGGCGGTGAAGTATGAGATCGCCAACCGAAAGGTCGCAACCGTATCCAAAAAGGGTGTGGTCAAAGGAAAGAAAATAGGAGTAACAACAATTCGTGTTACTTCAAAGAAAAACAAAAAACTTAGAAAGCTGGTCAAGGTTATTGTAGCAGACAAGGTTCCGACAAAGGTAAAGATGTCTTCTTCATTGAAGATGAGGGTTGCACAGAAAAAGACCTTAAAGGCATCGGTCAGTCCTGCAAAGATGTTGAAAGTATATAAGAAGGGATCCTGGATAAGTACAGATACAGAGACGGTGTCCGTATCTTCGAAGGGAGTTCTTACTGCACACAGGGAAGGAACAGTTTCCGTTATATTTACAACATTGAATGGAAAACGTGCAGTCTGTCAGGTGACAGTGATGGCCGATCAGGCAGCTGCGGCTACAACTACAGTTGTTCCGGCAGCAGTGAATACGCCGGTACCGGCACAGCCTTCTTCCGGTGCAGCAGTGACAAGCACCGGTGCAGTAACACGGTAGACACAGAAGAATATCGGATACATAATTTAGCACTCTTTATGAAAGAGTGCTAAATTTTTCTTGACAATTATTTTATTTCGTACTAAGATATCTACCAGAATGATTGTTAGCAGTCGATAATGGTGATTGCTAATTGACAAAATGGCAGATTTTTTTGCATTTTAGACAGAATGCATATAAAGGAAGAAACAGGAGGTTGTAATTATGCAGATGGAAAAAGGCAGTTTATCAATTGAATCAGAGAATATGTTCCCGATCATTAAGAAATGGTTATATTCGGATCATGATATTTTTGTTCGTGAGCTGGTGTCCAACGGCTGTGATGCGATCACGAAGTTAAAGAAGCTGGAGGTCATGGGAGAGTATGATTTCCCGGAGGACTATAAGGCGAGCATTCAGGTTGAGGTAAGCCCGGAGCATAAGACGTTGTCATTTACCGATACCGGTATCGGTATGACGGAGGCTGAGGTTAAGGAGTATATCAATCAGGTTGCATTTTCCGGTGCGACGGATTTCCTGGAGAAATATAAGGACAAGACAAATGAGGATCAGATCATCGGTCATTTTGGTCTTGGTTTTTATTCCGCATTTATGGTTGCAGACAAGGTAACAATCGATACCCTTTCCTGGCAGAAGGATGCGGTCCCGGTTCACTGGGAGTCCGAGGGCGGCATCAATTTCGAAATGTCTGACGGAGATAAGAAGGAAGTCGGAACGAAGATCACACTGTATCTGTCCGAGGACAGTGTAGAGTTTGCAAATGAATACCGTATCAAGGAGATTATTGAGAAATACTGCTCCTTCATGCCGGTAAATATTTATCTTTCCAAGGAAGGAGCCGAGCAGGAGTACGAGACGATCGACGCAGCAGATATCCGTGAGGATGATGTCGTTGTTGAGAAGTTTACCGAGGAGGCAAAGACCGAGGAGAAGGAGAATGAAAACGGCGAGAAAGAGACCGTTGAGATCTCACCGGCTAAGGAAAAGGCAAAGATCAACAAGCGTCCGGTATCCTTAAGTGATACGACACCTCTGTGGATGAAGCATCCGAATGAGTGTACCGATGAGGAGTACAAGAGTTTCTACCGTAAGGTATTTAATGATTACAAGGAGCCTTTATTCTGGATCCATCTGAACATGGATTATCCATTTAATCTGAAGGGTATTTTATACTTCCCGAAGGTAAATACACAGTATGATAATCTTGAGGGAGTGATCAAGCTCTATAATAACCAGGTATTTATCGCCGATAATATCAAAGAAGTTATTCCGGAGTTTCTGATGCTGTTAAAGGGTGTGATCGATTGTCCGGATCTGCCACTGAATGTATCACGAAGCGCACTGCAGAACGATGGCTTTGTTAAGAAGATTTCTGACTACATTACCAAGAAGGTTGCGGACAAGCTGTCCGGTATGTACAAGGTTGACCGCGAGAATTACGAGAAATACTGGGATGATATCAGTCCATTCATCAAGTTTGGCTGCCTGAAGGATCAGAAATTCCAGGAGAAGATGAAGGATTTTATCATCTTTAAGAATCTGGACGATAAGTTCATTACCCTGCCGGAGTATGTGGAGAATGTCAAGGGCAATGATGAGGAGCAGCCGGAGGTTGTGGATGCTGAGGATGTCGCAAAGGAGGAAGCCGGCGAGGAGACCGAGACGAAGGAAGAGGAGCCGACGACCGTTTACTATGTGACGGATGTACAGCAGCAGAGTCAGTATATCAATCTGTTCAGGGAGCAGGGAATGGATGCTCTGATCCTTGCGCATACGATTGACCAGCCATTCATCACACAGTTAGAGCAGAGTGAGGATGTCAAGGTACACTTCCAGAGAATTGATTCCGATATTTCCGATTCCATGAAGGAAGAAGGCGATGAGGAGACATTAAAGAAGCAGACAGAGACACTCAGTGATGTCTTCAAGAAAGCGCTCGGTAAGGATCAGCTTGAGGTGCAGGTCCAGAATCTGAAGAATGAGAATATCTCTTCTATGATCACGTTGTCCGAGGAGACACGCCGTATGCAGGATATGATGAAGATGTACAGCGCAGGCGGCATGGGCATGGATATGAGCATGTTTGGCGGCGGAGAGACTCTGATCTTAAATGCCAACAACGCTCTGGTCAAGTATATCCTTGAGCATACAGAGGGAGAGCATGTCGATATGTTCTGCAAGCAGCTTTATGATCTGGCAATGCTTGCCAATAAGCCGCTTCCTGCAGAGGAGATGACGGATTTTGTTGCACGCAGCAATGAGATCATGCTTCTTCTGACACAGGAGTAATATAATGTCCGGTGCAGACCGGATATGCATAAATTATACCAAGAAGCCGGTGTTTTGGGGCATCCCAGAGCATCCGGCTTCTTTTGTTGAAAATATGCACAAAGGATTGCGGGATAAGTGATAAATAATTGACATTTTTTTGTTAATAAGAATATTGACCAATGGTCATTTTTGTGATATAGTACCCTTTAGATTAAAGAAAATGACTGCTGGTCATTTTTGAAAAATGAAAAGAGAAAGGAAGGAAAGTCATGAAGAAACTTGCAGAATTTATCACCAAGCATAAAAATATCATTATTTTGCTTGCTGTGATCCTGCTGATTCCAAGTGGGATCGGTTATGTTTCTACGAGAGTGAATTATGATATTCTGAGTTATCTCCCGGACAGTCTTGAGACGGTTAAGGGACAGGATGTCATGGTAGATGAGTTTGGTATGGGTGCCTTTTCCATGATCGTTGTGGAGGATATGTCGATGAAGGATGCGGCAGCCCTGGAGAAGAAGATCGAGGCAATCGATCATGTGGAGGATGTCCTCTGGTATGACGATGCACTGGATATCTCCGTGCCGACCAAGATGATGCCGGATAAGCTTCGGAAGGCATTTTTTAACGGAGATGCGACGATGATGATCGCGCTCTTTGATAATACGACGTCGGCGGATGATACGATGGATGCAATCGCCAATATCCGTAAGACGGTTGGAAAGAGTGCATTTGCCGCCGGTATGTCCGGTGTCGTTACCGATATCAAGGATCTGGCGCTCAAGGAAATGCCGGTATACGTTATGATCGCAGCAGCTCTGGTGCTTGTGGTGCTGCTGATCACGATGGAGTCGTTTGTGACACCGTTAATTTTCCTGACGACGATCGGTATGTCGATCGTGTATAACCTTGGAAGCAACTTTATGCTGGGTGAGATCTCGTACATCACACAGGCGTTGGCGGCGGTGCTTCAGCTGGCGGTCACGATGGATTATTCCATCTTCCTGCTGGAAAGCTATGAGGCGAACAAGGAGAGATTCCCTGACGATAACAAGCGTGCGATGAAGCATGCGATCACGAATACCTTCGTATCCGTATCGAGCAGCTCCCTGACAACGATCGCCGGATTCCTGGCACTTTGCTCCATGACCTTCCGTCTTGGTACGAATATCGGAATCGTTATGTCAAAGGGTGTTATCATCGGTGTGATCGCCTGTGTAACTGTTCTTCCGGCATTGATCCTCACTTTTGACAAGGCAATTGAGAAAACTTCTCATAAATCACTCTTGCCAAATCTGGACGGTCTGTCTAAGATAATTGTGAAGTATCACTGGGTAGCACTGGCACTGTTTGTTGTGCTGATCGCGCCTGCAGCTTACGGTAATGCCAACTACAAGATTTACTATAACATTGATTCGTCTCTTCCAAAGACGATCCCTAGTGCAATCGCCAATGATAAGCTTTCCGAAGAATTTGATATGAGTAATATGCATATCGTTCTGATGAAAAACGGCGATCTGTCCGCAAAGGACAAAAAGAACATGAGCAATAAGATCGAGGAGGTTGATGGAGTAAAATGGGTGATCGGTCTTAGTTCGCTGATCGGACCGAACATGCCGGAGAGCATGATCCCGGACAGCCTGCGGGATATTCTCCAGACGAAGGATTACGAGCTGATGTTTATCTGCTCGGATTACAAGTCGGCGACGGATCAGGTCAATGCGCAGATTGCGGATATCAATAAGATCGTAAAGAGTTATCAGAAGGGTGCCATGGTTATTGGTGAGGCACCGCTGATGAAGGATCTGCAGGATGTGACGGATGTCGATCTGAAGAATGTAAATACGATCTCCATCGCAGCGATCTTCTTGATTATCATGATCACCTTTAAATCCATCTCAATTCCGATCATTCTCGTATCGGTTATCGAGTTTGCGATTGCCTGCAACATGTCCGTTCCGTATTACACGAATACATCGCTTGCGTTTGTAACGAGTATCGTTATCGGAACGATCCAGCTTGGTGCGACCGTCGATTATGCGATTCTGATGACGAGCCGTTATCACAAGGAAAGGATCAACGGAGCGACAAAAGCAGAGGCTGTTGGAATTGCCCACAGAACTTCGATCAAGTCCATTTTGACAAGTGGTTTCGGATTCTTCGCCGCAACCTTCGGCGTGAGTCTGTATTCACAGATAGATATGATCAAATCAATTGTAACCCTGCTTGCACGTGGTGCAGTGATCAGTATGATCGTTGTTATCTGCATCCTTCCTGCAATGCTCTGGCTGTTTGACGGAGTGATCGTGCGGACTTCTTGGGATATGCGCAAGGCAGGAATTGTTCAGCGAGACAAGGCAGCAAAGAAAGAAAAGTTATCGTAAAGAGGATTAGCAGAAAGGATGTATTGTTATGAGAAAGAATATGAAACGAATCTTAGCGTTAGGCTTAACAGGTCTTCTGACAGCAGGTCTTCTGACGGGCAGTGTGGAGTATGCCGGTCATACATTCGCAGTAGATGCCATGGCAGCAAGTGTGTCAAGCACAGAGAAGGTTAAGACAAGCGAGTCAGGCGGACTGGATAAGGAGGATGTATCCAAGCAGGAAACCGTATATGTCAATACAGATGCGGCAGGTCAGGTAAAGGATGTTGTAGTATCTGACTGGCTGAAAAACTCTGGCATTAACGGAACCGTAAAGGATGTATCTGATCTGACGGATATTGAGAATGTTAAGGGTGATGAGAAGTTCACACAGAGCGGTGATTCCCTGACATGGAATACCGGTGATAAGGATATTTATTATCAGGGTAAGACAGACAAGGATCTGCCGGTAAGCATGAATATCACTTATAAGCTGGATGGCAAGGAGACAGCACCGAAGGATCTGATCGGTAAGAGTGGTAAGGTCGAGATGACGATCAAGTATACAAACCACTCTAAGCAGACCGTTTCACTGGGGGGAAAGCAGACAGATATTTATACACCGTTTATGATGGTGACAGGAATGATCCTTCCGGTTGATAAGTTTGAAAATGTAACAATTGACAATGGTACACTCGTATCTGAGGGTGACAATGATGTTGTTGTTGCTTATGGATTCCCGGGTCTGGCAGAAAGTCTTGATCTGGATAACCTTGACTTTGGTGATGACATGGATATCGACACCTCAAAGATCAGTGACAAGATTACCGACACTGTTACGATCAAAGCGGATGTCAAGGATTTCGAGATGAATTCCACTTATACAGTAGCAACGAATCAGCTGTTCAATGAGCTTGATTTTGACAAGATTGATGATATGGACGATTTTACGGATAAGATTGATGATCTGACCGATGCTTCTTCTCAGCTTGTCAATGGAAGTAAGAAGCTTCATGAAGGTACGGAGAAGTTAAGTGACAGCTTTTCCGAATATGCAGATGCGGTTAAGACAGCCAAGGATGGCGTAGGTACACTTAAGGATGGTTCCGGTACATTAAAGACCGGTATCGTAAGTTATACAAAGGGAACCGATAAGCTGCTTAATGGCGTGACCACTTATGTAAAGGGTGCCAAGACACTTTCAAAGGGTGTGCAGGCGTATACGACAGGAACAAGCCAGCTGGTTGATGCAATTGGTCAGCTTCGTACCGCAACAAAGGATCTTCCGGCACAGTATGAGAAGCTCGGAAGCGGTGTAGATACCTATGTGGCTTCTGTTAATAAACTTCTGGCAAAGGACAATATGGATCAGATGACGACAGGAACCAAGAGCTTAAAGGAGGGCATTGGTCAGCTGGATGATGGTCTTGGTCAGGCACAGCAGGGTGTTGCTTCCCTGAATGCAGCAGCGAACAAGCTGAAGAAGACAGACGAGCTGGATCAGTGTGTTGCAGGTCTTGAGGCAATGGAGAAGCAGTACGAGGCAGCCGCAGCAGCCGGTGATGCCAGTGCAAAGCAGGCAGCCGCAGCACTTCAGGGCGCAATCCAGTATATCCGGGGCGGCGAGCAGGTGGCCGATGCTGTAGATGCAGCAACAAACGGCAAGGCAGACGGAGATGCCGATAAGAATGGTCAGGCAGATCTGGCAGTCGCTCTTGCAACCATGAAGGCAGCAACCGACAAGACTGCAACCGGACAGAATCTGTACACAGGTGCAGCTTCTCTGGAGACGGCAGCCGGCACAATGTCCGGCTATGCATCACAGCTTCGTGACAGCTCCAAGGCTCTGACCGATGGAAATGCACAGATGAAGGCAGGCGTGACACAGTTATCTGACAGCATCAATCAGATGAACACAGCGGCAGGAACGCTGACGGACAATAACAAGGCACTTAACGATGGTGCATCCGGACTGATCAAGAATGCATCCACGATCACAAAGGGAGCAAAGAAACTGACCGGCAACAGCAGCAAGCTTCGCAAGGGAGCAGTGCAGCTTCAGCAGGGAACCGGCACACTGTTTGCCGGTATGACAAAGCTTGTTAATGCAACAGGAGCCGTTTCAGATGGCATTTCTTCCCTTAATGATGGTGCTTCTACTCTTGAAAACGGTATGAACGAGTTCGATAAGCAGGGTATCAGCAAGATCGCAGATGCGGTAACGGAAATGTTAGACAGTGCAGATGATCTGAACGACAGACTTTCCAAGATCAGCAGTATCTCCGGTGATTACACAAGCTTCAGCGGCAATGCGGATGGAATGGACGGAAGTGTGAAGTTCATCATGGCAACCGAAGAGCTGACAGCAGACGAAGATTAATCAAAGAACTTCAGATGTCCGGCGACAGATGACGTCCGGGCAGATAGAAATGAGGGATGATATGGCTGAGCGTGTTGTAGAGAAAAAGAAGCAGAAGCAGGAAGCTCTGCTGATGTCGGCATTCGAGCTGTTTACCTCCAAGGGAATCAATAATACCTCCATTTCCGATATTGCCAAGCAGGCAAAGATGGCGAAGGGAACCTTTTATCTTTATTTCAAAGACAAATACGATATCAGGGATCGTCTGATCGCCAACAAAGCAAGTAAGCTTTTTGAATGTGCCAAGGAAGCAATGGAGAATCAGGAATTTTCCGGTTTGGAAGATAAAGTTATTTTTCTGGTCAATCATGTCGTAGATCAGTTAAATGAGAATAAGGCACTGATGCGTTTTATCTCCAAAAATCTCAGTTGGGCGATGTTTTCCCATATCCGTATTTCCAATATGGGGAATATGAACTGTATGGATATCTTTGATGATATTCTGGGGGAATCCGACAGGAACTTCCGACAAAGGGAATTGATGATCTATATGATCGTGGAGCTGGTTAGTGCATCCTGCTACAGTGTGATCTTAAACGGAACACCCTGTAGTCTGGAGGAGTTAAAGCCTGAGTTAGACAGAGCAATATGTGGACTGATGAAGCAGTTTGAAGAATAAAGGGGCATACAATAAAAGAAGAGGATACCCGGGTTGATGAGACCGGGTATCCTCTTGCGTTTCTGTAGAAAATATGGCATCATGAAAGGTAAGAACATAAGAAGAGGAGGCGTTGGAACAGTGAATGAAGGTCTGCAGGAGTATGCACACCGTCTGCGTGTGATGGGACAGTTAAGCAGTGCCGAGTATGCGGAGCTTATCCGTTTCCGGGATGGGGAGCTCTTACAGCTTTTGTGCAGCTATACGGAGCAGATCCGCAAAAGCAGACCGGATCCATCCATTATGTGGGTGGGAACCATTGACCTGACCTCCTATTGCAAGAATAACTGTTATTATTGCGGCATGCGCAGAGATAACCGGTTTGCTGAGCGTTACCGGATGAGCACGGAGGAAGTGGTGGCGTGCTGCCTGGAAGGATTGGAGCATGGAATTTCCTGCTTTTTGCTGCAGGGTGGCGAGGATCTGTGGTATACACCGGATGTGGTTGCAGACATGATCCGGCGTATCTGTAGTCTGTCGGAGGATGTGACGGTACTTTTGTCCCTCGGCGAGAAGTCAAGAGCAGTTTATCAGAAGTGGAGGGATGCCGGTGCGACCGGGTATATTTTATGTCATCAGACAGCCAATGACAGCTTTTATAGGAAGCTTCATCCGGCGCAGATGTCCCTTCTTCGCCGGAAACAATGCTTGTGGGAGCTAAAGGAGCTTGGCTATCTGGTGGGAAGTGGTTTTATGATCGGCACACCGTATCAGCGTGTGGCAGAGCTGGCGGACGAGTTTGCGTTTCTGAGACAGCTTGCACCGGATATCATGATGGTCGATACCTTTCTGGCGGCGAACGGGACGCCGTTTGAGCAGGAGCGTAACGGCATGCCGGATCTGACCTATCTGATACTGTCCCTGCTGCGTCTGTCGTTTCCGGATATTTATCTGCCGGTATCACAGACGGTAGAGCTTACGGACAGAGAAGGCGTTTTGCGCGGGGTGCAGGCGGGAGCAGATATGGTACTGGCGGATCTGACACCGGAGCCTCTTCGTAGGAAGTATCACTGCTTTAAAGGACGGTTAATGCGTGGTCAGACGGGAGCAGGGAAGCTGGAGAAGTATCGCAGGAGCCTGCAGGAGGCACATTATGAGATTGCAGATATACACAGACGAATCGGACAGCGGTGAGCGGCTGATCCGGGCGGTGAAGCAGGAGGGCGTGACGGTGGTCCGTGAGGAGACAGAGGATGCAGATGCGGTGGTACTTTTTCTGAATGGACAGGAGAGTGGCTTTCGCAGACTGGAGACACTCCGTATAAAGTGGCAGTGTCCGGTGGTTGTCGTCGGGCATGAAGAGCGTGTTTATTGCTATGAGGAGATCCGAAGTCTGGAGCTTGGTGCGGACGATTATGTTCCGGCAGGGACTGCGTCCAATGTACTGCTTCTTCGTCTGCAGAGATTATTTCGCCTGTACCGGGGACAGAACGGACCGTTTTATTACCGGAATGGTCTTTTGGAATGCCGGGACAAAAGAGACTATGAATGGCAGGGAAAGCCGCTTTGTCTTACCGGCAAAGAATACCAGCTGCTTCATCTTCTGCTCACTCATGCCGGGGAGGTTGTGACGCTGCAGGAGATCCTGCGGCAGGTATGGAATCAGAAGGAAGAGGCCACAGATGCATTAAATACAATGCTTCGCAAGCTTCGTGGAAAATTACAGGGAACACCGTATAAGATTGTGAACCGGTATGGCATGGGGTATCAGATCACAGTCGGTCAATGATGGCAGTATTTGCAAAGTATGGGACAATAAATGAATATTTGTTGCGTATATTGTTATATAGAATGAGTGTACACAAAATATATTGTTTATGCGGCAGGGAAACCTGACGGAAAGGAAGGGGATTTATGAAGTTTACGAAAATGCATGGGTGTGGTAATGATTATGTATATGTAAATTGTATGGAGAAAATGCTTGAGGATCCGGATAAAGTGTCCCGGTTTGTCAGCGACCGTCATTTCGGCGTGGGCTCTGATGGATTGATCCTGATCTGTCCGTCGGATCAGGCGGATTTTCGGATGGCAATGTATAATGCGGACGGATCCGAAGGAGAGATGTGCGGAAACGGTATCCGCTGCGTGGCAAAGTATGTTTATGATTATGGTCTGACGGACCAAACAAGTATTTCCGTGGAGACAAAAGGTGGTATTAAGTATCTGGATCTCACTGTGAAGGAGGGAAAGGTATCTCTTGTGAAGGTGAATATGGGGTCTCCGATCTTAAAGCCTTCCCTGATCCCGATCCGCTCCGAAAAAGAGCAGTTTGTGGATGAACCGGTTACGGTAGACGGAAAGGTTTACCGTATGACAGGCGTTTCCATGGGGAATCCGCATGTCGTGACATTTGTGGATGACACGGCATCACTCAATCTGGAAAAGATCGGACCGTCCTTTGAGAATCATGAATTGTTTCCGAACCGGATCAATACCGAGTTTGTGCAGGTATTAAGCCGCCATGAGATCAATATGAGAGTGTGGGAGCGCGGCTCCGGAGAGACTCTTGCGTGCGGAACAGGAACCTGTGCGTCTGCAGTGGCATGCGTATTAAACGGAAAGACCGATGAGCATCTGACCGTACATTTGCTGGGAGGAGATCTTGAGATCTTCTATGACCGCGCGAATGACACGGTATGGATGACCGGTCCGGCATCAGTTGTTTTCGATGGAGAGCTCAGCGAAGAATCAATTAAGAAAATAGGATAGATGGAAAGGAAGAGATATCATGCAATTAAAAACATTGTTGGAGGATGTAGACTATCAGCTTGTACAGGGAAATGTAGAGCAGGAAATCTCTGCGCTGATCTATGATTCCAGAAAAGCAGCACCGGGAGCTGTTTTTGTCTGCATCTGTGGTGCGGTAAGAGACGGACACGATTTTGCGGCGGAGGTAACACAGAACGGCTGCCCGGTGTTGATCGTGCAGAGGGACGTGGATGTGGCAGAGGATGTGACAGTGATCCGTGTGGAGGATACAAGACTGGCACTGGCACAGACCTCGGCAGCATTTTTCGGACATCCGGCAAGAGAGCTGACAACGATCGGTATCACCGGCACCAAGGGAAAGACAACAGCGACCTATATGGTACGTTCCATTCTTGAGCATTCCGGCTATAAGACAGGTCTGATCGGTACGATCGAGACGATCATCGGAGAGGAAAAGATCCCGTCTGCCAATACTACACCGGAGTCTTATGTGGTGCAGGAATCCTTCCGGAAGATGGTGGATGCCGGCTGTAAATGTGTTGTCATGGAGGTGTCCAGCCAGGGACTGATGCTGCACAGAGTCAGTGGCTTTGTGTTTGACTATGGTATCTTTACGAATCTGGAGCCGGATCATATCGGACCAAACGAGCATAAGGATCTGGCAGATTATATCCACTGTAAGAGCCTGCTGTTTAAACAGTGCCGACAGGGTATTTTCAATGCCGATGATTCCCATCTGCAGGAGATATTAGAGGGACATACCTGTGAGGTGGAGACATACGGATTTTCAGAGGATGCAGATCTGCGTGCTTCCAATGTACATTTGATGGATAAGGGCGGTACACTCGGTGTGGCTTATCATATGAACGGCAAGCTTGATATGGATGTCGAGATCGATATTCCGGGCAAGTTCAGCGTTTATAATTCCATGACGGCGATCGCAATCTGCAGACATTTTGGCGTGAAGGAGGAGACAATTCTGGATTCTCTGTCAAAGATCCGTGTTAAGGGACGTGTAGAGATCGTTCCGGTATCATCAAAGTTTACACTGATGATCGATTATGCACATAATGCGATGAGTCTTGAGAGCCTTCTGTCAACCTTGAAGGAATATCATCCAAAGAGACTTGTCTGCCTGTTTGGATGCGGCGGCAACCGTTCCAGAGACCGCAGATTTCAGATGGGCGAGGTTTCCTCAAGACTTGCAGACTTGACGATCGTTACATCAGATAATCCGAGAAACGAGGAGCCGCAGGCGATCCTTGATGATATTGTGACCGGAGTGCAGAAGGCAGATGGCAAGTATGTAACGATCATTGACCGTGCGGAGGCAATCCGCTACGCAATTGAGAATGCGAAGGAGGGTGACGTTATCGTGCTTGCCGGCAAGGGGCATGAGGATTATCAGGAGATCAAAGGAAAGAAGCATCATATGGATGAGCGTGAGCTGGTAGCTGACGTTGTCCGTGATGGTAATTTTATTAAGTAAGGGAAAGAAGATTTATGATTTTTGCTGACGTGATAGTGGATATATCGGTCAAAAGCCTGGATCGTCCGTTTCAGTATATTGTGCCGGAGGAGATGATCGATGATGCCGTGATCGGTGCGATGGTCATCATCCCCTTTGGAAGCGGCAACCGGGAGCTTAAGGGCTATATCATCGGTCTGTCCGGTGAGGCAAAGTTTGACGTGGAAAGAACCAAAGCAATAAAGAAAATCGTGAAGCAGGGAGTGGTTGCAGAATCACACCTGCTTTCCCTTGCTTATTGGATCAAAGAAAATTACGGCTCCACAATGAACGATGCGATCAAAGCGGTGCTTCCGGTGCGGCGTGAGATCAAAAAGAAAGTAAGCAAAACCGTATATCCCTGTCAGACGCGCAGTGAACTGGAACAGACCATGCAGGAGTTTGCAAAAAAGCACAATCAGGCGAGAGTCCGGGTGCTGCAGGCACTTCTTAATCAGGAGGATTTTGAGCAGGGAATTCCTTATGAAAGGCTGAAACAGGAGGCTGGTACAACGATGGCAGTCCTGCACGGGCTTGAGGAAAAGGAAATCGTGTCCGTGACGGAGGAAAGGCAGTACCGCAATCCGGTCATGCGGGCAGGTGAAAGAGATCAACAACCGGTGTTAAATGACCAGCAGCGAAGGATTGTAGATACCGTGACCGGGGATTACCGGCAGGGTATCCGTAAAACATACCTGATCCATGGTGTGACAGGAAGCGGCAAAACAGAAGTCTATATGGGAATCATTGAGAAGGTGATTGCAGAGCATAAGCAGGTGATCGTGCTGATCCCCGAGATCGCGTTGACGTTCCAGACCGTGAGCCGTTTTTACCGGAGGTTTGGAGAGCGCGTATCGGTCATGCACTCCAGACTTTCCCAGGGAGAGAAGTTTGATCAGTTTGAACGTGCCAAGGCGGGGGAGATTGATATTATGATCGGACCACGCTCGGCACTGTTTACGCCGTTTGAACATCTGGGACTGATCGTGATAGATGAGGAGCATGAGACAAGCTATCAGAGTGAAATGCCGCCGAAATACCACGCCAGAGAGGTGGCAGTACATAGGGCGTCTATGGTCGGTGCGAGTGTGATCTTAGGCTCTGCCACACCTTCTCTGGAATCCTACTATCGGGCACAAAAGGGGCGTTATACGTTATTTACACTGACAAAAAGGGCGGGAGGAGCCAGTCTTCCGAAGGTCTGGGTGACGGACCTTCGCGAAGAGCTGGAACGGAAGAACCGGTCAATCTTTGGCGGAAAGCTGATGGAGCTTATGCAGGACCGGCTTGCGAAAAAGGAACAGATCATCCTGTTTTTAAACCGGCGCGGCTATGCGGGTTCCGTGTCCTGCCGGAAGTGTGGTGAGGTCATCAAATGCCCGCACTGCTCCGTGTCGATGACAGCACATATGCGTTATGGCAGACTCGAGCATCTGGTGTGTCATTACTGTGGCTATCAGGCAACGATGCCGGCTTTGTGTCCGAAATGCCGGTCGAGGTATATCGGAACCTTTGGCATCGGCACGCAGAAGGTGGAGCAGCTTGTCCGCGAACGTTTCCCACAGGCGCGTGTGCTACGGATGGATGCGGATACAACAACCGGCAAGGAAGGGCATGAAAAAATCCTTCGGGATTTTGCTGCGGGAAGTGCCGATATTCTGATCGGAACACAGATGATCGTGAAGGGACATGATTTTCCGAATGTAACGCTTGTAGGGATCCTTGCGGCGGATCTTTCCCTGAATGTGGGGGATTTCCGGGCAGCAGAGAGAACATATCAGCTTCTTGCACAGGCAGCAGGAAGAGCCGGGCGCGGCGAGAAGCCGGGAGATGTCGTGCTTCAGACATATCAGCCGGAGCATTACAGTATTGTTTCGGCTGCGAAGCAGGATTACCTCGGATTTTACGAGCAGGAACTGATCCAGAGACAAATCTTGCATTATCCGCCGGTTTCTAATATACTAGGGGTATTGGTGCTTTCCGAACAGCGTGGACATGCGCAGGAGCTTGCGGACAGGCTGGCAGAGCAGATGAGACGGTATGAGCAGGTAGTCATACTGGGACCGGCACCGGCATCCTTGTCCAAAGCGAAGGACGTATACCGGTATGTGATCTATGCTAAATGCGCAGATTACCGTATTCTGCGTCAGATCAAGAATGGACTGGAACAATATATGAAGGCACAGGAAACATACAGGGACTGCAGACTGCAGTTTGATTTTAATCTTTAAGTCAGGGAGCATTTCCCGGAGAAAGGCAGGTAACACTATGGCACTTCGTACAATACGAACCATTGGAGATGAATTATTATATCAGAAATCAAGGGAAGTTAAGAAAATGACCCCGAGAATACAGACACTGATCGAGGATATGTTAGAGACTATGTATGATGCGCAGGGCGTTGGTCTTGCGGCACCGCAGGTGGGTGTTTTGAAACGGATCGTTGTGATCGATGTGTCACCGGAGGGGGATCAGCCGATCATTCTGATCAATCCGGAGGTCATCGAAAAGTCCGGTGAGCAGACCGGTTATGAGGGATGCTTAAGTGTGCCGGGTAAAACGGGCATTGTTACAAGAGCCAATTACTGCAAGGTAAAGGCGTTAAATGAGAACATGGAAGAGATCATTGTCGAGGGAGAGGAGCTTTTGGCGAGAGCACTTCAGCATGAGATCGCTCATCTGGAGGGAGAGCTTTATGTTTCTCTGGTCGAGGGAGAGCTTTTGAACAATTCTGATCTGGAAGAAGAATAGACTTGTGGAGAGGTGACAGAGTATGAGAGTAGTATTTATGGGAACTCCGGATTTTGCCGTACCGACACTTGCGGCATTGTTAGAAAGCCGTCACGAAGTGGTCGGTGTTGTCACGCAGCCGGATCGTCCGAAAGGACGAAGCGGTAAGCTGCAGCCATCCCCGGTAAAGGAGAAGGCACTGGAGGCAGATGTGCCGGTGCTGCAGCCGGAAAAGGTAAAGGATCCGGCATTTTTGCCGGAGCTTGAGAAGCTTGTGCCGGATGTGATCGTTGTCGTTGCGTTTGGACAGATTCTGCCGGAAAGCATATTAAACCTTCCGAAATACGGCTGTATGAACGTGCATGCATCACTGCTGCCAAAGCTGCGCGGTGCTGCACCGATCCAGTGGTCCGTGATCGACGGTGACAAAGAAAGCGGCGTGACGATCATGCAGATGGATAAGGGACTGGATACCGGAGATATTCTTCTGGTGGAGAAGTATACGCTCGATCCGAAGGAGACCGGAGGAAGTCTGTTTGACAAGCTTTCCGGGCTTGGAGGACCACTTTTATTACAGGCTTTAGAGCAGGCGGAGCAGGGAACCTTATCTCCGGTACCGCAGGAGCATGAGAAACATACCTATGCCAAAATGCTTTCCAAAGCACTGGGGGAGATTGATTTTACAAAGGATGCGATTGTGATAGAAAGACTGATCCGTGGCTTAAATCCGTGGCCGAGTGCATATACGCATCTGGATGGCAAAATGCTTAAGCTCTGGGATGCTGATGTGAAGGCTCAGGAGCAGACACCGGCAGCGAAGCCGGGGCAGATCGTGGAGGTTGGAAAGGATTACTTTACGGTGCAGACCGGAAGAGATCTTCTGGTGATCCGTTCTCTGCAGCTAGAGGGTAAGAAACGCATGGATACAGAAGCGTTTCTGCGGGGATATTCTCTGACAGAGGAAAGTATTCTTTCGTGATAAGAGGATTTATTTGTGAAAGAACCCGTTAAGGGTTCTTTCGTTTGTGTATATCGTTAGGGCATCGGGAAAGATGCGAATACAGAGATGGAGGATTCAGACGGAATGCCACAGGAGAGAAGACAAAATCAGTACACGGGAAAGAAGACAGGCGGAGCGGGCAGCCGGAGCGGGCAGATAAGAAGTGTAAGACAGCTTGCGCTGGAGGCGATGACAGCAGTAATGGATAACGGGGAATACTGTGATAAAGTGCTGCACCGCATATTGGAGCAACAGACGGGACTTGACCGGAGAGACAGAGCGTTTTTGATGCGTCTTGTCGAGGGAACGATCGAGCGCTGTGTGGAGATCGATTATGTGATCGACCGTTACTCCAAACTTCCGGTGGCAAAGCAGAAGCCGATGGTACGGCAGATCCTGCGTCTGGCGGTCTATCAGATCATGTATATGGATCAGGTGCCGGACAGTGCAGCGTGTAACGAAGCGGTCAGGCTTGCCTGTACGAATCATCTGATCCCGCTCAAGGGCTTTGTCAATGGTGTTTTGCGCAACGTGGTCCGTTTTCATGAGGATACACCGTACCCGAAGGCAAAGGAGAATCTTGTGCGTCATCTCAGTGTGTGGTACTCCATGCCGGAATGGATCGTGACACGTTTTATGGAGCAGTACGGTCCACAGCAAACAGAGGCGATATTAAGAAGCTTTCTGGATGAGGAACGCGGCATCAGTCTGCGATGTAATCTGTCCAGAGCGTCTAAGGAGGATATCGTAGCTTCTTTGCGTAAACAGGGCGTTACGGTAGAAGAGGGCAGACTGTTTCCGAATGCACTGCGTATCCGTGACTATGGCAGATTAAATGAACTGGAGGCATTTGAGAAGGGCTGGGTTCAGGTGCAGGATGAAAGTTCGCTGATCGTGGGAGAGGCAGCACCGGTAAACGAAGACAGCGTTGTGATCGACGTCTGTGCCGCACCGGGTGGAAAATCAATCCACATTGCCGACAAGATGCATGGGGAAGGACTGATCCGTGCGTGCGATCTCACCAAGGAAAAGGTTACACTGATCCGTCAGAATCTGATCCGGACAGGTTTTCATAATGTGAAGCTCAAAAAGCATGACGCGATGGAATTTATCCCGGAATGGGAAGAGACCGCTGATGTGGTCGTGGCGGATCTGCCATGCTCCGGTCTTGGTGTGATCGGACACAAGGCAGATATCAAATATAAGACAAAGCCGGAGGATATCCGGGCATTGGCTGTGCAGCAACGCAAGATACTGAAGACTGTATACCGCTATTTAAAGCCGGGCGGAACGCTTTTATACAGCACCTGTACGATTGCTCCGGAAGAGAATGAGGAGCAGGCGGCATGGATCGCAGAAAAGCTGCCGTTAGAGCCGGTGATGCTGAAAACACTTTTGCCGGAGAGCGTATTAGGGGAATGTGCTGAGAAAGGATATCTGCAGGTTTTGCCGGATCTTGCCGGTGGAGACGGATTCTTTCTGGCGGCATTTCGGAGAAAGGAGCAGGCGTGATGGAGCGGATTGATATTAAAAGCATGGATATGAAGGAGCTGCAGAGCTTCATCGAAGCCATGGGCGAAAAGAAGTTTCGTGCAAAACAGCTTTATTCCTGGATGCACCAGAAACTGGTGACAGATTTTGATGAGATGACCAATCTCTCAAAGGCTTTCAGAGACCGGTTAAAGGAAAAATGCAGTCTTGGCGGCGTGCAGATCCGGCGAGAGCAGATCTCGAAAAAGGACGGTACCCGCAAGTTTTTAATGGAGCTTTCCGATGGCAATATGGTGGAGACTGTGCTGATGAAATATCATCACGGCAACAGTGTCTGCGTGTCCTCGCAGGTTGGCTGCCGGATGGGCTGCCGTTTCTGTGCCTCCACCGTGGGAGGACTGACAAGAAGTCTGGCAACCTCGGAGATCTTAGATCAGATCTACGAGATTGAACGTCATATCGGAGAGCGAGTCTCCAATGTGATCATCATGGGAATTGGAGAGCCGCTTGACAATTATGAGAACGTGATCCGTTTTATCCGGATGCTGTCCGATGAAAACGGACTTCATATCAGTCAGCGTAACATTACGCTCTCTACGTGTGGTCTTGTGCCGAAGATCTATGATCTGATGAGGGAGGAGCTGACGATCACACTGGCAATCTCGCTTCATGCACCGAACGATGAGATCCGCCGGGAAATGATGCCGGTAGCAAACCGTTTCTCGATGAACGAGATCATGGATGCGTGTCGTAAGTACATTGAGGAGACGGGCAGACGTATCACATTTGAGTACACAATGGTACAGGGAACCAATGACAGCAGAGAGAATGCACTGGAGCTTGCCGCAAGGCTGCGCGGTATGCTGTGTCATGTCAATCTGATCCCTCTGAATGCAGTGGAGGGAAGGATGGGACACCGCTCGGTTCCTGAGAATATCCGTCAGTTTCAGAGTGTGCTTGAGTGCCACCATATTAATGTGACGATCCGGAGAGAAATGGGAAGCGATATTGACGCAGCATGTGGACAATTGCGCAATAAAAATCGCTGATATTGCTGCTTCCCTGATTTTACTTGCCTTTTTGGGGACACTATAGTAAAATGTAATATGTATATTAATGATTAAATACGAATGAAAACAATCAGACGGCCTTATGAACCGTCTGCAGTCAGTTACCAAATAAAGACAAAGGAGGGGAAACTACATGAAGTCATATTCAAAAACGGATGTCGGCATTAAGCGGACCATGAATCAGGATAGCTTGTTTTGCAGTGACAGCCCAGTGGGTAGTTTCCGGAATCTGTTTATCGTTGCCGATGGAATGGGTGGTCACAAGGCAGGCGACCGTGCATCGAGATTATGTATTGAGAATATGGTAGCACAGGTTCGAGAGAGTGCCAGCAAGACGCCGGTTACAATCTTTGAGGAGGCAATCACATATGCTAACCGCGCTGTTTATGAGTCGGCGAAGGAAGATATTGAATTTGAAGGCATGGGAACCACGATGGTGGCATGTACATTACAGGAGGATACTCTTTATGTTGCCAACATTGGCGATTCCCGTTTATATTTATTGAGAGATGAATTGCAGCAGATTACCACGGATCATTCTCTGGTGGAGGAGATGGTCAAGATAGGAAATATCACCGAGAGCGAGGCGAGAGTCCATCCGCAGAAGAACATTATCACGCGGGCACTCGGTATTGATGAGATGGTGCAGGCAGACTATTTTGAGCTTCAGGTCAGAGAGGGAGATGTGATCCTTCTTTGCAGCGACGGATTGACAAATATGGTGGAGGATGAGGAGATTGAATATATCATCCATCATGCAGGATCTCTGGAGGAAGCAGGAGATCGGCTGATTGATCAGGCAAATTATAACGGCGGCAGCGATAACATTACAGCCGTACTCGTTCAGGTATAGATTGGAGGAAAAGCATGATAGGTCCAGGTATGATGATAAGTGATCGTTATGAGATTATAGATAAAGTAGGATCCGGCGGAATGGCAGATGTGTATAAGGCGAAGGATCATCGTCTTAACCGTTTTGTTGCGATCAAGGTACTTCGTCAGGAATACAGCAGTGATGCGAAATTTGTGGCAAAGTTCCGTGCGGAAGCACAGTCGGTAGCAGGATTATCTCATCCGAATATTGTGAATGTATATGATGTTGACGAGGATGAGAATTACAATTATATCGTGATGGAGTTAGTTGAGGGAATCACGCTCAAGAAGTTTATCGAGAAAAAGGGCAAGCTGGAGGTTAACGAAGCTGTCGGTATCGCTGTGCAGATCGCACAGGGGATGGAGGCTGCACATGACAATCATATTATCCACCGTGATATCAAGCCGCAGAATATCATTATCTCCAAGGAAGGCAAGGTGAAGGTGACAGACTTTGGAATCGCCAAGGCAGCCACCTCCAATACGATCACCTCAAATGCAATGGGATCTGTGCATTATATCAGCCCGGAGCAGGCAAGAGGCGGCTACAGTGACGAGAAGAGCGATATCTATTCATTGGGCGTTACAATGTATGAGATGCTCTCCGGCAATGTTCCTTTCGAGGGGGACAGCACGGTAGCAGTGGCATTGTCACACATTCAGGAGGAGGCAGCGCCTCTTCATGAACTGGATCCGGAGATCCCGATGAGCTTATCCAAGATTGTTCGCAAGTGTATGCAGAAGAAGCCGGAGCTGCGTTATCTGAATGCAGCAGCCCTGATCGCTGATCTGAAGCGTGCGGTCAGCGAGCCGGATGGAGAATATGTCAAGCTGGAATCTATGGTTGTAGATCCTTCTCCGACCAAGAAGATTTCTGATATCGAGTTAAATGCGATCAAGGAAGCATCCCGGGCAGTGGATCCGGTTACAGATGATAATTTTGAGGAAGAACCGTATTATGAGGATGATGCGATCGATCCGAAGTTGGAGAAGATCTTAAAAATCTGCAGTGCCGTAGTGGCAGTGATCATCATTATCGGTGTTGTTCTGATCATCGGCAAGTTCGCAGGCTGGTGGGGACATTCCGGCAAGGATAAGGATGTGGCAAGTGCGACAGCGACACCGACAGCAACGGCAGTTGTTGCGGAGGATGGTCAGGTTGTTGTGCCGGGCATCATTGGTAAGAGCCTGGAGGATGCGGAGCAGATGCTCACCGACAAGAATCTTCACTGGCAGCTTAAGCCGATTGAGGCAGATGAAGATCCGAACATCGTTACGGATCAGGAGCCTGCTGAGGGGGAGATAGTAGACGAGGGTGCCCGTGTGACTATTTACTACAGTCAGGGTGATTCCGGTGTGACGATTCCGGATGTATCCAATAAGACAGAGGCAGATGCCCGTACTATGATCGAGAATGCAAAGCTCAAGGTAGGATCTGTTTCCGAGGAATATAACAACACCGTTGCAAAGGGCAACGTGATCAGCACGGATCCGGTAATCGGCTCCAGTGTAGATGAGGGAACCAGTGTCAATCTCGTACTCAGTATGGGGGCAGAGGGCAATCAGGCAGTTGTACCAAACCTGGTCGGCAAGAAGGAGTCTGTAGCGCAGGAGCGTCTGACTTCCGCCGGCTTAAAGTCAAAAGTAACTTATATTTATTCCGATAAAACAAAAGGAACCGTAATCAGTCAGACACAGAAGTCAGGTTCGAAGGTAGAGAAGGGCAGCGTGGTCGAATATTCCGTCAGTCTTGGAACGAAGGCAGTTGAGCCGACCTCGACACCGAAGAGTGACAGCACCTCCTACAGCTATGAGGGAAGTGTTACCGTAGCGGATAATCCGTTCAGCGGTCCTGACGATGATCCGGCGATGATCAAGGTGGTACTGACACAGGATGGCAAGTCACAGCCGGTATGGAGCGGAACGTTAAGCTACGACGATTTCCCGAAGGAGTTTCCTGTTAAGGGCTGGAGTGAGAACAGCGGAACGATTACTGTAACAAAAGACGGACAGACGATCGGTACCTATACCGTGGACTTCCAGAAGACGGCGAAATGATGAGAGGAAAGATTATACGAGGGGTCGGAGGCTTTTATTATATCCATCCGGAGTCTGCAGCAGCCGATGTACTGATCGAATGCAAGGCAAAGGGGATATTCCGCAACCGCAATATCAAACCGCTGGTCGGGGACAATGTGGAGTTTGAGATGTTGGATGAGCAGGCAGGAACCGGCAATATCACCGAGATACTGCCGCGCAGGAACGCATTGATCCGTCCGGCATCTGCCAATGTGGATCAGGCGGTCGTTGTGTTTGCACTGTCTTTTCCGAAGCCGAACTTAAATCTTCTTGACCGGTTTCTGCTGATGATGCAGACGCAGGATATTCCGGTGATCATCTGCTTTAATAAATCAGATGACCAGGAGGAAGAGGAGACGAAAAGAATTGTTTCCCAGTACAGGGCCTGTGGTGCAAGAGTGCTTGTGACGAGTACCATAAATGGGACAGGTATGGAGGAGCTTCGAGAGCTTCTGGAGGGCAGGACAACCGTGATGGCAGGTCCTTCCGGAGTGGGGAAATCCTCCGTGATGAATATATTATTTCCGAAGGCTCAGATGGAGACCGGAGAGATCAGCCGCAAGATCAAACGCGGACGCCATACGACGCGTCATACAGAGCTGTTCTGTATTGGCAGTCAGACCTATATTATGGATACGCCGGGTTTTACCTCGCTACGTCTTCCGGAAATTGAGAAGGAAGAGCTGCGAAATTATTATCCGGAATTTGCGGAGCCGTCTCAAGAGTGTCGTTTTCTGGGATGCGTTCATATCAATGAACCGGACTGCGGTGTCAAGAATGCACTGGAACGGCAGGAGATATCCAGGGATCGTTACGACAATTACAAGCAGTTTTATGAGGAACTGCGCCAGCAGAAAAAATATTAGGGTATAATCAAAGAAAGGCATGGTATCACTATATGAGCGAATTAGCACCGTCAATTTTATCGGCTGATTTTATGCGTTTGGGGGAGCAGTTGCATACTCTCGAGGAAAGCGGTTTGAAGGTTCTTCATGTGGATGTGATGGATGGAGTGTTTGTGCCATCGATTTCCTTTGGTATGCCCGTGATCAAATCAATCCGCACAGGTTGTCAGATGATGTTTGATGTGCATTTGATGATTAAAGAGCCGGCAAGATATATAAAGGAATTTGTCGAGGCGGGAGCGGACAGCATTACGGTTCATGTCGAGGCGTGCAGTGACATTGGTGAGACTATTACTGTTATGAAGCAGTATCCGGTCAAAAGAGCGCTCAGCGTGAATCCGGGAACGGATGTTAACGTGCTGATGCCGTATTTAGATCAGATCGATATGGTTCTTGTTATGGGGGTAGAACCGGGATTTGGCGGGCAGAAGCTGATACCGGAGACATTGGAGAAGGTAAAGAAACTGGATCAGATTCGTCGTGAGAATGGTTATGACTATCTGATCGAGTTTGATGGAGGAGTGACACGCGATAATCTGTGCGAGATCATACAGAACGGAACTGATCTTGCCGTAGCCGGGACGGCTGTTTTTCGTGGTAACATAAGAGAAAATGTATGGGATTTACAGGAGGTGATCGCCGGTGCTTCTTGAGAATATTGCACTTGGCAAAACGCTGGAGGTCTATGTGGATCGTGACGGATACCGTTATCGACTTGTCAGCAAGGTGGAAAAGACAGGGGTCAAGAGAGTGTGTCTGACCGCAATCATGGCGGGGGGAAGAGCGTTTAAATTTCGCCCGGAGGATAACATACGTCTGGTTTACCGCAGTGAGGATCAGATGTGGGAATGGCTGAATGTCAAGGCTGGTCTTGGTAAACTGGATGATGAACCGGTTCATTATTTTGAAATCGTCAACAAAGGTCAGTCGTTTAATCGTCGTCAGGCGTACCGGGTAGCCATTGATGCGGATGTGGATATCGTTTTTTATCAGGTGCCGGGCAACAGACAGCGTCTGTCGTATGCTCCGTTGGTGAAGGAAGAGTACGAAGCACTTGTGGACGTGAACGGTGTGGAGCTGGAGCGGGAAGAGGATTCCAGATCCGGCAAGATATTCATCGAAAAGCGTCTCAGAATGGTTCCGATGAAGGAAGCCGTTGAGAAGAAGGCGCGCGGTTTTGTACATGATATCAGTGAGACGGGGATGGGATTTTACAGCAACGAGCTTTTGGAAAAGGATAACCGCTTCTACACAAGGATTCCGTCGGATTACGGTCCGCTGCTGGTTCGATGTGTTGTCGTGCGGGTGGACGATCAAGTCAAAGGAAACCGCAAGTACCGCTATTATTACGGCTGCATTTATGAGGAGTCTGATCAGAAGCTGATCCGTTATATTTATGATATTCAGCGTAAGCAAATTCAGAAACAGCGCGACCGCAGAGAGTTTGAGTCATCAGTAAGAGAGATTATGAAAGAACGGAAGAAGTAATATGCTTGGAAAAGTTTTATTGATAACAGGTGGAAAAGTAAATATGGATTTTGCGGAGGAGTACACAGCTTCCCAAGAATATGATACGGTTGTCTGTGCGGACTCCGGTTTAAACACGGCATACCGGCTTGGTATGCCGGTTCATTATTTTATGGGAGATTTTGACAGTGTATCCCCTGAAATCCTCGAGGCATACCGTGAGGGAAAGGTGGAAGGCTCCGAGCAGTGCGAATGGGTTCGTTATCCCAAGGAGAAGGATTATGTGGATACGCAGCTTGTTCTTGAGTGGATCCTTGAAAAGGGAGCGGATGAGATCACTTTTCTGGGAGCAACCGGAGGAAGACTGGATCATTTTCTGGCAAATATTAATATATTAATGCTTGCATTGAAGCAGAAGGTTCCGGCATATATCGTGGACAGCCGTAACAGGATACGTTTGACCGACAGCGCGCTTTCAATCGAAAGACAGGATATGTATGGAAAATATCTGTCCTTACTGCCGTTGACAAGTACCGTGACAGGAGTGACACTGCGAGGGCTGAAATACCTGATCGAGGACTATACGCTTGAAGTAGGGATTGCCAGAGCAATCAGCAATGAGATGGATGAGACATCGGATAAGGCAGAAATTCTTCTTCGCACCGGTGTTTTGATCGTTGTAGAATCAAAGGATTGATGAACGTGTCTGGATCGTTTAGGCCTCTGGGTGTATCCAGTTATTTCGGTCGGCACGCTTGCGCTACAATGCGCTACGCAGCACTACATAACGCCTTACAAAACAAGGCGTAAGTAGTGGCGAGCGCAAGTGCCTTTCGAAACACCTGGATACACCCAGAGGCAAATACGGGAAGGCACGTTCATCCAACCGTTAGTGACAAGTCAATTTCCAGATCATAGTCTTCTGGGTATTTTAAGTTTTTACAAAGTAAAATCATATATCAGCCGATACCACCCAGTGCGATGCCAAGGATCAGAACAAGAATACAGATCGGGCAGTAGATGTATTTGCAGATCGGAAGAAACTTATTGGTGAACGGTTTCTCGCGCCCGGTATTTACCTGTGTTTCTACATATTTCTTACCACAAACCCAGAAGAACATAACGCCTGCAAGTCCGGCACCAAGCGGGCAGATATAGATAGAGAGAATATCCATCCAGTCGGATACGATTCCCTGAATACAGATGGAGATTGCGAGTGCGATAACAGCGATAATCCCGCAGGATATTTTACGATTCAGATGAAACAGCTCCTGTATTGTTGCGATCGGTGCTTCGTACAGATTGATCAGTGAGGACAGACCGGCAAAAAAGACAGCAACGAAAAAGATAATCGCGATCAGATATCCGCCCGGCATTGATTTAAATAACGCAGGAAGATAAATAAACATCAGTCCCGGTCCACCCTGATTTAATCTGGCACCGGTTGTCGCCATTGCCGGGATGATTACCATTGCAGCAAGAAGGGCAGCAAGTGTATCAAACAGGGCAACTCTGCCTGCAGCAGCCGGAATATCCTCAGAATCGGAGAGATAAGATCCGTAGATCAGAGTGCCGTTTCCAGCAACCGACAGGGAGAAAAACGCCTGTCCCAATGCGAAGATCCATGTTGTCGGATCAGCGAAAGCTTTTGGGTCGATCCGGAAGATGTATTTATAGCCGTCCACAGCACCGGGCTGAAATGCCACATAAATACTGAGGATCACGAAAAGACAGAAAAAAACAGGCATCATGATCTTGTTTGCCATTTCGATACCAAGGCTGACGCCAAACATTAGAATGCACATTCCTGCAGCCAGTGCGAGGAGCTGCCAGAAATTGTTACCAAAGGCGGTTGCCATGCTGCCGAATTCTGTGCCAAAGCCCTCTGCGTCAGCCGGGGCAAGTGTCGTTCCGGTAAATGAACCGATCATATACTTGAGAATCCATCCCATCACAACGGTGTAACCGATCGCCATGGCAAGAGAACCGAGGACCGGAATGTATCCGAGGATACGTCCGATACATTTGTGACCACGCATTTCGCAGGCTGTGCCGAATGCATCGACAGGTCCGGATTTGGTGGCACGTCCAAAGCTCATTTCCCCAATCACTCCGGTGGAGCCGATCAGCGCAACGAAAATGAAATAAGGTACGAGATAGGAACCGCCTCCGTACATGGAGACTCGGGTTGGAAACATCCAAAGATTGCCCATGCCCACTGCTGAGCCGATACAGGCAAGAATAAACCCCCATCTATTCTTAAATGAATCTCTATTGTTCATGATAAAATCCCCCATAACATAAATTATGTGGCAAAAGCCACATATTACATACTACACCATTCTGCAGATAAAGTAAAATAGTAAATGAGAATGTGTCGGATTTCTAAATGAGAATACATTTAGTTGACATTAAATGATAATGCAGATATCATATATAATAAATGAAATAAGTAGAAAATGGTATACAGAAGGGCTGGAAGGAGAAGAGAAAGCGATGGAAAAGGAAAACGGGGGATTTTTCAATCCTACAATAAAGAAGTTTTGGAACTGTCTTTATCAGGAGGCGGTGGACTTAAAGCAGTGCGAGAAGTATATTGTGGATGCAATCGCTCTGGTGTCAGATGAGTTTGGGTTGATCAAGGTAGAAATGGAACTTACGATCCCGCCGAACCGTTATCAGCTTCACGGAGAGCAGCGCAGTGTCATGCTGGCAGCAAAGGAGGGCTTCGGAGAAAGCACGGACTTTTCGTTTGCCTTTACAACCGGAGGAAATGTGGTGTTTCATGTTGTATGGGACGAGGAACAGACAGATTACGGACGTGACGAGTTGGAAATCCTTCTTCGGGACGTATTTTTCTGGTATGACAGAAATATGAGACAGAATTTTCTGGAGCAGATCCTAAATACCGATATGGAGACCGGGGCTGCCAATCCATATGCATTTACCGGCTTTGCAGGGATGCTGATGGCACGCGGCATACTGGAACGATATTGTGTGGTATTTTTTAATATACATAATTTTAAATATGTCAATAAAGTCTTTAGCTACGCGGAGGGAGACCTGATCCTGCGTCAGTACACTTCGCAGATCCAGGCTCTTTTGCAGGAGGAGGAAAAACTTGCCAGACTGGGAGGTGATAATTTTGTTGCTCTGGTCCGGACAGAGAATACGGATGCGTTTATTCGGGAGCTGCAGGAAATGAAGGTGTTCTTCAGCAATAAACTAAAATCCCAAACCTTTATCTTCGGTGCGACGATCGGTGTCAGCCGTCTTGAAAAGGTTCTTACTGTAAGAGAGGTTATGTCGAGAGGAAGCATTGCCTATCAGGAGGCAAGAAGTTGTGGTGTGGGCGGCGTTGTCTGGTATTCCGATCAGATCTATCAGGAAATGATGGAACGCCAGAATGTGATCTCCAATTTTGCTTCTATTATGGAGCAGGGCGGCTTTGTTGTATATTATCAGCCCAAGGTAGACAGCCGTACCGACAGAATCTGTGGCGCGGAAGCACTTGTCCGCTGGGTGCAGGACGGAAAGCTGGTGCCGCCGGTTAAGTTCATTCCGCAATTAGAGCAGGAGGGAAGCATCTGCAGGCTGGATTATTATGTGCTTGAGCAGGTCTGCCGCCTGATCAAGTCAAGAGAAGAACGAGGGGAAGAGAACGTATGCATCTCTGTCAATTTCTCGCGGAAGCATCTGGAAGAGGTGGATTTTGTAGAGCATGTTATCCGGGTGATTGACCATTTTGGCATTTCGCATCATTATATTGAGGTGGAACTCACAGAGAGTGAGGATTTCCAGCAGTATGGGATCATGTCGGGGATTGTGGAAGGCTTTAAAAAATATGGGATCCATACCGCTATTGATGATTTCGGAACCGGATTTTCTTCATTGAATATGTTGAAGAAGGTAGACTTAGATATTGTAAAGATTGACAAGTCCTTTATTCCGTTGGAGGAGGAGTATGCCGGCAAAGACAAAGATATGATGATGCTGTGGAGCATTGTCGAGCTTTTGCACCAGCTTGGAAAGGAAATGGTTGCAGAGGGCGTAGAGACAAAGCAGCAGCTCGACTATCTCGAAAAGGTGGGGTGCCATATCATTCAGGGATATGTCTTTGACAAGCCTCTGCCGCAGAAGGACTTTGAAGAACGTCTTTTGCGGCAATACCAATAGAAAAGAGATAATATCCGCGGAATGAGACAAACAACAAAAAGTCTTGTAACTATAACATATTTGGAAAAAGCATGGTTACCGGGCTGAATGCTGGCGTCCTTCTGTATCGATTTCGGTGCTGTCCGGATAGATCAGTTGCGAGATAGGGACAAACTCATAGCTCTTTTCCTGCAATGTTGTGATCAGTGTGTCCAGTGCGTCTGCTGTATACTTTGCACCGTTATGGCACAGAATGATGGAACCGTTGCCAAGATGCTTGTGCTCACAGACCGTTTTAATGATGGAATCGACTCCGTAATCCTTCCAGTCCAAGCTGTCTACATCCCATTGGATCGCGTGATAGCCGCATTCCTCCGTGGCGGTGATCAGCGTATCATTATAATCACCATAAGGCGGACGGAAAAGTATCATTTCTTTACCGGTAATCTCCTTTACCTTGTCATGGACGGACTGGATCTCCTGCTTACATTCTTCCAGAGAAAGCTTTGACATCTGCTTATGATTCTGGCTATGATTACCGAGGTCGTGTCCGCGTTCAGCAATCATTTTAACGTCATCCGGGTAAGACTCCACCCAGCCGCCTGTCATAAAGAAGGTGACATGAACCTTATGCTTATCCAAAATATCCATGATCTTTTTCGTGTCTTCGTTTCCCCATGCGGCATCAAATGAGAGTGCAATCTTCTTATCAGAAGTGTCTACGCAATATATAGGAAGTTTTTTGCTGCTTTTACTGTAAGTGGCAGAAGGAGCCGGTGAAGCGGAGATGTTCTGCGAGGTTGTCATAGCTTCTTTTTTTAATTTAGTCTGTCCATATGCAATTGAGATTCCGGAGATCAGGATCACAGACAATACGAAAAGACTACATTGAAGAAGCGATCCCTGTTCCAAAGATGAAATAAACTGTTTCATGGCAGTATCCTTTCACATCATATAAGGAGTGATGCAATATGCTTATTTACAGAGTATGCGTGGTGACTTTGTCCTATGATATCAGGGCAGAAAACAGAAGAAAAACAAAAAAATAAAAAAAATTCAAAAAAGGTGTTGACAAAAGTCGAAACGCGTGGTAAATTATATATCGTTGTCGCGCAAGACAAGCGAACAACAGACAAGCGGGAACGCTTGAGAGAAGCTTGATAATTGAACAGTAAAACAACCCTGAA